>Ga0058864_1029693_pt1 | contig 12197 bp, 9 predicted proteins | sample TNRReaAnaerobRNA_FD_61087 | JGI IMG/M metagenome (GOLD analysis project Ga0058864, IMG submission 61087) | Wastewater treatment Type I Accumulibacter community from EBPR Bioreactor in Madison, WI, USA - TNR Reactor, Time B -10min-Anaerobic_... | ecosystem: Engineered > Bioreactor > EBPR >... | reverse complement strand
CTCTTTATAAGTTGCTGGAAGTTGATCAACCGATGTGGGGGGCACCCACTGCCCGAAGCATTTCGGCCAATCGGGGCAACCCATTCCGGAACCCGTACTGCGCACCACTCCACCTACCAAAATCAAAAGGTAAACTGCGATAAGTGTAGATCGGGTGAGTCTGTTAAACGTGCGCATGATTATAAATGATCAGGGTTCAACCCAAAGTATTGAAACTTTATGAGCTGAACCCTGACTATTGAACTACGTGTTAATGCTTTCCGCTATCCACCACAATGGCGTTGCCATTTGAGGTTTCAAGTTTAATCATCTCATTCTCATTCGGGAAGTTGGACTCTGGTGTTTCAGAGTACGGAATATTCTGTGGTATAAAGTCGTCCTTTGCCCCCGGCTTGCTATAGTCATATGGCCAACGATATACGGCAGGGATTTCTCCAGGCCAGTTACCGTGTTGTGGATTACGAGGTGTTGTCCACTCCAGCGTAGTTGAGTTCCATGGATTGGCAGGTGCCAGGCGGCCACGGAAAATGCTATAGAAGAAGTTGAACAGGAAGATAAATTGTGCAGCCAATGTTAGAATTGCTGCAATACTGACCAACATATTCAGATCTGTAAAACCACTGAAGGTTTCAAAGTTAGTGAAGGAGTAATACCTGCGCGGGAATCCGGCAATACCAATGTAATGCATGGGGAAGAACACCAAGTACACACCGATGAAGGTAATCCAGAAGTGGATATAGCCCAATTTATTGTCCATCATCCGACCAAACATTTTGGGGAACCAATGATACACACCGGCCATCATACCAAAGAAAGATGCGCTACCCATTACCAGGTGGAAGTGTGCAACCACAAAATAGGTGTCGTGTAACTGAATGTCAATGGCCGAGTTTCCTAAGAAAATACCAGTAATTCCACCCGTTAAGAAAAACGAAACCAAACCAATGGAGAACAACATGCCCGGTGTAAACCGAATATTACCTCTCCACAATGTAGTTACATAGTTAAATATTTTAACAGCCGAAGGCACTGCGATGATCAGCGTAAGCAACATGAATATGGATCCCAGGAATGGATTCATACCTGTTACAAACATATGGTGCGCCCATACCACAAAGGAAAGAATGGCGATGAATAACATCGAGCCAATCATGGCCTTGTAACCAAAAATTGGTTTACGTGAATTGGTAGCAATGATTTCAGAAGAGAGACCAAGCGCTGGCAATAACACAATATATACTTCAGGGTGACCTAAGAACCAGAATAAGTGCTGAAACAAAATCGGACTACCCCCCACGTTAGAGAGTGCTTCCCCAGCAATGTAAATATCAGACAAATAGAAACTGGTGCCGAAGCTTCGATCGAAGATCAATAACAGTGCAGCAGAGAAAAGAACCGGGAATGAAAGCAATCCGATAATCGCAGTAAAGAAAAAAGCCCAAATCGTAAGGGGCATGCGTGTAAACGACATACCTCTTGTGCGCATGTTAATAATGGTGGTGATGTAATTGATACCGCCCAATAAGGTACTCACAATAAACAGCGCCATCGCCACCAGCCACAACGTCATTCCAAGTCCTGATCCCTGAATGGCTTGTGGTAATGCACTTAACGGAGGGTAAACCGTCCATCCACCACCGGCAGGACCTGTTGAAAGAAAGAGTGAAGTAAACATAATCACACTGGATAAAAAGAAGAACCAGTATGAAAGCATGTTCATAAAACCAGAGGCCATATCGCGTGCGCCTATCTGCAACGGAATCAAGAAATTACTAAACGTTCCACTCAAGCCGGCTGTCAAAACAAAGAACACCATGATGGTTCCGTGCATCGTTACCAAAGCCAGGTAAAACTCAGGGTCAAGTTTACCATCTGAAGAAATCCATCCGCCCAGCACAGGCTTTAGCCACTCAAGATTCATTCCCGGAAAACCCAGTTGAAGACGGAATATTACAGAGAGTATCCCCCCTAACAATGCCCAGAAAATACCCGTAATCAGAAATTGCTTTGCAATTACTTTATGATCCTGACTGAAAACATAATTCGTCCAGAAGTTACCTTCGTGATGCTCATGCTCGTGGCTGTGATCATCGTGGTGGTGAACGTCTTGAGGTGCGTGAACTGTTGTTGCCATGTTTTTCTTTAACGCTTAGTTAGACCCTACTGCTGTTGCCTGTACTGTTACTCCTGCCTCTACCGGTAATCCTGCTTTGATCATCGCGGATTCCTTCAAACCAGCGGGCACATTTTTCATATAATCAGGATTCTGCTTAAGCCATGCCTCCTGCGATAATTTCCAACGCTCATAATCTTCCGGGGAGTCTACCACTACCGGGAACCGCATGGAAAAATGTCCTTTGCCGCAAATTTCCGTACAGGCCATTTCGTAATTGAAAGCCTGGTTGCCGGTTTCATCACGCATTTCCTGTGTTGTTTTGGTAGCAATGAATTTAAATTGTGTTGGCATTCCGGGAACAGCATCCATCTTCACCCTAAAGTGAGGAAGGAATACACTGTGCAATACATCTTTCGCACGGATTTTTAATAATACTTCTCTACCCGCGGGGAGGTGAAGTTCCAGCGCTTTAAAATCATCGTATGTTTTATTGTCGGAAAGATCCAAACCAAACTCATTAACAGCATCAATCAATTTAAAATTATAACCACCCAACACATTATCCTTTCCGGGATAGCGTGCCGTCCATGCAAATTGCTGTGCTACTAATTCAATTACCTCAGCTTCCTTCGATGCGGGTGCCGTAATATCATTCCAGGTTCTTAGACCTGTGAAAATCAATACTGCCAATACAATTGCCGGAATAATGGTCCATGCCAACTCCAGGTAATGGTTATCGGGTAAAAAAGTTGCTTTACGCCCTTCCTGATGCTGGTATTTGTATAGAAACACAAACATGATGATACTGATGATGGTAAAAGCTATTACCGTTACCGCCATCGTGATCCAAAACAAAGTATCCGTGCGCTGCCCATGTTCAGAAGCCACAGGAAGGTTATAGCTATCAAAGTGTGTATACGAGTACCAGAAGAAAGCCGTGAGGCTGGTGATCATAAATACGATAAACAAGGTAGCGTGAACGCCATTGCTTGAACCAACGCGGTCCTCCTTTTGCCCTTTGGCAACACTCACCAAACTGCTGACCCTGAAAATGAGATAAAGGATCGCAACGACTAATACAACACCAAGAACTACAATCGAACTCATCATAATGCTTTCTTATTAAATATGGTGATGGAGACTTTCTTCTAACAACGGATGATTCTTACCAAACAATGGCATCTTCGACAGGCTGTTCAACACTACGTACAGGAACACGGCCGTAAAGATCAGTGCAGTTCCAATTTCAAGGAAACCCAGACCACCTTCGTGCTTCATCACTCCTGGTGTTACCATGTTGTAGAAATCAAACCAGTGCCCAACAATAACAATCGGACAAACTACTTTCAACATCGTCATATGACGCTTCGCATCTCTTGTCATCAATAACAAGAAGGGTAATACAAAGTTTAAGAGCAGGTTGGCAAAAAATATCCAGCTATACGGACTGGTGGTCATTCGTTCAATGAAGTACACCGTTTCTTCAGGAATATTCGCGTAATAGATCAACAAGAATTGGCTAAACCAGATGTACGTCCAGAAAATAGAGAACGCAAAGACAAACTTTCCTAAATCGTGCAGGTGATTTGCATTGACCACTTTCAGGTAGCCAGCTTCTTTTAAACTCACCACGATCAGCGTAATCACCGCTAACCCTGTTACCCACCAACTGGCAAACATGTACCACCCAAACATGGTGCTGAACCAGTGTGTGTCGATGCTCATAATCCAATCCCATGCCGATACGGATGAACTGATAGCAAAAAAGATCAGGAACCAGGCAGACAAACTTCTGGCTTTCACCCAATGGCTTGAACTGCCATCAATATCTTCCGCCATCATCTCCTTTTTAATCCAGGTGAAAAAGAGGTACCACATGCCAAAGAATATGACAATGCGACCAACAAAGAAAATCGGGAAACTTCCATTCTCCAGTGGCCAGTAAAAGAATGCTCCTTTACCGTTTATAATTTTATCAAACTCCGCACCACCTTCTTCAAACAAACCCGCGTGTGACCAATGGAATAAATCTCCTTTCACCAGGAACCAAAGTCCGAGCATCAACACACCCGCCACCGGAATCCAACTTCCCATCGCCAGTGGAATTCTTTTTATTCCGGATGACCATCCGGCTTGAGCAGCAAACTGAATAGCAACAAAGAACAACCCAATGATCCCCATACCGGTAAAGAACACATTGTTCATCCACAGGGTAGTGTATAAACGCTTTAGCCAGGTAGGACTTCCATGATGTTCTCCTGCTTCAGCATGTTGTTCTGCCGGGGCAGCAGCCTCGTGCTGTATGCTGGCCATCATCTTTTGAGTTTCGATAGAAGCATGATCTTCAGCAGCTGCTTCATGGCCGCCAGAGTTCATCGCGAGAAACAAGCCCAACGCAAAAAGTACAATACCTGTTATGAGCAGGTAAATAATTTTCTTCTTGGTTTCCGGCTTAAAGATGTATCGCTCTTCTTGTATGTGTACTTCAGCTGCCATTGGATAGTTATTCGTTTATCTATTGATCAGTTGCTCCCCTATTATTTCTGTAATGATTTCACATAACGTGCAATCTTCCAACGATCATCCGTGGCAATCTGGGAACCATGCCCCTGCATGAGTCCTTTACCCATGGTAATCACGTGGAAAATATGTCCTTCTGTAATATTTTGATAAGCAGATCCTTTCAGATTTGCCACACCCGCATAGGCACTCAATTGATTTCCATTATAGGTTGCCCCTGTAGCTACTTTGCCATCCGCTTCGCCCTTTGCTCCATGGCAATGGTCGCAATAAATTTCATAGAGTACTTTTCCTTCTGCCAGGATGGCCTTGTTCATGGCGGTATCCAGAGGGCTTACACGCTTTGCAGCTATCTCCAGACTGTCTTTAGGAACGCGGTAAGGAAGCACCCCACTCTTATTTCTGCTCACGGTGTTTGGAGGAGGCATCCGCAGGTTCATGCGGAAAGGATTATAGGGATTCGAGTTATAAAATTCAGCGTGTCCGCCATTTCCATCCTCATTGCTAAACTCAATGGAAGTTAACCATCGACCCGCATCTTTATCGGTAATTTGTGAATACGGTTCATAAGCAACCGAATGATACATGTTTGGTGCGTACTCTGTTCCCTGATCATCACCCCCTGCTCCACAGGCCGTGAGGATTGCGGCAACTGCCACACCCATAAACAAACGTTTTGTTAAATGCATATTCAAGATGCGTAATCGTTTAGTCAAAACTTTTTTCATTTACTTCTGATGCACCGCTATCCTTCAGGATGCGTGACAATTCATCTTTGCTCTTTCCGGCATTTACGGCAAGGTCTATGGCCATCACGTGCTTATCGTCTGTACTTCTAATGTCAAACTGACGAGGCCATTTGTAGGGCTTCATATCACTGACAATCATAAAGGTTCCCACCATACCCAAAGCAGAAAGTAGTACCGTTAATTCAAAGGTTACAGGGATGAATGGAGGCAGTGAGGCGAAATTTTTACCGCCAATAATCATGGGCCAGTCGTAACCCAGCATCCAAATCTGCATCAACAAAGCCAGTGAAGTGCCCGTCATGCCAAACATGAAAGCTGCAATCGGCAAGCGTGATTTCTTATAGCCGAGTGCATCATCAATACCATGTACAGGAAACGGTGAATATACTTCCTGAATTTTTACACCACTGTTGCGTACTTTTTTAATGCCCTTGAGAAGAACATCCTCATCATCAAAAATACCTACAACGAAATGCTTATCTGCGTCCATATTATGCTTTTTCAGAAGTTGATCTGATAATACTCTTTACTTCAGCCATGTTAATCACCGGGAAGAATTTTGCAAACAGAAAAAATGCGGTAAAGAAAATTCCGAAGGTGAAAACATATTGCCCGATATCATACCATGTGGGGTAAAACATCGTCCAGCTTGAAGGGATATAATCTCTGTGGAGCGATGTTACGATAATTACAAAGCGTTCGAACCACATACCAATGTTCACCACAATCGAAAGGACGAAGGTGGCTACAAGGCTTGTTCTGATTTTCTTGATCCAGAAAAGTTGTGGAGATACCACGTTACAGGTCATCATCGACCAATATGCCCAGGCATACGGACCGGAAACACGGTTATAGAATGCATAGCCTTCATATTCTACTCCGGAATACCAGGCAATGAACAATTCTGTGATATAGGCGATACCCACAATGGAACCTGTAACGATGATGATGATGTTCATCAACTCTACGTGGCCAATGGTGATATAATCTTCAAGATGAAATACTTTTCGTGTCACCAACAACAAGGTTAACACCATGGCGAATCCCGAAAAGATAGCTCCCGCAACAAAGTAAGGAGGGAAAATTGTAGTGTGCCATCCTGGAATTACCGAAGTAGCAAAGTCCATAGATACAATGGTGTGAACCGAAAGTACAAGTGGAGTGGAAAGTCCTGCCAATATTAACGCCACTGATTCATAACGCATCCACGTTTTTGCACCACCCTGCCATCCAAAGCTAAGGGCATTGTACACTTGTGCTCTGATGTTGTTTCCTTGTACTACAGCACGGTCGCGGATTACGGCAAAGTCTGGAATCAAACCCAGGTACCAGAACACCAACGATACGGTGAAGTATGTCGAGATCGCAAACACATCCCACAACAATGGTGAGTTAAAGTTTACCCATAATGAACCGAATGCGTTCGGTAACGGAAGTGCCCAATAAAAACCTAACCAGAGGCGGCCCATATGGAATGCCGGGAAACTAGCCGCACAAATCACCGCGAAAATTGTCATGGCTTCTGCAGCACGGTTGATAGACATTCTCCAACGCTGACGGAACAGCAACAAAATCGCTGAAATCAAAGTACCTGCGTGACCAATACCGACCCACCATACGAAGTTGGTGATATCCCATGCCCAACCAACTGTTTTATTGAGGCCCCACATCCCGATTCCATGCCACAGCAACATGGCACAGGCATACGCGCCCCATAACAATAAGGCCAGCGATATGGCCATCGCCATCCACCACAACCGTGTGGGCTTACCCTCCACCTGGCGGCTAATGTCGTGCGAAACATCCTTTACGGTTTTGCCACCGGTTACTAATGGATCGCGAAGTGCTGAAGTTACCTGCATATTGTTTTTACTTCTATCAGTTTATCAATTCTATTCATTAAGCTTTAGCCGCATCCTTGTTTCTCACTTTTGAGAGATACCAGATATTTGGCTTCACTCCTATTTCTTCCAACACCTGATACGCCCGTGGATTACCTGTGGTCTTATCTATACCATAAGGTTTCTCAGGATTTGCTGGAGTGATTTGCAATAATTTTGAAATCTTGCTCTCGGCATCATTCACATCACCGAACACAATGGCTCCGGTTGAACATGCTGCCTGACAGGCAGTTATTACTTCGCCATCTTTCACCGGTCTTCTCTCCTTCTTGGCCCCGAGCTTACCATTTTGAATTCGTTGTACGCAGAATGAACATTTCTCCATTACTCCGCGTGAACGAACGGTAACATCAGGGTTCAACACCATCTTACCAAGATCGGTATTCATGGCAGGGTTAACGGTTTCAAACTGGCTGTTGTCGTGATACTTAAACCAGTTGAAGCGTCTTACTTTATACGGACAGTTGTTCGCACAATAGCGTGTACCGATACAACGGTTGTAGGTCATTTGATTAAGACCTTCCGTACTGTGTGTGGTAGCGGCTACCGGGCACACCGTTTCGCAAGGGGCATTGTTACAGTGCTGACAAAGCATCGGCTGGAATACCACTTCCGGATTTTCTGCTGCGTTTTCTGCTGCTCTCCAATCCTCTGCTGGTGCATCGCTACTGTAGTACCGATCGATGCGCAACCAATGCATTTCCCTTCTGTTAATAACTTCATCACGACCCACCATCGACACGTTGTTCTCCACGTTGCAGGCTACCACACAAGCGCCACAACCGATACACGTGTTCAGGTCGATGGCCATGCCCCAGTGGTGATTCTTATACTCGTGACCCTTCCATAAAGAAAGCGTGCCTGGATCTACTTTATGCTTCGGATCTTTCCAGGTAGACACTTTAGGAGCATATTCGCGCTGCCAATCCTTACGCTGAAAATCACTTAACACCGTTTCCTGCACAACCGTCTGGCGGCCCATGAAGGTTTGGTGTGTTTGCGTTGTTGCAATGTGATAGAACTCACCGGTCGACTCAAATTTTACTCCGGAAGCATTATAATTTAATGATCCGTTAACCATGGCCACAAACGGATAGGCATTCTTTCCAATACCGTCTGCTACTTTACCAGCTTTCGAGCGGCCATAGCCTAGTGGAATACCCAGCGTTCCCGGAGTTTGTCCCGGCTGAATTAAGGCTGGTAATTTTACAGGTTCTTTACCCGGCACGGTTAACGTAAAATATTCTGTTTTTCCTTCTTTGAAATTGATAGATGCAGCATCCTTCGGAGAGATGGTTACATAATGTTCCCAAACCGCTTTTGTAATTGGATCAGGCAATTCCTGTAACAAAGGATTGTTCGCCTGTGAACCATTTCCCACGGTTCCATTTTCAAACACTACTAACTCAAAACCACTACCGGCTTTATAATTCGAAGCGATAGCCGCTGCAGCAGCATTGACATCACCAGCGAAACTTACCGAAGAAGCTTCAACGGGTAGCTCAAGCACTCCATCATATAAGCACTTGTCCCACCACGACTGAAGGTTACCGCTTGTGAAGAAGCGACTCTTCCAATTATTCTTAACAAATTCAAAATAATCTACATTGGTTTCACCAGCCCAAATTAAGAAGCTTTCCTGTGCAGCACGCGATTTAAAAATCGGTGTGATGGCAGGCTGTGCTAAACTGAAATGATTTTTCTTCGGTTCAGCATCATTCCATGCTTCGAGGTAATGATGATCGGGTGCTAAGAAATCTGCTAAGGTTGCTGTTTCATCCTCTTTATAGGAAGTAGCGACCTTCACGCCAATTTTTTTCAATCCGGAGGATAAGGTATCACCCATCGGATGATCATATACCGGGTTACAGTTATAGAAAATTACAGCGGCCACACTTCCTGCTTCAGCCTCTTTAATAAAGTTGGCCATTGCCTCATCATTACCCTGGCGGTAATTCACGGGAAGATTAGGGAGAATAGTCGATCCGTAAGCTTCCAGCATACTGTTGATCGCGTTCACCAATACCTGAACGGCTTTGTCGTTTGAGCCTGCAACTACTAATGCTTTGCCACGATTGGCCCAAAGTTCTTCTGCCGCTTTAGCGAGATGCGTTTTATCAACCCCACCCGATACAGTTGCTTGTCCAGCCTTTGCTGCAATCAAATTGTACAGTTGAGCTACAACAGCACCTTCTTCTGAAGGTTTAATTTGTACTCTGTAATCCGCATTGGCACCCGTTAATGATAAATGCGATTCGAAATGATAGTGACGAGACATTTCCTTCTTCTCTTCTCCCACTTCACGAGTCTGTGCATACTGCTTGGTAAATTCAATGGGCGATAGCCAGGAATTTAAAAAGTCAGCCGCTACACTAACAATAACATTGGCCTTACTGAAGTCATAGGACGGAATCATTCCGGCTCCGAAGGACTCTTCATTAGCCTTCCACATACCATAGTGCGATACCTGATCGTACACCACATGCTGCGTGGTTGGGTATTTAGCTTTGAACTTTTCTATTGCTGCACGGGTGCTGGGACTCAAAATTGTATTGCTGACGATCACAATCTTGCCTCCGCTAACGGAAACACCCGTAAGCTTTTCAATTACTTGTTTATCAAGGTCTTCCCAAAGAGCTTTTTCACCAGCTGCTTTTGGGCCGCGCAATCTTGCATTATCATATAATGAAAGTACGGAGGCTTCTACCTGAGCAGAAGTCCCGCCTTTGGTAACACTTGACAATGAATTGCCATCAATTTTAATGGGGCGTCCTTCACGAACCTTTACCACGATACTGCAATAATCTCCACCATTGGTATAGGTAGAAGCATAATAGTTAGCAATGCTCGGGTCAACATCCAACGGCTTGTTGACATAGGGTATAGCTTTACGGATAGGCGCTTCGCAGGCAGCCAGCGCCACTGCTGACATGCCAAAGCCCATCATCTTCAAAAAGTCTCTGCGGGAATGGCCCAAGTCTTCTTCCGGACCCGGAGCAAACTCATTGTTTGCATGCTTCACATACTCGGGGTCATTTGTAAGCTGCTCGATACCTTTCCAGTATACCTTCGTTGATTCTTTGATCTGTTCTTCCATATTCAGATTTATCGCGAAGCGTTAGTCGTAATTAGTTTCTTATTAATAATGGCATTTTGCACACTCAAGACCGCCATTGTCTTCCACTTTCATCGGCTCCTTGCTGGCTGCATTGTGCAACTCTACCAACTTGTCATAGTATGCATTTCCTTTTGAGTTAACATCGGTTTTACGATGACAGTCAATACACCAACCCATGGTTAATAAAGAGTATTGTTTTACTACATCCATCGTCTCAATGGGGCCATGACAAGTTTGGCATGCAATTCCGCCTACCACTACGTGCTGTGAGTGATTGAAGTAAGCCAGATCAGGAAGGTTGTGAATGCGAACCCATTCAATAGGTTTTTGATTCGGGCCGAACGATAGCGTTTCGGGTTGCCAATCGGCCGCTGCCCATAATTTTTGAATGAGAGGAGATTCAGTTTTTACTGCACGGTGACAGTTCATACAGATGTTAACTGAAGGAATGGTAGCACTCTTGCCCTTCATCGCTCCGGTATGACAATAATTACAATCTATTTCATATGCACCTGCATGCAATTTATGAGAGAACGCAATGGGCTGCTTGGGAGCATAACCCTGCTGAACTCCTATAGAGTACAATCCATTGATTACGGCCTTAAAACCCAATGAACCCACCACAAACAGCACAATAAATAGAAATCCATTGCTACGGGAAATTGAGGCCACCGTAATCGGTGAGTGAACTACTTCCTTCTCTTCTTCCGTTAACTGCTTCTGATCAAGGAACCGCTTGAGCGCAGAAACCAGGAAACCGAGAATGATCACCAACAAAACCAGGATGAGTACCATCCCGATCAGGATCACATTCAAATATTCTTTTGAAACTCCCCCACCATCTCCTCCAGTAGAGGGGCCAGTAGTTGGAACTACCGCCACCACTGGACCTTTAATGGTCTCGGCTTTAATATAGGCCAGAATAGACAAGATCTGCTCATCCTTAAAGGTCGAGAAGGATGTCATTTGAGTCTTATTGTATTCGGTATATAATGTATTCGCATATTCATCGCCACTGGCAATCACGGCTGATGAATTCTTCACGAAAGATTTAATCCAGTCTATGGAAGGAGCACGTTCATAAACATTGGCCAGCGCAGGACCAATTAACTTCTCATGAATTTTATGACAGGTTTTACAGTTTGCATTAAAAAGTGACGCTCCCTCGCTAATGACGGCCGCATCTTCGGAGATGTCCTGGCCATTGGCGTTAAAATTGAATGCTAGAAAAAGGAGAACAACTGATAAAAACTTGCCGATGGAGTAAGTAAATTGTCTTATCATGATAGGTTAAGGTTGTCCAAATTTATATCAAGTGCCACAAATCTACTATTGCAGGTGGTTTTTTCAAATTTATTTTAGTGCATCCAACAATTATTTAAAACCGTTTTTCGAGCTTACAAAAAGGTAATCATGGTACAGAAGACACTTGACTTGAAGACCAATAAAATTTATTTAGAATTAATTTAAATAGAGCTAAACACCCTGTAAATGAGTCCCTTTGAATATGTTATCGTATTGATTTCCATAATCCTGGGGCTAGGTATAACACTGGTGTTGACTGGAATTGCCGAACTCATTCGGAAGTGGAATGCTATCAAAATTTTTTGGCCCTACCTGATTTGGATAGGATTGGTTTTCGTGTTGCACTTTCTTATTTGTGGTACTCTATCCAATCGTTCTCTTCATACTGGCTAATTTACTTTTTCCTTCAAAATGGAAATCAGAAGAAATCAACCTACAGGACTATTATTTTAAAACCTATCCTACCTTTTTCTTCTTCGCCATTCTGC
>Ga0058864_1049410_pt1 | contig 12289 bp, 12 predicted proteins | sample TNRReaAnaerobRNA_FD_61087 | JGI IMG/M metagenome (GOLD analysis project Ga0058864, IMG submission 61087) | Wastewater treatment Type I Accumulibacter community from EBPR Bioreactor in Madison, WI, USA - TNR Reactor, Time B -10min-Anaerobic_... | ecosystem: Engineered > Bioreactor > EBPR >... | reverse complement strand
CGGATGAATGCCAATGAGCATGTCGTCAATGTCCTTGCGGTTGTAGGCGTCGATGTAGCGCTCGACGAGCGCGCGAATATCAGTGGGACTCAATTGGCACCTCCGTGAAATGCTGCCCAACGTCTTTGCTCACCGGGGCCGCGCCTTGCTGTCTTTTAAATCACCCACAACAGTCAATGGCGCGGTCTCCGGTGCAGCAGCCAGTTAGGCCCTAGTTGATTGAATGTTGGTTGCCAAAAAAACGGCAAACCCAACCTAAGTGGCTTTGAAAATTTTATTTTAATGCTTGATGGTTACTTCTTGTATGGCCCAAGAAATTTGTCACCGTTGAAATGAATCAGATGATCTGGAGCGTCAGCTATCCATACTTCCGTTTCCCATGCAATGTCTGGCGCAAATTTTCTGAACGTACTTCTATCCAGAAATGCTGTAACATAGATAATGCCTGCTGTGCATTCTTTTGTTAACGATTTTAGCTCTTCCAACCGCACTGAGCTTACTGGGCCAGAGCTATGTACAGCCTCGATGAGAAAAAGCCAATTTTTTGAGTGACTGTAAGCGATAATATCTGGCAGTGTGTCATGTGAAAGCTCAAAAAACGAGAGTTCTTTTAATTTGTCTTTTTCCCGCAGAAGGAACTTATTGGCAGTGTCGCCAACATAAAGCAACTCGGCTCCAGCCCCGTAACGTGGAAAGAAATCTTCAATAATAGCTTTCTGTAAATCATTATGTTCGCCAGGCGAAAAAGATAAGATATTTCCTCCTGGGATTGTAACGCTGATTGTGTCAATTTCACGAACGCCAGATAATTTTTCTCTCAGTGTACCTGTTTCTGCCAATAACTCATCAATATCATCTTCCCAACCTTTGGAGCCAAAAGAGCGTACAATAAAAGTGTATTGAGGATTTAGAGCATAGCCGCGTGTCGGGTTATTTGTTGCCGCATTGGGGTCATTGGCACTGCGCTCTATGATACCAGCAACAGTAGGTAATTTAAGGTCTTTGCGCCGGATGTCGTCATATGAGCCGTCTGATATAGATTCTTCAAAGTTTTGATTAATGTATTTGATGATTTGGCGTGTTTGTGGTGCCCAGCCACCATCGCTTTGTTTTGCTTCTTTCCACTGATTACTATTTTTCACATCTACAACAGCTAAGAAGGCCATTCCCATTTTTTCAAGTCTGCGTTCGGACATACCATCAAATGGGATACCAAGACTGTTTAGTATATAAAGGGCTTCATTGATAACTTGTTTTATTCCTTTTGATTTTTTATTGTTTGGTAGGAAGTCAGGCACAGCGTATACCTCCTCTTTTGATTCAAATACGAACAATGTCGGTTGGTTGGGTAAATTGCGATACATAATTTCTGAGCTGCTATATCGTATGTTAGATTCTAAATAAGCTTTAACAGATTTTGCCAATGCATACGCAAATAGTGGTGGAACTGCGTTACCAACTTGGTAATACTGACTTGTTTCTGTTCCTTGAAAATCGTACCAATCAGGGAAACTTTGTAGGCGTGCCGCTTCTCGTACTGTCAAACGTCGTCGTCTGCCATCAGGCAGACGAATTCTTTGCATATCACCTGTTGCACCGGCTAAGTTGCGACAGGTGAGAGTTCTAGCAGGTCTGTCTAAATACAAGTCTCTTGGGTTAATACACTTTGAAGCCTTTTCATAATTTGCCACATACTTGTCCATGCTAGGCGTAAGGAACTTGGCACCATCAAGTACCATAAAAACCAATTCCTCAAGTGCTTCGCCTGCGGTAACTTTGTGTTTTGATTCCTGTGGAAAGCAGAAGTCTCCACGATGGCCGACAACAATAAGTCTTTCTCTGTTTTGAGGCACACCAAAATTAACAACATTAAAAAGACGATGCTCAACGATATAATTTAGGTTTTTAAGTTTAGACAGAACTTCTTCAAAATAATCTATATTTCTGTATAAAAGCCCTCGAACATTTTCAAAAACCCATATGTCAGGGTCTGTTTTCTCAATAGCATCAATGAAAACCGGAAAGCCGTCTCTGGAATCTTTAAGACCTAACTGTTTGCCGCCAACACTAAAAGGTTGACAGGGGGGACCGCCGATAACTACTGAAACATTGTCAGGATATTTTTGGTTTATATCAAGCCGGACACAATGGCATTCACCGGCAAGATTTGTTCGGTATGTAGAAGCATAATCCGCTTCCAGTTCGTAACCAATGGTGAGTATGCCACAAGATTCAAAACCGAGTGATAAACCGCCACAGCCTGCGAATAAATCCAGTGCGGTATACTCAAAAGTTTTCGGTAGTGTCAGTTCTGAATTGATTTTTTTGATGTATTTCATACAGGGATATTCACCTCTGAAAATGGGGCGACTATATAAAGTTTTTCAATAAATCTTACTCTCATTTGATGTAATGGCCCTAACGTAGAGGTAACCGGGCGACGACGGTTGGACGACTTGCCCGCGAGGCGCAGGATAGACAACGAGCGGCTTGCGGGCAAGGCGGCCGGCCGTTGGCGCTCCGGTTGACCGGCAGGTTATGCGACGGGCCGGCCGGTGCGACGAGAGGCGAGGACAACGAGTTGAGGAACCGGCGCGATATAGCGCCGTGCGCGGAAGGCGAGGAACAGAGAGTCGTTGAGGGGCGGTGCCAGGCCCGCATGGAAGCGGGCCCGAGCAGGAGGTGCAGGTTGGTTGCCGAGGTGCTGCCGACGGTGAAGCAGCCAACCAAGTGCATGGGCAAAGGCGAGGCCACTTGGCCGAGCCATATTGAGGTGAACCGCGGTGGTTCTCTCCGGCGCATAACGTTGTGCTTGAGCGGCCGACGTAGGCCGAAGGCCGGAGTGCACTGGCAAGCACCGCTTGCCAGCGGTCCGCTCGAAGCACTTGTTAGAGCCCAGCGCACCCTGCCTTTCGCTCAATGACCCATGGGTCACCGCGATCCACACAGCACAAACTAGTTTGCTGAGAACTCTACGATCAGCGTTCATCCAGCACCTCGCTCGCACCACGCGCGTTCAGTGACCGACGCAGAAATGCAGCACCGAGTAGCCCTGCAACCAAGAGCGATGGAACAAGAGCAAACACACTCGCAATGCCGGCAGCGTACAACAGACCACCCCACGTTTCGAGTGCCGCCCAACGAACCGGCTCACCGCGCGTTCCGAGCGCGATCATGATTAACAAACAACCGAGCATGAACGGAAGCCAACACCAGAACCAGAGACGAAGGCATCGGCGTAGAACGGTTCCCATGGGCTCTAACGAATGTGCTCACCGGGGCCGCGCCTTGCTGTACTTCAAATCACCCACAATAGTCAATGGTGCGGTCTCCGGTGCAGCAGCCAGTTAGGCCAATTTAATGTCAGTCTGCCAAAAATACGGCAAACAACCCTATATCAGGATTTTTTCTGCATATACCCAAAATCACTACATAATTGATCTATTTGGACTTTATGGTTACGTAAATCGCATTTGCAATTACTAGAGCTACTCCTATAGTGAGTACAAATGCCACAGTATTTTTCTAATGAGCCTTTAAAAATTCGGCCAGTAGCTTTTTTCTCTCTGATTTCTATCTCAATTTTAGCTGATTGAGAAGAAGTGCTAGTCAACCAAGTCTTGTAGCTATCACGTCCGATAAGGCTTAATACGCCTGCTATAAACATCGTAGTTGCTAGTATCGATAAAAATATACTACCAACAATATTTGTTTGGTCTTGCATTGATTGAGCAAGAAACATGCAGCCAAAAACAAGTGAACCTATGCTATTGCCAAGTGTATCCTTAGCTTTTCCCTGTAGTGTTTTAATACCAATCCATAAAATTATGATGCCGAATAGTGTTATCACTAACGATGATATCAGCATGACTATATTATATTCTTTATTGGATGCAGCCGATAACTCAACTAACGACATTGCTCCAGAAAGAAAAGCAATAACAGCACCTGCGATAATCCACATTATCGCAGCTAATATTACAATTGTAGGCTTTCTAACAATAGTCATTGGGTTAGGTTCCATAACGAAAGTATGCGACCAGGCCTTCCTCGAAGGCTTCTAACAATAAGTTAATACTCAGTTTTGTATTAACAAATTTCTTTTTACTTCGGGACAAATGATTGAACTGACTTACTTGCAGCACCATCCATGCCTCATGAACGAATTTGCTTCGAAGGTTATATAGAAACTTTGCAACATCTTTTATTGAATCAAGAGGAACGTGATCAATATGTACTGCATTGCAAAGTTCTTTCTTGCGAGAAGGTGACAATCTTTCAAAAAAAGCGATACATCGGCGAATTGATCCGAAGGAAACCTTATAATCATTATAAAGTTTATCGATTTCTGACCTGTCCTTGATCGGAAAGATTGCTAATGAATCCTTCTTCTGTAGCCACTGATAAAATTCTTCATGAGGCTCGTCGGATAGAGACTCAATCAGTGAGAAGAGACCAACTATCTTGTATGAATTTGTTAGATAAGTAATGATAGAATCGCTCTTTTCAGTGTAAATATGCCAGTCACCTCTTTTAACAAGATAAAGGTAAAAACAAGCTACGCGAAGGAACTGATTTTTTCGTAGTGGTGTACGAATTGATGCATAGAACAACTCGAACTCGGCGATATCGGAAAAGTACGAGCTAAGTGCCTCTGCTGCATCGGGTTTATACATGGCTTCATTGCAAATGTAGCGGTTATCTAGCATCAAAAATTACTCCATAAAAGCCTAACGTTTGAGCTCACCTGCGGGCGACAGACCGCGTAGCGGGCTGGCGAACGTCAGGTGGAGCGAAGGGTTAGACCGCGCGCGCATGAGACTTGCAGGTGCAAGACATAGGTGCATGGTCGCTGACTCAGCAGGAAGCTATGGCCTCTTAACAAAGATGGCTCTGCCTTGAACCGCCTTTGCGGTGACGGGGATGGGAACGAGAACCGTGCCGGACATGACATAGGTAGTTGTGGTTTTATCACCGGATGAAACCAAGAGCACACCATTCGCACCGAGCTTCGCTGCCTGGGACTTCAGCTCTTGTATCGCGTAGTCCACTGAGCCTTGCTCTGTCCATCCTGCGTCGCTCGATGCGTTAACGAGACCGATTGTTTCGAACTCGGCCGGCGGCTCCAGATAGATGGAGACTTGCTCGGGCTTGAGCGGCACTCTTACCGCCCCCGTGACTATCGCGGAGCCAGATGCGCACCCTCCAAAGACCAAGACGACCAGAATGACCAGAAGCGGAGCTAAGCGGTGGCGCGCCATTTGCTACTCGAGATGAAATGGGTGGTCCTGCGTGGTCTAACGTTAGTGATCACCGGGCCGGCGAAGCCGGCTCCAGTGTATCACCTTGTTGGGCATATTTCAAGTATTCTATACTCGCGATACATTTTTCATCTAACCCATCATCTATTCCATATTCAGTAAATTTTTTAACGGCCCAATGGTATACATTTAAACCAAGACCTGTTCTGAAATCATATATTGGCGATTCCCAATATGGGTAAGCAGGGCACCACATGAGATCCGTATTCATTTCAAACAATCTATATCCCAAAATTGAACCTATTTCAACAGTTCTAATAAAAACGTCAGAAACTGATTCTTCCAAATTACTTTGATCGCCATTAATTAAATTATTAATTTTGTCCTCGTTATAAAATTCATCAATTGATATTACTGCATGTTTTAATGAATTAAATCCAAATCCCGTGACACTGCTTATTTCCTTCAATCCAATTTCTTTCATTTTATATAGTTGGTTTATAATTTTTATTCTATCGTTTTCTGTATCATAATGCGATAATCCATCCAGTATCTTTGTTCCTGGTTTTGCCATTGTAACAATGTCTCCCTTGATTCCGCCTGACCACCCCTTGGGGTATGCGGATATTAAATGGGATTTAAATAATTCTATCGGTTCTTTGTGCATAATATTTTAAATGCCCAACGAGTAGTAGTCCCCCTAAACGGGGCATTGTTCTACACCAACCCGGTGTATAATCAAAAAATTTACAACAACTCACTTAAAGTATCAATAATTTCCACAAAAAATCACCCCCTATTTCGTTCTGCTGCAACCCCATCCCGTGCTGATGCCGGAACCCCCTAAATTCGCTTCAATCATCGTCGGGATCTGGCTGTGAAACCGGAACTTGTCGATGGCCTCCCGGACGTTCAGCGAAAAATCGTTCAGATAGGCCAAAAAGTTTCCTCCTGTAAATTTTCCTGTATCCGAACGATGGGGTGGGCAGGTGGAGGGAAAATCGCTTAGCAGGATCAATGGATGTGGATGACGCCCTAGCCCCGCGCTGCCAGCCCTTGCCATCACAGGAAAATTTACAGACCATAAAATTAGCGATCCAGTTGAGTTGAGATGGGTCCATGGCGGTCAGTCTATTTTCGATTTGGGTTTCATCGACAGGCGCGCAGATTGCCAATTACTTCTGAGCGGGTTGAGTGACGGTGCGCAGCGTCCCATCCAGATAAAACCACTGCCCGCCTTCCCGCACGAACTGGCTGGTTTCGTGGAGTCGATGCGCCTTGCCGCCCACCTTGGAGCGCGCCACGAACTCGACCACGCCCCGCGCATCGTCGGGACCGCCAGCCTCGGTGCGGACCACCTTCAACCCCAGCCAGCGGACGGTCCCCGCATCGTTCAAATCGAGCGTTTCGGGTCGAGTGGATTCATGCCAGGTGCGAAGCAGATAATCCTTTCGAGCGAGGACGTATCCCGAATAACGGGAACGCATTAACGCTTCGGCTGTGACCGGGCGCTGGTCGTGATCGAGATAGGGTTCGCAGCAGGCAGCGTAAGCCTTGCCCGAGCCGCAGGGACAGGCGCTATCGGTTCTCACTCACCCTCCCCCGACGATCCCATGGGTCGGCGAGTCTGCTTCTTCTCCCCCACCCGCCGCTTTTCGTCCATCCGCCGTTGCTTAGCGGCCCGCGAAGGTTGAGTCCTGAGGCGCGGCTTGGGCGGCTTCGCCGCTTTCTGGATCAGGACGATCAACCGATCAATCGCATCCTGCCGGTTGCGCTCCTGACTGCGGAAGCGGCGGGCGGTGATCAACAGTTCTCCCTCCTGAGTCACGCGGCTTCCGGCCAAGGTCAGCAACCGCGCCCGCACCGCCTCCGGCAACGAGGGCGAACCCATCGCATCGAAGCGCAGTTCCGCCGCCGTCGCCACCTTGTTCACGTTCTGGCCGCCAGGGCCAGACGCCAGTTTGAACTGAAACTGTAGTTCGTCTTCAGCGATGCGGATCATTGAGGTGACGTGGATCATTCTGTAATCGCCTCCAGCAACTGCTCCACTGCCGCTGCCCTGGCCTCGACATCGGGCAATTCCTTGATAAAACGCAGCTTATCCCGACCGTCCAGTTTGTAGACTTTGGCTTGCCGCTGAATCAATTCCACCAGTTTAACCGCATTCACTTTTGGCTCAGGCCCAAAGACCAGCCGTCCGCCTTTCGGCCCCGCCTCAATCTTTTTCACCCCTACCGGCAGCGCTCGCAATTTCAGCCCGGTCACCCGGAACAGAGTTTTCACCGCAGTCGGCAGTAAACCAAAACGGTCGATCATCTCCACTTGCAACTCCCGCAACTCTTCATCGTTACGAGCGCTGGCAATGCGCTTGTACAAAATCAGCCGGCTGTGGACATCGGGTAGATAATCATCGGGAATCAGCGCCGGGCTTTGCACATCAATTTCCGGCCCGTGATCCAGCGGTCGATCCAGCTCTGGAACCTTCCCGGCCTTCAACGCCTGCACCGCCCGCTCCAGTAAGTCCATGTACAGGCTGAAGCCGACTTCGTGAATCTGGCCGCTTTGCGCTTCGCCGAGCAATTCGCCCGCACCGCGAATTTCCAGATCGTGACTGGCCAGCAGGAACCCCGCACCCAAATCCTCCAGCGATTCAATCGCCTCGATGCGCTTCACGGCGTCAGCGGTCATCACGCTCTTGGGCGGCACGATCAAATAGGCATAGGCGCGATGATGCGAACGGCCCACCCGCCCACGTAACTGATGCAGTTGCGCCAGGCCCAGCTTGTCAGCGCGGTGGATGAGAATGGTGTTGGCGCTGGGTACGTCGATGCCCGATTCAATGATGGTGGTGCATATCAGCAGGTTGCAACGGCGATGGTAGAAATCCAGCATGACCTGCTCCAAGTCCCGCTCGCGCATCTGACCATGAGCAACCGCAATCCGCGCCCCCGGCGCCAGTTCCGCCAGTTGTGCAGCCATGCGTTGAATGGTCTCCACCTCATTGTGCAGAAAATAAATCTGCCCGCCGCGCTTCAGTTCCCGCTGGCAGGCTTCCCGAATCGTCGCTGGGTTCCACTCACCGACAAATGTTTTGACCGCCAACCGTCCCGCCGGGGGCGTGGCGATAATGGACAAATCACGCAAACCAGCCATCGCCATATTCAAGGTGCGGGGAATCGGCGTCGCCGTCAGGGTCAAGATATCCACTGCCGCCCGCAACGCTTTCAACCGCTCCTTGTGTCGCACGCCAAACCGATGCTCCTCATCGACCACCACCAGCCCCAGTTGCTGGAACTTCACGCTGTCCTGCAATAGCTTGTGGGTGCCGATCAGAATATCCACTTTCCCCCCGGCCAGCGCTTGCAATGTCTCCGCCTGCTGCTTCGGCGAACGGAACCGGGAGAGTAATTCAATCCGCACCGGCCAGTCGGCGAAGCGGTCGAGGAAGTTTTGATAGTGTTGCTGCGCCAGGAGCGTGGTCGGCGTCAACACGGCGACTTGTCGCCCATCCTGCACCGCCACGAAGGCCGCCCGCATCGCCACTTCGGTTTTGCCAAAGCCGACATCACCGCAAACTACTCGATCCATCGGTTTGCCGGAACGCAGGTCAGCGATCACCGCCTCAATCGCCGTCTGCTGGTCAACCGTTTCCTCAAACGGGAAGGTCGCGGCGAACGCGGCGTAATCAGCCTCGCTGAGCGTGAAAGCGTGGCCGGGCCGCGCTTCACGGCGGGCGTACAAATCCAGGAGCTCTGCCGCTGCATCGTTAACGCGCTCAACCGCCTTGCGCTTGGCCTTTTCCCATTGCCCACTGCCGAGTTTGTGCCATGGCGCATTTTCCGGCGCCGCGCCGGTGTAGCGACTGAGCAACTGCAAGGCGGCCACCGGCACGTACAAGCGGTCATCGCCGGCGTATTCCACCACCACGAACTCGCCGTCGATGCCGGCGACCTCCAACCGTTGCAACCCGGCGTAGCGACCAATGCCGTGTTGTTCATGAACGACCGGCGCGCCCAGGCTGAGATCGGTCAGGTCGCGAATAATAGTTTCAGGATCGCGGCTTTGGACGCGGCGCCGCACCTGCCGCGCTCGTTCGCCGTACAACTGCGATTCCGCAATGATCGCCAGCGGGGGGTCGGTGAGCCACAGCCCCTGTTCCAGCGGCGCAATGGTCAGCGCCAACAACGCATCCTCTCGCGCCAGAAATTCCGCCCAACCGGAACACATCACGGGCCGCAAGCCATAGCCGCGCAGCGTGTCCAATAGCACCTCGCGCCGCCCTGCCGATTCCGCAGTGATCAAGACCCGTCCCGGGAATTCCACCAGGAATCGCTCCAGCGCCTCAGCAGGCCGTTCATGGCGCGGCTGAAACGGCAGGGCCGGCGGCGGCTGGGTCGGGTAGTTGATTCCACCATCCCCCGCTTCGCACAGCTCAACCCGTGGATAACGCGCCAATGCCTGCTCCACTTGCACCGCTTCCAGAAACAGCACCGGTGGCGGTAACAGTGGCCGCTCGGCGTCGTAGCGGTGCTGCTCATAGCGCTCCATGATCTGCTCCTGAAACGCCGCCATCGCCGCCGCAACCCCGTCCAGCCGAATCGCCAGGGTGCTTTCCGGCAGATGATCAAACAGCGTCGCCACCGGCTCGAAGAACAGCGGCAGATAGTATTCAATCCCCCCCGGCGCGTGGCCGGCGCTGACCTCCCGGTAAATCAGACTACGCTGTGGGTCACCCTCGAACTGACGCCGCCAGGACTGGCGGAAACGAGTGATGGATTCTTTGTCCAGTGCAAACTCCCGCGCCGGCAGCAATTGAATATGGTCAACCTTCGCCACTGACAATTGCGTATCCGGGTCGAAATCGCGGATGCTTTCCACTATGTCATCAAACAGTTCAATCCGGTACGGCCGCTCTGCGCCCATCGGGAACAGATCAAGAATCGAACCACGCACGGCAAACTCACCGTGTTCGGCCACCTGCGACACGCAGGCATAGCCCGCCGCCTCCAGCCGCTCGCGGAACGGGTCCAAATTCAGCCGTTCGCCGACTTTGAGCAGCAACGCATAGCGATCCAGATAATCGCGGGGCGCCAGGCGTTGCATCAAGGTCGCCACCGGGGCGACCAACACGCCGCTCCGCCGTTGCGGTAGTCGGTAGAGCGTCGCCAATCGCTGCGAGAGAATGTCCTGGTGCGGCGAAAAACCGTCGTAGGGCAGGGTCTCCCAGTCCGGGAATGCCAGAATCTCCAATTCCTCCCCGCCGAACACGCGCAATTCAGTTTCCAGCCGTAAGGCGGTTTGACTATCGGGGGCGATGACCAGGATCAGGCCACGAAACCGGGTGGCTGCGGCGATGAGCAGAGCGGGTGCTGTACCGTAGAGTTGGCCCCAGCGCAGGGGCTGGCGGTTGTCAGGTGGGAGAGCCGCCTGAATCTGCTTTGCAACATTCAAGGATGAAGTGATAGGATTGAAAACCGGCATGGATGCACAATAGGACATGAAAAATGAAGGGATTATTCTAACTCATCAGCGCCTGCTGGAGGCGGGGATAGATTCCAGGCAACGTCCACCAATACAGATTCTGACAAGGCCGAATCTCCATGACAGTCATTCACTCACCCTTGGCTTGTTGCCATCACCTGCAGAACGATTCCTCACTGAACCGCCGCCGCTTTATCCAACTGGCGGCCTTGGGCAGCGGAGTGGCGCTGCTGAGATTAGCCCAGGCCGCAACCGGACATGATGCGACCCCATCCGGCGCAGCCCCTGCGCATACCGCCGAAACTCTATTGCTCAGTTGCATGGATTACCGGCTGATTGACGACATCGCTAAGTACATGGATGGTCGCGGTTTAACTGATCAGTATGACCACGTCATTCTGGCCGGCGCAGCGCTGGGCGCAGTCACCCAGACGTTCAAGGACTGGAACAAAACGTTTTGGGATCATCTCAAAGTGGCTATTGACCTGCATCACATCAACTCGGTGATTTTGATGGACCATCGGGATTGCGGCGCCTATAAGGTCATTCTGAAAGCGGACTTTGCCAAAGATCCGTTACTGGAAGAACGAATTCACAGCAAGTATCTGCGTGAATTGGCGCAGGCGATTAGCAAACGCTATCCGAAACTGGAGGTTGAAATGCTGCTGATGAATCTCGACGGCACGGTGCAGACCGTTTCATGAGCGCTTCTTAAGTTTTTCCCGGCGGCTGTGCCTAGCAAGAGGGTAAGTCTTTGCTTTAAGCTTCGACAATCTCATTCCGTATGACCTTTGCTCTGGAAAGCCGCCTTATGAATTTTTCGACGCCATCATCGTCATTGAGGCCACTACGGTGGCTGCGCCTGATGCCTTGTTTAGCGCTGCTCGCTGCGTGTGAGAGCCAAGCCGGCCTTTTTGAAGATGGCGACCTACTCATGGTGCAAGCCGCTCCGGGCGTGATCCATTTCGACTCTGACCCCGAACATGCCGATTATTCGTGGCTGGTGGGCCTGGAGTGGCAATCGCCCTCCCGCTGGCTGGTGGGAGCCGCCTATTTCAACAACAGCTTCGACCAGAAAAGCCAATACCTCTACTTTGGTAAATCCTGGCCGCTGGATTCCATCAGCAGCAATCTGTACTTCAAGCTGACCGGCGGTCTGCTGCTCGGTTACAAGGAGCCTTACGAGGATAAAATCCCTATTAACAAAAATGGGGTGGGGCTTGGGGCATTGCCGGCGTTGGGCTATAAGTACGGTGATTTCAATGTGCAACTGAACCTGTTAGGCACGGCAGGGCTCATGTTCACCTTTGGTTATGATTTGGTTAAATAGCGGCATCGCGGTAGCCAGAATCCGACGCGCCAATTCTTGACGCATCATCACTTCAGCAGCGGTCGGGGACTGTCCTGCTAGACAGGCGCTCCATAAAGTCTTTCCGGGAGAAAGCGATGGCGATATTCCACGAACTGCGCCTCCAGCAACGCGAATTGCTGGATCAACTGGACGAATTGGAAGAAGCGGTTATTGAACTGACTGCTTTTTTAGCCAG
>Ga0058864_1065171_pt1 | contig 12688 bp, 10 predicted proteins | sample TNRReaAnaerobRNA_FD_61087 | JGI IMG/M metagenome (GOLD analysis project Ga0058864, IMG submission 61087) | Wastewater treatment Type I Accumulibacter community from EBPR Bioreactor in Madison, WI, USA - TNR Reactor, Time B -10min-Anaerobic_... | ecosystem: Engineered > Bioreactor > EBPR >... | reverse complement strand
TCGAAGCAGTCGCGCGTGCGGGTATAGCGGTGCGGCTGGAAAGCGAGCAGCAAACGCCGACCGGGGAAGGCGCCACGTGCGGCGGCCAGCGTCGCACGCATCTCGACCGGGTGATGGCCATAATCGTCGATCAGCGTAAACCGCCCGCCTTGCGGCAGCGGCAGGTCGCCGTAGCTCTGAAAACGTCGACCGACGCCGCTGAACTCCCCCAGCGCCTTGACGATCGCCGCGTCAGCGACGCCCAGTTCGCTGGCCACGGCGATCGCCGCCAGGGCATTGAGGACATTGTGCCGGCCGGGCAGATTGAGGCTGATCGGCAGTCGACTGCTGCTGCCGTTGACCCGCACGCAAGCGAAGTGCATCTGACCGGCAACCGCCGTGACCTGCTCGGCATAGACGTTGGCCGACGGATCGAAGCCATAGGTGACGATCTGCTTGCTGATCAGCGGCATGATCTCGCGCACGTTGGCGTCGTCGGCACAGAGCACCGCCACGCCGTAGAAAGGCAGGCGTTGCACGAAATCGACGAAGGCCTGCTTCAGGCGACTGAAATCATGGCCGTAGGTTTCCATGTGATCGGCATCGATGTTGGTGACGATCGAGAGCACCGGCGAGAGCAGCAGGAAAGAGGCATCGGACTCGTCTGCCTCGGCCACCAGGAAGTCGCCCGAGCCGAGACGGGCATTGGCACCGGCGGCGGTGAGGCGACCACCGATGACGAAGGTCGGGTCCATCCCGCCCTCGGCAAGAATCGAAGCCACCAGACTGGTGGTCGTCGTCTTGCCGTGTGTGCCGGCGACGGCGATGCCCTGTTTGAGCCGCATCAGCTCGGCGAGCATCTGCGCCCGCGGCACCACCGGCACCTTGCGACTGCGCGCAGCGATGACTTCGGGATTGTCCGGGCGGACCGCCGAAGAGATCACCACGGCATCGGCGCTGCTGACGTTCGCGGCGGCATGGCCAACCCTGATGCACACGCCGAGCGCCGCCAGCCGCCGGGTCGTCGAGCTGTCGGTCAGATCGGAACCGCTGACCGTAAAGCCGAGGTTGGCCAGCACTTCGGCAATGCCACTCATGCCCGCCCCCCCGATGCCGACGAAGTGGATGTTCTTGACTTTGTGTTTCACTGGGCAAGCTCCTCGCACATCCTGGCAAGCTCTGCGGTCGCCTCTGGCTTCGCCAGCTCGCGCGCGCGCTCGGCCATTTCCTGCAACTCGCCGCGCGACTTCTGGCGCAGCTCGCAAATCGACTCCGGCGTCAAACGGTCCTGCGGCAGCAGGATCGCCGCACCGGCCAGCGCCAGGAAGTTAGCGTTGAGGGTCTGGTGGTCATCGACGGCGTGCGGAAACGGCACCAGCACACTGGCGACGCCGGTCGCCGCCAGTTCGGCGACGGTCAACGCCCCGGCGCGGCAGATCACCAGGTCGGCCCACTCGTAGGCCCCGGCCATGTCTTCGATGAACGCCACACAATGCGCCTGCACACCGGCCGCTTCGTAGTTCTGCCGAAGCTGCGCCAGATGTTTCTCGCCGGCCTGGTGCACCACCAGCGGCCGTTCTTCGGCAGCGAGCAGGGCCAGCCCCCGCGGGACGATCTCATTGAGCGCCGCGGCACCCTGGCTACCACCGAGAACCAGCCAGTGCACCGGTAGCTCCCGGCCCGCCAGGCGCTGCGCCGGCGCCGGCAGGTGAGTCAGCTCGGCGCGCAGCGGATTGCCGACCCAGACGCCGGCCGGCAGCGCATTCGGAAAACCGCACGCCACCCGCCTGGCCCATCGGGCGAGCACGCGGTTGGCCAGGCCGGCGATCGAGTTCTGCTCATGGATGATCAGCGGGCGGCCGAGCCAGGCGGCCATCACGCCGCCCGGGAAGCTGACGTAGCCGCCCATGCCAAGGACGACGTCCGGCTGCACCCGGCGGATCTCGCGTCGCGCCTGCCAGCAGGCAGAGAACAGGTGGACGGGGAGCAGCAGCTTGCGCAACAGACCCTTGCCACGCAGCGCGGCGAAGCGCACCCAGGCCATTTCGTAGCCGCGTGCCGGCACGAGCTTGGCTTCCATGCCATCCGGAGCGCCCATCCACACCACTCGCCAGTCGCGGCTCCGGAGCAGGTCGGCGACCGCCAGAGCCGGGAAGACGTGGCCGCCGGTGCCGCCGGCCATAACCAGCAGGGTTCTCATACCTGGGCTCCACGCATCAATTGACGGTTCTCCCAGTCGATGCGCAACAGCACCGCCAGGGCCAAACAGTTGGCCAGAATGCCGGAACCACCGAAACTCATCAGCGGCAGAGTGAGCCCTTTGGTCGGTAGCAGACCCATATTGACGCCCATATTGATGAAGCCCTGCACGCCCAGCCAGACCCCGATTCCCTGCGCCACCAGGGCGGAATACAGGCGCTCGAGGGCTACCGCCTGGCGACCGATGGCGAAAGCGCGCTGGATCAGCAGACCAAACAGGACAATGACGATCAGCACGCCGACAAAGCCGAGCTCTTCGGCAACCACCGCGAGCAGGAAGTCGGTATGCGCTTCCGGCAGGTAGAACAGCTTCTCGACGCTGGCGCCAAGCCCGACGCCGAACAGCTCGCCGCGACCAAAGGCGATCAGCGCATGCGAGAGCTGGTAGCCGCGACCAAAGGCGTCCGCCCAGGGGTCCATGAAGCCAAAAATGCGATCGCGCCGGTAGGGCGAGAAGATGATCAGCGCGGCAAAGGCGACAGCCAGCACCACGATCAGAACGACGAACAGCCGTGCCCGCATGCCGCCGAGAAAGAGAATTCCCATGGCAATCGAGATGATGACCACGAAGGCGCCGAAGTCCGGCTCCTTGAGCAACAGGATACCGACCGCGACCATCGCGCTGGCCAGCGGCAGGAAAGCCTTCTTGAGATCGTGCATGTGCGGCATCTTGCGCGTCGTATAGTCGGCGGCGTAGAGGACGGCGAACAGCTTCATCAACTCGGACGGCTGCAGATTGGCGACGCCGAGTGGCAACCAGCGGCGCGCCCCATTGACCTCGCGCCCGACGCCGGGGATGAGGACCAGCGCCAGCAGAGCGAAACCGCCGACGAAGAGCCACGGCGACCAGCGCTGCCAGGTCGCCAGGGGCACCTGAAAGGCCACCGCCGAGGCGAGCAGGGCAACGATCAGGAACAGCCCGTGGCGAATGAGGTAGTAGGTCGGCTGATGGCCGGTCTGGCGCGCCGCCTCGGCGGTCGCCATCGAAGCCGAATAGACCATGACCATGCCGATGACCAGCAGCACCAGGGTGCTCCAGAGGAGCGCCAGATCGATTTCGGAAGGCATGCGGCGCGGCGTATCGAGGGTGGGCAACATCAGGCGGCATCTCTTTCGATGCCACGCACGGCATCCACGAATACTTCGGCGCGATGCGCGTAGTCACGATACATGTCCATGCTGGCACAGGCCGGGGAAAGCAGCACGGCGTCGCCGGCTTGTGTCTGAGCAGCGCACCAGCGCACCGCTTCGCTCATGTCGGCGCACTGGCGCAGCGGCAGCCGGCAACCGTCGAGGACGGCGGCGATCGCCCCGGCAGCGCGGCCGATCAGCGCCACCGCCCGCGCGTGCTCGGCGAGGGCGTTGCGCAGGGGCGAAAAGTCCTGCCCTTTGCCGTCGCCTCCAAGGATGATCGCGACCGGGCGACCGAGGCCCTGCACTGCCGCCAGCGTCGCTCCGACGTTGGTTCCCTTCGAGTCGTCGAAGTAGCCGACGCCATTGATTTCGGCCACCCACTCGACGCGATGCGCGAGACCGCTGAAGGCGGCCAGCGCCGCCAGCACCGAGCGCGGCTCGATGTCGATCGCCTCGCACAGGGCGAGCGCCGCCATGGCGTTGGCCGCGTTGTGTTGTCCCACCAGTTTCAGCGCGCTCAGCCTGATCAGCCGTTCACTGCCACGCACGATCCAGCCATCGTCCAGCCCGTAGTCCGCCGGGCAAGTCGGCGGATTGAGACCGAAAGTGACCCCCTGACGACCGGCAGGAGCTGCCGCCAGGCTGCGCGCATCGTCGCGATTGAGTACGACGACGCCGTGCCCCTGAAAAACCCGTGCCTTGCTGGCGGCGTAAGCGGCCATGTCGGTGTAGCGGTCGAGATGATCCTCGCTGACGTTGAGCACCGTGGCGGCATCGGCATTCAGCGTCGAGGTGGTTTCAAGCTGAAAGCTGGACAGCTCGAGCACCCATACCGCGGGCAGCTGTGCCGCATCGATCGCGCACATCAAGGCGTCGAGCGCGGCCGGGCTGATATTGCCGGCGACTGCCGTGCGCCGGCCCGCGGCCCGACACAGGGCACCGGTCAGGGCGGTGGTGGTGGTCTTGCCATTGCTGCCGGTGATGGCAATCAGCACGGCCGGTGGGGTCAGGCAGCGCAGGCCCCAGACAAACAGCTCGATCTCGGAAACGACCGGCACGCCACGCGCCGCGGCTTCCTGAATCAGCGCTTCCTGCACCGGCACGCCGGGAGAAATGGCGATCAGCTCGACGCCAGCGAAGGCCTCGGCGGCGAACGGCCCGACAAACAGGGTGGCTTCAGGCAGCAGCGTACGCAGCACTTCGGCCTGCGGCGGCGCGCTGCGGCTGTCGGCAACACGTACGCGCGCGCCGTTGCGCGTCAGCCATTGGGCCATCGCCAGGCCGCTCTGGCCAGCACCGAGGACCAGAACCAGTTTCCCTTTCAGCTCCATGTCAGCGCAGTTTCAGGGTGGACAGACCGACCAGCACCAGCATGATGGTGATGATCCAGAAGCGGACGACGACCTGCGTCTCTTTCCAGCCGCCCAGTTCGAAATGGTGATGCAGCGGCGCCATGCGGAAGATGCGACGGCCCCCCGTCAGCTTGTAGAACAGGACCTGCGCCGCGACCGATAAGGTTTCGGCGACGAAGATGCCCCCCATGATCGCCAGCACAATCTCCTGGCGCACGATGATCGCCACGGTGCCGAGCGCTGCGCCAAGCGCCAGCGCACCGACATCCCCCATGAACACTTCCGCCGGGTAGGCGTTGAACCAGAGAAAGCCGAGCCCGGCACCGACCATGGCACCGAGCAGGATCGCCAGTTCGCCAGCCCCCGGAACGTACGGCAGGATCAAGTACTTGGCATATACGGCGTTGCCGGCAACGTAGGCAAAGATCGCCAGTGCGGCGGCAATCATCACCGTCGGCATGATCGCCAGACCATCGAGGCCATCGGTCAGGTTCACCGCATTGCTCGTCCCGACGACGACCAGATAGCTGAGAACCACGAAACCAACCATCCCCAGCGGATACGAGACGGTCTTGAAGAAGGGGACGATCAGCTCGAGCTGGGCCGGACCGCTTGCCGTCAGACCCAGATAGAGCGCCACCAGCAAACCGATCGCCGATTGCCAGAAGTATTTCCAGCGTGCCGGCAGGCCGCGCGGGTTGCGGTGGACGACTTTCTGCCAGTCGTCGTACCAGCCAATGCTGCCAAAGCCGATGGTGACGATCAGCACCACCCAGACATAGCGGTTGCTGAGGTCACCCCAGAGCAGGGTGGTGACGATGATGGCGATCAGGATCAGCGCGCCGCCCATGGTCGGCGTCCCGGACTTGATGAGGTGCGTTTGCGGACCATCGTCGCGCACCGCCTGGCCGATCTTCTTGGCCGCCAGCCAGCGGATCAGGCGCGGCCCGGCAATGAACGAGATGATCAGCGCGGTCATCGTCGCCAGCACCGTGCGCAGCGTGATGTAGCCAAACACGTTGAACGCCCGCACGTCCTGTGCCAGCCATTGCGCAAACAACAGCAGCATTACCCGCCCTCCCCGGAAGACACGCAGATCGCTTCGACCACCCGCTCCATGCGCATGAAACGAGACCCCTTGACAAGAACGGTGGTCTGAGCGGTCAACTCGGCCAGCAAGGCGTCGATCAAGGCGTCGATCTGCCGGTAATGCTCGCCGCCGCTACCGAAGTTGTGCGCCGCGAGGGCGCTCGCTTCACCCAGCGCCAGCAGGCGATCGATTCCCTGACTCTTGGCGTAACCGCCGATTTCGTCGTGAAACTGGGCGCTCATCTCGCCGATTTCGCCCATGTCGCCGAGCACCAGGATTTTCTTGCCGATGGTCGCCGCCAGCACGTCAATGCCGGCGCGTACCGAGTCCGGGTTGGCGTTGTAGCTGTCGTCGAGCAGTAGCGCACCGTGCCTGGCAGCGCGTTTCTGCAGCCGTCCCGGGAGACCGCGAAAACTGGCCAGGCCCTCCTGCACGGCAGCGAGCGGCACGCCAGCCGCCAGACAGGCGGTGGCCGCGGCCAGTGCGTTGCGCGCATTGTGCTGCCCTGGCAGGGCCAGCAGCACCTCGAACTGGCCACTGCTGGCGACGACGCCAAGGCGGCTTTCGAGACCATGCAGACAGACCTTGCCGGTGACGTCGGCCGGCTGTGCAAAGCCGAACGTCATCACCCGCAGCCCGCGACTCTGGCCACGCCAGAGATCCGCCCAGGGGTCATCGGCATTGAAGACAGCCACGCCGTTCTCGTCGAGCCCCGAATAGATGCTCCCCTTTTCGCTGGCTATCGCCTCCAGCGAGCCCATCCCGGCCAGATGTGCACGCTGCGCGTTGGTCACCACGGCGACGGCGGGGCGGGCAATCCCCGCCAGGTAGGCGATTTCGCCCGGGTGATTCATGCCCATCTCGATGATCGCTGCCCGATGCGTCGCGTTCAGCCTGAGCAGGGTCAGCGGCAGGCCAATGTCGTTGTTGTAGTTGCCCTGAGTAGACAGGATCGTTTCACCGAAGGCCGCCTTGAGGATACTGGCGATCATTTCCTTGGTCGTCGTCTTGCCGTTGCTGCCGGTCACGGCAATCAGCGGCAGCGTGAAACGGCCACGCCAATCGGCAGCCAGGGCGCCCAGCGAAAGCCGTGTATCGCCCACCTCGAGCAGCGGCAGACCCAGCGCACGCAGGTCTGGAGCGGCGTCGCCAGCGACCACCGCTGCCGCCGCGCCACGTGCCTGGGCGGCAGCGACGTAGTCGTGGCCATCGAAGTGTTCACCACGCAGGGCGACGAACAATTCGCCGGCGGCGATCGTCCGGCTGTCGGTCGCCACGCCGCAGAAAGTCCGGTTGGCGCCAGTCAGCGTGCCGGCCGTGGCACGCGTGGCGCCGAGAAGATCCATCATGACGCTCATCGGTCGCTCTCCGGACGGGCAAGCAGGGCCGCACGCGCCTGGGTGGCGTCGGAGAAAGGCCGCCGCACGCCGGCAATCTCCTGATACGGTTCGTGTCCCTTGCCGGCAATCAGCACCACTTCGGCCGGGTGGGCCGAGAGTATCGTTCGGCGAATCGCCTCGCCGCGATCGGCGATGAGTTCGGCGCTCGGGACGGCGACGTGAATTTCGTCGAGAATCGCATGCAGATCCTCGCTGCGTGGGTTGTCACTGGTCAACACGACGCGATCGGCGTGGTGTGCGGCGACCGCCCCCATCAACGGCCGCTTGCCGCGATCGCGATCACCGCCGCAACCGAAAACGACGGTCAGCGCGGCGCCGCGCGCCGTGGCCACCGGACGCAGAGCACGCAAAGCGCTTTCCAGGGCATCCGGGGTATGCGCATAGTCGACCACCACCAGCGGTTCGTTGTCGCCCCCGATTCTTTCCAGACGGCCGGCGGGTGCCGTCAGGCGGGCAAAACGCTCGGCGACCTCCCGCGCGGTCAGGCCGGCGTCGAGCAGAACCGCGGCGACGGCGAGCAGATTGGAAACGTTATAGCGGCCGAGCACGCCGGTCTCGACCTCGGCACGGCCGCTCGGCGCGCCGAGCCGGAAACGCAGCCCGGCGATGGTTTCTTCGACGTTCTCGGCGCAGATCGTGGCTTGCCGGTCAGCGGGCAGTTCCCGCTGGGTGTAGCCGACGACCTTGGTCGCCGTCGTCAGCGCGGCCAGTTCACGGCCGCAGGGGTCGTCGAGATTGCACACCGCCAGGCGCAGGCGCGGCCAGGTAAACAGCCTCGCCTTGGCGCGTGCGTAGTCAACCATGCTGGCGTGGTAATCGAGGTGATCACGAGTGAGATTGGTGAACACGGCGATGTCGACCCGTGCGCCGTCGAGCCGTCCTTCGGCGATGCCGATCGAACTCGCTTCGAGCGCACAGGCCTGCGCCTGGTGATCGGCAAAATCGGCCAAACGGCGCATCAGGGTCGTCGCCTCGGGCGTCGTGAAACCGGTGTCGACCAACTGACCGGGCAGACCGGCACCGAGCGTGCCGATGACCGCGCACGAGCGCGGATGGGTCGCGCCGATCCACTGCGTGACGCTGGTCTTGCCGTTGGTGCCGGTGACCGCGATCAGCGACAGGCGCTCGCTCGGGCGGCCGTAGATGGCGTGCGCCAGCGGCCCGCGCAGCGCGCGCAGACCGGTGACCGGCAGATTGGCGACCGGCCAGTCACTGCTCCAGGCGAAGGCCTCGGCGCCGGCAGCACGCTCCGCTTCCCAGAGCACGGCGACCGCGCCGCGGGCAAGCGCATCGGCGATGTGGCGCCGGCCATCGGCGAGATCGCCGGGATAGGCCAGAAACAGGTCGCCGCGCACGACCTGCCGGCTATCGTCGGCGACGCCACCCGGTACCACGCCGAGTTCGGCCAGCCGCTGCAGCGTTGCGCTGCTGGTGTCGCCGCGAGCGACGGTCGTCTGCCGGCTCACAGGCGCGCCTTGGCGGCCAGCAGCGCCTTCGGTGTCTGCGGCGTCTGCGCCACCACCAGCGGTGCGTCGGGCGCGACGCCAATGGTGCGCAGGGAACTGCTCATCACCGCGGCGAACACCGGCGCCGCGACCGCACCCCCATAGTGCTGGCCGGCACTCGGTTCGTCGATCATCACGGCAACGATCAGACGCGGGTCCGATACCGGCGCGAAACCGACGAAGGACGAGACATACTTGTTGGCATAACGACCCCCTTGCAGCTTGTGCGCCGTACCCGTCTTGCCGGCGACACGATAGCCGGGGATCTGCGCCTTGGGTGCGGTACCGCCGGGCTGGACGGCCATTTCGAGCATTGCGCGCACTTCGCGCGCGGTCTTTGGACTGAACACGGTGGCGCCGGTGGCCAGCGCCGAATCGACACGAGTCAGCGACAGCGGCACCAGATCACCATCGCGCGCGAAGACCGAGTAGGCGCGCGCCAACTGGATCAACGACACCGAAATACCATGACCATAAGCCATGGTCGCCTGCTCGATCGGCCGCCAGCTCTTCCACGGGCGCACCCGGCCGGTCACTTCACCCGGGAAGCCGAGTTGTGGCAACTGCCCAAAGCCGACGTCGTCGAACATCTGCCACATCGTCTGCGACGGCAGCATGCCGGCGATCTTGGCGGAACCCACATTTGACGATTTCTGGATCACCTGCGCCACAGTCAGGGCACCGTGCGGGTGGGCATCGGAGATGGTTGCCCGGCCAATCGTCAGCCGGCCCGGCGCGCAGTTGATGATCGTGTCGGAGCGAACCTTGCCGCTGTCGAGACCCAGCGCAATGGTGAACGGCTTGAGCGTCGAGCCGGGCTCGAAGGTATCGGTCACCGCGCGATTGCGCAGTTGAGCGCCGGACAGGGCCTCGCGATTGTTCGGGTTATAGGTCGGCAGGTTGGCCAGAGCGAGAATTTCACCGGTGCGCACATCGAGCACCACGACGCCACCGGCTGTCGCCTTGTGGTCGCTGATCGCCTGCTTGAGGTGGCTGTAGGCCAGATACTGAATTTTCGAATCGAGCGCCAGGCGGATCTCCTTGCCGTCCTCCGGCAGCTTGATCGAGCCGACATCCTCGACGATCTGGCCACGACGATCCTTGATCACGCTGCGACTACCCGGGTGACCCAGCAGTTGCCCGTGAAAGGCCAGTTCGACGCCTTCCAGCCCCTTGTCGTCAACGCCGGTGAAGCCGACCATGTGCGCCGTCATCTCGCCGGTCGGATAAAAGCGACGATACTCCTTGTCCTGGCCGATACCGGGCAGCTTCAGTGCCGCGACCCGCTCGGCCAGCGCCGGCGGGATCTGCCGGCGCAGAAACACGAAGGTCTTGTCGGTGTTCAGCTTCTGCGCCACCTGCCGGGCGTCCATCTCCAGTGCCGACGCCAACTGGCCAATCTGTTCCGACGTCAGGCGCGCGACGGGTGGTACTGCCCAGACTGATTTCATCGGCGTCGAAATGGCCAGGACATCGCCATGCCGATCGGCAATCCGACCACGCGAGGCACTGATTTCGATGTCGCGCCGGTAACGCGACTCACCCTTCTCCTGCAGGAAGTCGTTGTTCAGCACCTGCAGGTAAAAGGCACGGCCGATCAGCACGCCAAAGGAAGCGAGAATCAACAGGCCCACCAGGCGCGAGCGCCAGGGCGGCAAACGCAGTTGCAGCAGTGGGCTCTCGGCGAACTTGTGGCCCACTTTGGCCTTGAAATGCATCATTGCGAGCGTCCTCCGGAAGGCGTTGCAGCAATTACCCGCGCCGCCTCGGGCGGACTCATCTTGAGCTTCTCGCGGGCGATTTTCTCGATCCGCGGCGCCGCCCCCCAGGTCGACAGCTCGAGTTGCAGTTGCCCGAATTCGACCTCCAGTTGCCGCGCGCGCTCCTGTTCGACTTCGAGTGCCTGAAAGAGCTTGCGCGCCTTGTGCTGCGAGGTCACCACGCCAAGGCTGCAGAGCACCAGGGCCAGCAGGAGAAAAACGTTCAGCCGAACCATCTCAGGCAGCCTTGCCGGCGAGTTTCTCGGCCACCCGCATCAACGCACTGCGCGCACGCGGATTGGCGGCAACTTCGGCGGCACTCGCCCGCCAGGGCTTGCCGAGCAGACGCAGTCTCGGCGGTGGCAGATCGACGACGCGCAGGGGCAGCCTTTTCGGCGTATGGTCGGGAAACGCCTGCTCATGCATGAAGCGCTTGACGATGCGATCCTCGAGCGAGTGGAAGCTGATCACCACCAGGCGTCCTCCCTGTTTCAACAGGGTCACGGCTTGCGGCAGCGCTAGCGCGAGCTGTTCGAGCTCTTGATTGATATGAATCCGTAGAGCTTGAAAGGTACGCGTCGCCGCATCCTGCCCGGGCTCACGGGTGCGCACGGTCGCGCGTACCAGCGCGGCGAGCTCCCCCGTGGTTGCGAGCGGCCGTTCTCCCCGAGCAGCCACAATCTTCTTTGCAATCTGGAAAGCAAACCGTTCTTCACCATAATTCCTAATAATCTGCGTGATCTCCTGCACACTGGCCCGCAGGAGCCACTGTGCCGCCGTCTCGCCTTGCGTCGTATCCATCCGCATGTCGAGAGGCGCGTTGTGGCGAAAGCTGAAACCCCGCTCCCCGTCGTCGAGTTGCGGGGAGGAAACACCAATATCGAGCAGCACGCCGTCGACGCTCTCCTCGACGGCCAATCCTGCCTGTTGCACGGCATCTGAGAGATCAGCGAAACAGCGGTGTCTGACGAGCAAGCGCTGATCGCTGATCGTACGCCCCAGGGCTACCGCTTGCGGATCACGATCGATCGCCAGCAGACGACCCGTCGGCCCAAGTCGTTCGAGGATGGCCCGCGTATGCCCACCGCGGCCGAACGTGCCGTCTACGTACGTCCCGGCGGGCGTCACTTCCAGTGCCTCCACCGCCTCCCGCAAGAGGACAGTCTGATGCTGCAGCGGCGCGCTCACAGCGCCAGATCTTCTAGGCCAGGGGGCAGGAATTGATCACCCAGCGAGAAGACAACTTCCTGCTGCTTCTGCCACCCGGCGTCGGACCAGATCTCGAAATGACTGCCCTGGCCGACCAGCCAGACCTGCTTCTCGAGTTGCGCAAACTGGCGCAGTTCCGGCGCGATCAACAGGCGACCCGCAGCGTCCATCTCCTCTTCGCGCGCATTACCGACCAGCAGACGCTTGATCGCCGCCGACTGCGGGTTGAAGCTCGAGGCGGCCAGCACCTTGTCGCGAATCGGTTCCCACGCCGGCTCGGGATAAAGCAGCAGACAGCGATGCGGGTGGGCGGTGAGCACCAGCCGGCCGTCGGCGGCAGACGCAAGCGCCTCCCGGTGGCGCGCCGGAATGGCGAACCTGCCCTTGGCATCAAGACTCAGCGCGGCGGCACCCTGAAACATCAAATGAACTCTTTCCTTGCTTTTCAACCCGTCGAGACGGCAAACTTCCCACTTTCTACCACTGGTTCCCACTTTAAGCCATAGACTCCCCCAAAGCAAGCGGTTCCGCAATACTTTTCTCAATGGCTACAAGGACTTATGGGGGACTTTTGATAAAGAGGTGAACAAGATTCTTCGCAATAAAACAAAGCGAAGATCGGTGCACTTAAAGTGATTTATCAGGATCTGCGTTGCAGCCTCGGCAAGAACCCCGCGCCGCGCCAGAATCTGACGCTGTGTCCATGAACGTCGCACCAGCGACTCACGAACCTCCGGTTCTGGCGTGCCTGACCAAGCCATGACCGTTGGGCGGGCACGATCGAACACGAAGAGGGGGAAACGAGGGGGATAAAACCGGGGCAGGTTCGGCGCTCGCCGAGCGTCATGCGGGAAAGGTGGGAAGCCGATCGATAAGCCGGGTTCTGTCGTGGACAGCCATTCCTCTAGGCGTATTGTTACCAGTACGCTCAAGCAGCCTACCCGGAAGCAGCGCGAGCCACGCCCATGCTTCCCTATTTGGCCTTGCTCCAGATGGGGTT
>Ga0058864_1024616_pt1 | contig 12704 bp, 7 predicted proteins | sample TNRReaAnaerobRNA_FD_61087 | JGI IMG/M metagenome (GOLD analysis project Ga0058864, IMG submission 61087) | Wastewater treatment Type I Accumulibacter community from EBPR Bioreactor in Madison, WI, USA - TNR Reactor, Time B -10min-Anaerobic_... | ecosystem: Engineered > Bioreactor > EBPR >... | reverse complement strand
CTATGACCATTTTGTGCGAAATGATAAAGAATGGCTAAATATAACCCGGTATATACTGCAAAACCCTGTTAAGGCCGGCTTCATTGATACATGGAGTTTATGGCCATACAGTTATTGTAAGGAGGAGTTGGTTAGGGAGATTATGATTTAAGCAGGGTTTTCCGGCAGCTAAAGCAGTCGGTACGGTACTACAATTTCCGGGAGTTGATACAGCCTGTACGGTTACTCCACTTCCACAATCATTTCCACTTCTACTGCGATGTGGCGGGGCAGGGCAATCATTCCTACTGCCGAGCGGGCGTGTTTGCCTCGGTCGCCGAAGACCTGCACCATGAGGTCCGAATAGCCGTTGATGACTTCGGGTTGGTTGGCAAAGTCGGGCGCGCAATTGACCATGCCCAGGACTTTTACAATGCGCTTTACCTTTTTTAAATCGCCCAATTCAGCTTTCAATACGGCCAACTGGGCAATGCCCGTCAGGCGGGCGGCTTCGTAGCCCTGCTCGACGGTTAGGTCAACGCCTACCTTGCCGGTCACGTAGCCGCCTTCGGGTTTCGAAGGCCCCTTGCCGGCCAGGAATAACAGGTTGCCCACCCGCACGGCATTGACGTAGTTGGCCACCGGCGCCGACGGCGTCGGCAAGGTAATGCCCAGCTCTTTCAACCGAGCCTCCGGATCATATTCCCCCGTTTGGGCCATCATAATCGATGAAGTTAACACACTGATGAGCAGTAACATGACAAAATACTTCATAAATATTTATTTAAAAAACCTACAACCTACAACTTACAACCCACAACATCAAAACACCGCCGTCAACCCCTTCTTCAAAGTTTCCATATCCTCCATCTTGCCCGTACTCACCCGGCACCAGTCGGTAAGCGGCGGGAAAGGGCGGCCCACTTCGACACCCTGGGCCCGCATATCGCGGATAACCTCGGCGATAGGCCGGCCCGTTTTGAAAAAGACAAAATTGGCGTGGCTGGGCACGTAGGGCAATTTCAGCTTGTCGAGGGTCTGGCAGATCAGCGCTTTGCCGTCTGCGTTCATGCGCAGACTGTGGCGGTAAAATTCCTGGTCATCAAGGGCGACATTGGCGGCATTCAGTGCCAGGATGTTGGGCGTGTCCACCTGCACAGCCTCGATGCGGCGTATGATGTCGGGCCGGGCGATGAGGTAACCGATGCGGATGCCCGCCATGCCGTAGACTTTGGAAAAGGTACGCGAGACGATCACGTTGGCGCCTTTTTTGACCAGCTCAACCATGCTGGGATACCCCGGCTCGGTTACGTAGTCGAAGTAGGCTTCGTCGCAGAAGACCACCGTTTGTTTTGACACAGATTCGCAGAAGTCCCTGAGTTTGGCAGCGGGCAAAATCCCGCCGGTAGGGTTATTGGGATTGCACACAAACACCAGGCGGGTATTGGCCGTCACGCGGCGCGCCATTTCGTCGAGATCGAGCGAAAGGCTATTGTCTTGCCGGTTGGGCACTCGGTTGATGTATCCGCCGAAGGCCTCCGCGTAAAACAACATGGCTTCGAAAGTTGGCGAGCCGGCGATGACTTCGCCTTCGTGTAGTCCTAATGCCAATGACGTAATTTTCAGTCCCTCCGTAGAACCGACGGTAAGCAGAATATGATCGGGGCTCACGCCTTCTTTGGCGGCCACTTTTTTCTGTACCTCGCCCACTTCCGACCAAGGGTAGCGGCACACCCGGTCGAATGCCCCGGTAATGGCCTGCCGCACGGACTGTGACGGGCCGTAAGGGTTTTCGTTGGCATTTAGTTTGGCGATTACGCCGGGCGGTAAGTGGTGCAGCGTTTGCAAAAAAGCATCAAAAGAAGAAGTTTTTGCGCTGATACCCAGCAAAGGCAGCGAACCGGCAGCAATACCGGCCGTACGCAGCCATTGACGGCGGGAGAGGTTAGTCATGGTCGACGGGTTTTGTTGGCAATAAAGATAGTAATTTTTTGGTGACAGGGTGACAGGGTGACAGGGTGACACTTATAAGCCCATTCGGAAATCTTTGACGCATTGATTGGTTAGCTCCAGGTCTTCAAAGATCACTTTGTTTCCTTGTCCGGCCGGTGATTGTGCGCCGATGCCGATTTTCAGCGTGGGAGGATATTCATTTTTAAAAATCCGTACCAGTTGCCATAGCTCTTTGTCGAGGGAATAATAAAAACCGATCACTTTGGTATCGGAAGAAATTTTCAAATACACGCTGGGCGCATTGATCACATCGTGATTGTTGTCGTCTGAAAAGCCGTTAGTTTTCACCGTAACGATACGTCTATTCATTCGCTCATCGGCTTCATAGGCGAATTTAAGCCACTGCTTGTCGTCGACGTATACAAACGCCATGCCTGCGTCGTATTTCACAATATGATCGGGCGTGGTTTTGAATGAAAAAGTAAAAGGCTTTGTATTGTCTACCAGTTTTAATAGCAACGGCGCATTTGCTTTTTCGTAAGGCGGCGACCCCGGTTCGATGAAAAAATCTGTTTCCGCACCGGAGGTGATTTGAAAAATACCCGGGTTACCCTGCGCAGTTTGCTCTTTGGCGCCATTGAGACTTTCTGTAAAGTCCCAGAAGATTTTTTCTGCGCTGACTTGTTCTCCAGGCGCCTGGCTGCAGCCCGATGCAAAGGCCAATAGGAAGAGTGCGTATTTTTGCATAATGCTAAGTGTTTTAGGTAAAAAAATACACCTCCTAAGATATTCATTTTTGGGTGAACTTATCTACACCTCACCCTACTCTCCGCGAAAAATACCAAATAGCAGAGACAAGCAGCAACACGCCGTCGGGAGCGCGGTGCAGGTAGCGTTTGAGCATGGGGGTGTGGTTTTCAAGCGCTAAATGTAGTGCTTTTGTGGGGTTTGATGGGGTGGTTAATATTTATGGCGGATCACATTTTGTTGTACGTAGCGAAGTACCCGCCTGTAAGCGCGATTAGCTGCTAATTAGGGAGCACCGTCGCACAGTTTTCTCCGCTCACTATCCAAACAAATAACTGAAACAATAGCCACATTTCCCTTAAATTGGAGCAATAACAAACACAACTACGCAGCGCATCAAGCTGGAAAGCTAACGGTATAGGATAGGTGGAATTTATTTCAAATAAGCATTCATGAAAACAGTACTTGTCACCGGCGCCTCCGGGCAGCTAGGCAAAGAGGTCGTAAAACAATTAAAAGCCAGGCATTACAATGTCATCGGCATTGATTTAATTGAATCTGATACAACCGATAAACTGATAGACATTAGAAATCGCAGCGACATACGCGAAATCACAAAAGGAGTAAACGCTATAATCCATACGGCGGCACTTCATGGGAAACACTACGAATTACATTACCCGAGAGAAGAATTTATTTCTACAAATATTGACGGCACTTTTAATTTGCTCGATGCTTGTGTTAAAAACGGGATTAAAAAGTTTATCTATACCAGTACGACTTCTATTTATGGGAAAGCTATGGTAGACAGTAGTCAGGCTGTCTGGGTAGATGAATCGCTGACCCCCGATCCAAGAGATATTTATGATATTACCAAACTAACCGCCGAATTACTCTGCCGCGATTATTTTGAAAAAGAAGGTATTGAAACAACCGTACTCCGGGTATCGAGGTTTTTACCCGAAGACGACAATACCAAAGCCATCCATCGCCTTTACCGGGGCCTGGACGAAGCCGACGGCGCAATGGCGCATATATTGGTATTGGAAAAGCATTTTTCAACTTTTGAGATTTACACTATTTCGAATGAGAGCCCCTTTCAAAAAGAAGACCTCAGCCAACTCATGACTGATCCCAAAACGGTCATTAAAAAGTACTACCCTCAAGTCGAGGAAGTTTTTGCCGCCAAAGGCTGGTTTTTCCCCGATCGCATCGACCGGGTCTATTCCATAGAAAAGGCGAAAAGAGAGCTGGGGTATAGGCCGGTGAATAATTTCGGGAAGTTTCTGGGTTAGCGGGCGGCAGTCGGGTCCAAGAAGCCGACCGCCGACTGCCAACTACAATAATTCCCCCGCCTACTCTTGACATTCAAAAAAAATTCATATCTTGCACACTTATTCCCCCCCTTTAGCAGCAACCGGTATTTTCACCCTTATCTCCAATCGCCCTTCTGAAGTACCCTTTCAGGCGCTATTTTTTTATTGATCTTTTCTGGTGGCACAGCCTCCGGAGTAATGTTGTTGCGTAAATCTTCATTCAAACCATTATATCTATGAGAAATGTACAAAGGATACGTTTTCGTTGCAGCGCATGGATACTGGCAGCGGTATGCTTAATGGGCATGGCCTTGCAGGCCGGCGCGCAGAGCGACCTGACCTGCGACGGCAACACCTACACGATCAGTTATACCGGTTCTTACCAGGATTTTTTGGTGCCCAATGACCCCGCAATCAGTGAAATAGAATTCATTTTGCGCGGCGGCGACGGCGGTTTTGCCGAACTCGACGACGACTGTAAGTCTGATGGCGGCGCAGGCGCTTTTGTAAAAGTAACTTTTGGAATAGGATCGGGCGCCAATGATTTGCAATACGGCGGCACGGTGCGTTTCATTGCAGGAGGCGCTGGTGAGAAGGGCACCGGCGGCGGCATCCTGGGCACCGGCTTCACTTATGGCGGCGGCGGCGGCGGTACGGCTGTTTTATACAAAGCCCCCGGCAGCGACACCTGGCAAATTCTTGCCGTAGCCGGCGGCGGTGGTGGCGCCTATCAGGGCCGGATTATCACTTTTTGCGTAGATAACGAAGACGGACAGGGTGGCCGGGCTACTCCCGACGGCGGCAGCGGTAACGGCGACATCGCTCCCGGCTGGGGCGGCATTGGCGGCTTTGGCGGCGGCAATAGCGTAGATATTTCCGGCGGCGGCGGCGGCGCCTTCCAACCCGGCAACGGCATTACTTGTATCGAATTTATTGGTACTACCGAAGTAGGCGAAGGCCAGTCCGGCTTCCCCGAAGGCGGCGCCGGCGGCGGCGCCGAAGGCTGTACGAGCTTTACTTTCCGCAACGGCGGCTACGGCTTCGGCGGCGGCGGTTCAGGTAGCGGCGCTGCCGGCGGCGGCGGCGGCTATTCGGGCGGCGGCGGCGGCGGTACTACCGGTCGCGGAGGTGGAGGCGGCAGCTTTGCCAACCCCAGCAGCCTGACGCAAGAAATCATCGCCGGCGGTACCAGCGCAACTACCGAAGACGGCTTTATACAATATCGCAGCGAACGCAGAGCTATCCCCGTAGCCCAATGCGCTACGACTCCTGTAACGCTGGCCCTCGACAATACCGGACAAGTTACTCTTGCAGCTAGCTTGGTAGACGCGGGCAGCTCGCACCCCGATGGAATGTCGCTTGCCTTCTCGGTTTCGCCTTCTTCATTTTCCTGCGCCCATATCGGCGCCAACGAAGTGACGCTGACCGTGACCGACGACCTGGGTGAAAGCGCTCAGTGTACTGCCACTGTAGTAGTAGCCGACCAAACGGCCCCCCAGCTCAACTGTCCGGCAAATATTACGGTAGGCTGCGATACCAGCGCGCTGACCTCCACGGGTTTCGCCACAGCAACTGACAACTGCGCTTCTACGGTAGCTTTAAGCTATAGCGATGTAATAACAGCAGGTAGTTATGAATGGGAATGCACCATCAAACGCACCTGGTCGGCGGGAGATGGCAGTGGCAATACCAGCGTTTGTGAGCAAATCATTGAAAAATCGCCGGCTGTGTGGATTTCCGAAGCATTGAACTGGGATGCCAACGGCGACGGCGTTCCCGATCCCATCGTGATGGGGTATTCTTCCCGCACGATGCAGATCAAACAAGGGGCCGAAGATTGCCTCGTACAATGGCTGACGGCCCCAACCCAAGCATCTGCGCCGGCGCCCCTGCCCAGCGGCCATGCAGTGGTGGATGGCTACGACTGCACACCGGCTTACCTGTCGTTTGACGACAACGGCTCGCTCACCAACCCGCTATTGTCGCAGGCTATTTTGCTGGCGCTTTACTTGCGGGCTAACCCTGCCCAGGCAAGTATGCGGCTCAACACGCTGCCTTGCGAGGTGCATCCGGTTATTCTGCAAGCCCTGTCGACCAATGCGACACTGGGCGAAGTGCTACAAGTGACCAATTACGCGTTGGCGAATATCGTTTTTGTGGCGCACCGGCAGTATCTCACGGCGGCTCTTACTTGTATCAACGGCCAACTGACGGCTTGTGCGCCTGCCAATGGAGGCAACCTGTCAGCAGCAAGATATTCGGGAATGGTTGCATATCAGGAACCGGTAGTAGCCCGCCAGACTAATGTAGAAAGCGTGCAATTATACCCCAATCCCGCCGGCAAAGAAGTATATCTCGATTTGAGTGCTTACGCCGGGGAGAAGGTCATTTTGCGGGTATATGATTTGCAGGGATACTTGCTGGACGCTCAGGAAATTGAAAGCATGCTTACAGAGCCTATTACTGTCGACTTACGGCAGTATCCGAAGGGTGTAATTGTTTTTTCAATTTCTACCGATGGCCGCTCGCTATTTTCGCAACGCGTCGTCATTCAACGTTAATATAAAGCGCGCCGTCACAACTTGGCGGCGCGCTTTATATGATCAATATACTAATACTTTCTCCGTCCATACCGTTTTTTTTTCGGTTTCCAGCGCGGCGATGTACACGCCTGCCGGCAATGACCCCAGGCTCACGGACTGTCGGGTCCGTCCGTCTGTCAGGCGCAGGGGAAACCTCAGCGCTTCCCGGCCCGGCATATCGCGCAGCACAAACGCCGCAGCCCCGGCGCCCGGCAAGTGGACGTCTAGCGCAATCTGCCCATGCCGGCTGACCGGGTTTGGCGATACGTTTACGGCTATGCGCTTCCCGCTTTCTTCCTCCACCCCATCCACCACCACCTGCACCACCTGGCACAGCGTATCTGCCCCGCGCGGATTGCTCACCGCCAGGCATACGTTGTAAACACCGCCTGCGGTGTATGTATGCACGGGATGTTGCAGGGTATCGGTGTGGCCGTCGCCGAAATCCCAGTGCCAGGCGCGGATGTCGTGGCGCGAGCTGTCGGTGCAGTGCAGCGCTGCGCCCTGCAACTCATACCCCCACAGCGCCAATGGCGGCGAGCGCAGGGTATCGCAGGGGCTGCCCGCTAAGTGGTGGAGGCGGTAATTGGGGAAGTTAGGGAGGGAAAAATAATTGAAAGCAGGTAAAGGCACACAATGCTGACATATTCCGCAAGCCAGGCCCAAAGAATCGGGATAATTGATCACATGCAAATGCTTGACGCTATTGTTGCTGTTGATATATATCTTACCATCCGGGGCCAGTTGAGCCAGATAAAAAGTGGTAGCTGCAGATGGACCGATAGGCTCCGTATAGCCATCCCATTCAGCTATTCTGATGCGCGAGTCCTCAATATCCGCAGCCCACAAGTCGTATTGGTATAGGTATTTGAACGAGGAGACATACAGAAAACGGTTGTTGGGGGAGATGGCGACGCCGCCTGCCCAGGCCGTATCAATCATATTAATTTGGACAGGGTTGCTAAGTTCGCCTATACATCTATCAAAATCATAAATATTAATATAGTGTCCTTCTTGAACGCTAATAGTTTCGTACACTGCATATTTTGCTCCATCTGGAGAAAATACAGCCTGGCCAACTCCATTGTGCGGAATAGTATTGCCTATTTGTTGTTGATCAAGTATTTCAAGTCCGGAAGGGGTCAATAAAAAACGATAAAAAATATTTGATGCATACTTTCGAAGGATAATCCACCAATCTCGGCCATTAGCATGTTTGCTCGCCGTTAATTTTCCTAATTGTAAGTTATCCGTTATGATAATATTGTTTTTCGATAAGACTTTCCCAATTCCTCCGTTTTCACTCATATTGATCAATGATAAATAAAAATTACGAGAGATAACATCATTCAGGGTAGTTATCAATTCTTTGTCAAGGTGCAGAAGGTAGTAAACATGATTTGACTCCGGGGCAGGTAAAGCTATAGCCCCTTGATCTAAAATATATCCATAATCCTGCCATATTTCAGCTTGCTCCCCAGGGTTAAGCCCCTCCCCATTTTCCATTGGCTCGCCTAAGGCATTGGCCACGTATATGCCGTTGGTATAAAAAAGCAGATTACCGGCAGTATCGCACATACTGGCGTTGGTCTGAAAAAAAAACATGTCCCGGAACTCGTAGTAGATGTCAGGCGGCTGAGTGTTGAAATCTATGACAATGCCCGAAAATTCTGAATTGGTCGGATGGTCATTACCCATCAACCAAATGTAGTCGTGTTTTTGAGAAAAAGCTTCTGCGAAAAACAATACGGTAAACACGCATGAAATAAGGAAATGTTTGTACATAAGCTAATAAATAATAGCGTCATGCTTCATGAAGGGCATAAAGCATGACGCTCAGATGTTAACATGTTAATATTTGACCACGATTTTTTCAGCTGTACGGATTCCATCCAGGTCGATATGAAGTATATACAACCCATTGGAGGCGCCTTGCAAGGACAGTACACAGGAATTACTTCCTAATGGAATAGTTTTCCTGCATATCGGTCTGCCGTAAATATCCGAAAGGACTACCTGCCCGGATTGTTTAGCCGCTTCCAACCATGTAACCTGTATATTGTCTTTTGCCGGGTTGGGAAAAACAAGGAACCTCTGTTGGGGAGTATTCGTATCATGTCCATCCCGGGTTGGAACTATTAATGCCTGCCCTTGACTACAAGATGCCTGGTCGTCGTATACTGACAGCTCATGCATAATAACCATTAACAAGGCCCTGGCTTTATACACGGCATTGCCACCTGTGGCAGGGCACTGAAATGCGATAGTTTGTAACACGGCGATGTCAGTGGAATCAAGCATTTGATCGGAACTCGCAAGGTATTTGAAATAAATAGCATTAAGGTTTTTTGTATTTATTTCGAAAATCGTTGTCGCTAAAATACCTTCATTTTCATCGCTCAGGCCATTGGCGGCAGAAGTCACATTATTCTCCAGGACTTGTATCAAGTTCTGCTGTTGTTCCGATAATTCATAAAGATCATTTACAACTACTTTCCTGCTTTCCAAAGCCTCAATCGTTTGCACAGAATCAGCCTGCAAAAGAAATTGATCTATACTTTTCAGGCTTTCCATTTTTTCGTTTGTATGATAAAAAATGGCTTGAAGTTCGGGGCTAACAGCCGTATCTATCTGGAAAGATTCAGCCAGTCGCCTGTCCAGATTATGGAAAGTTCCAATGGAGGATGTATCACTTTGCGATAAAAAAGAGAGAATACCTGCATGTTGTACATATTGTCCGGTCAATCCTGCATAAATGTAGCGTTGCAACTCCCACAGCGTAACGGGGCTAAGAGATGTGTCGCCGCCTGCAATGCGCTTTACGTCGTCAGACTCCGAATAGAACAATGGCGTCATACAAACAGAAGGGTCACAAGCAGTTGAAGTTGTTGGATTTTCATCGTAAGCAAACCAGCCGGTGGGCGAATGGGATACCGGTTCATTATCCGGTGAGCCGTTAGGCGAGGCGATGTCAACGATAAATGCATAAATAGCGGCAATCTGCTGACTTACCCCATACACCGCCGCTCCCGTACCCGTCCACTTATTTTGGGTATGGGATTGCGAGCCCAGTACGGCGTTGACATCGGGCAGGTACAGGCTGGTGGCGTGGTTGCCGAAAGTAGTGCCCCTGAAGTTGTCGGTGGCCAGGCTGCCGCCGCTCACACTCACGCCCAATCGGGTATTGCCCACGGTATTGCAGCAGTACACATTGCCGGGCGAGGCAACTATCTCTATGCCTATATTGCCGGGGCCGCCGAGGCCCGCGCCTGTTATTGCGTTATCCTGCAGAAGACACTGCTGGGCGTAGGTCAGTGAAATACCCGCGCCGGCCAGGTTTTGGTCGGCCAGGATTACATTATTTTCTAACAGTTGCGCCCCCTTGCCGGCGTAGATACTGATACCCAGGCCGGCCTTGCCTACCGTGACCGCGTTGTTTTCAACCACAGCCGGGGCATGGTTGTAGAGGGTAATGATACCCGCCCCATTGCCCGCAGCTTCCGTTTTTACCGTATTGCCTGTGATCGATACCTGTCCCGCAGCATGGGCATGCGCTACCAGGATGCCTACCTGCGTATGTGCCATTTCATTATTATCGATAGCAATACCGCCTGCGCCGGCCAGGGAGGCCCATATTCCCCTGTCTACGTAGTCCAGGGTATTGCCGGTGGCTTTGAGTTCGCACAGGTTGGCCAATATGCCCATCGGGCAGTCGTTGAAGATATTGTCGGTAGCCGCCACTACGTTGTGCCCTGCGGCGTAATTAGCCAGGGCTATGCCGGCAGGCGCAAAGGCCGGGTACAGCGTCTCGTTGGTCTGGATGTCGGCAAAATCGTTGAGGTGGGCCGTCAGGTTACTTCCCCGGTTGACGATGCCCGAGGTCAGTTGCTCGAAGCGATTGTCGTAGCTGCTGAATGCCCCCAGGTTGTTGACGACCATGCCGGCCAGGGCGCGCTGGTTTTGCTCCGGCAGGGTTTCCGGCGCGGCGCTTTGCCCCGTGTAGGGGTGTTTGAGTTCGTCAAAACCGGAAAATACGTTTCTGCTCAAAACGGCGTTGATCTTGGCGTACGGGGTCTGGGGGATGAGCAATCCTACAAAATTGTTATCAAAATCGTTGCCCAGAATGGTCAGTTCGGCTATGGGTTCATTGTCGTTTTCCGCCGGGTGGGCCTTCACCGCGTATTGCGCATCGGCTACACGGCAATGCTCCATTTTTACCCCGCCGCCTTTTTGTACTACGATTCCCCTCCACATTTCAAGGCCGCTCAAAAAGCTGCTGACCTGGCCGGAAGAGGCCAATTCCGGGTTGAATTTGTGTTGGTCGCAGCATGCGGGCTCCATCCCCGGCCCGACACCAGGCACGATCATCGGCGTACCTGATTCTGTTTTGAGCGACAAATCCCAATTGGAATAATACGACCCCGTGATGGGGGTTCCCATCGTACTAATCAAGCTGCCAACGCCAAGAATATGCAGCGCTTCGTGCAGTACGGCAGAGTATAAATCGGGCAGGTTGCTCCCCGGCAAAAGCGGGTCGTTGTTTAGGGTATGCCAGGTGAAGAATGAGTTGACATCCAGGGTTCCGGAAGCGGTAAGCGCGGCTGTTCCTTGCAATCCTTTGATACGAGCCAGTGCCTGAGGGTAGCCGATACCGCAGCCCGGTGTGAACAACGGCGTACCGGTTGCTCCTACGTCCGTGTCAAGCAGTGTTTTCGTAATTTTTATTTCTATAAGCACATTGTCAGGATTCTGGATCAGGTTGGACAAATCGTAGAAAACCTGACAGATCGTGTTCTGCTCGTCAGCGGTAAAACTACCGATATTCGTGTAATCCAGTACAAAAAAGCCGGCATTTGGGCAAAGGCCCTGTTGCGTCAATGCCAATTCAGAAGCTAAGTAGGGGTTGCCGAAGCGGTCATAAGCCACGATAACCGAATCGGGATGTACGGGCGTCAGGCGTTTGATCTCGCCGCAGCGCAATTGAGCGTAAAGCGAATAGTCGTAAGGCATCATAACTAGCACGAATAACATTAGTAGATTCCGCAAAGGAGGGTGCCGCCGAGCAGCGATTGACAAAATAATATTACCCCCCCCCCCTCAAAAATTTGAAATAATCTTTCAATCGGTTTCATACATTTTCTTTTTAATAGTTATATAATAAGCTGAAAAAAGTCTAATACAAACAGACACGGCCGCTAACGATTATACCCCTTAGCATTTAAATAATACCCCGCATAAATGACGATCAAGACAAACACATACCCGTTTCGGTGGAGAGAAACGGAGCACTCCTTTAATTAATAATTAGTGTAAGGTAGGTTAAAAATCTTAACAAGTCAATAGCATTAACCTGAAATGGCATGAAACCACATTTCTACTACAAAAAACGGGGCTTCTACCACAACAATTTAAGCGACGCCACAATAGTAGCAACGATAATAAAATACCTGAATTCCCTTTCCGGGATAAGTCTCACTGTTCGAATACCGATATAAATGCCGAGCGCAATGGCCGGAATGACGGCCAGGTTGAGTAAAATGCTCTCCTTGTTTACGGTATGCCAAACCCAGATGTGAAAAGGCAGCTTGAATAGGTTCACCAGAAAAAAAAACCAGGCGGCAGTGCCGATAAAGTGGTCTTTTGAAAGGCGGCTGCTAAGCAAATACGAATTTAATACAGGGCCGGCTGCATTGCCGATCATCGTACTAAAGCCCCCCAGCAGGCCAAAAACCCAGGAGAAGTAGCTGTTGCCGGTGACGCGCGCCGGGAGCCCCCGGAATTCCTGCCATAGCATAAGTGCCAGGCTGGCAAAAACGATGACGGCTATTAGTTGTGAAAAAAGCCTGTCATCAGCCCAATACCCTACCACAAGTCCGAGCAATACGCCCACCGCAGCAGCGGGGAGTAAGGCCCAAATATGCGCCCATTGCGCATGTCGCTTGTAATAGATCACGGCAAAAGCGTCGGCAAAAATCAGCATGGGCAATACCAACCCTGACGAAGGTTTACCCCCAAAGATAGCCGCCATGATAGGCACCGCCAGCATACCCACGCCGCTAATGCCGGCTTTGGCCATGCCGATAAGCAAGGCGCCGAAAAAAAGCCAGGCCCAATTGTCGGGCGATAG
>Ga0058864_1060018_pt1 | contig 12705 bp, 7 predicted proteins | sample TNRReaAnaerobRNA_FD_61087 | JGI IMG/M metagenome (GOLD analysis project Ga0058864, IMG submission 61087) | Wastewater treatment Type I Accumulibacter community from EBPR Bioreactor in Madison, WI, USA - TNR Reactor, Time B -10min-Anaerobic_... | ecosystem: Engineered > Bioreactor > EBPR >... | reverse complement strand
GCTCTGGCTCGGCAGCAGCCGGTGATCAGGGTGACGGCAATCAATCTCTTTGAGCTCGTGATCGACCTGCTCGAAGAGCGCAAGCTGCTCGACAAGGTCATCGAGATGCAGCGCACGCAGGGTGATGCCAAGACACTCGAAGAGCTGGGCGGAGTACTCAAGGAAGACAAGCTCGCCAAGCGGCTAGTGACCAAGAACGACATCGCCGGCCTTGACCTGCTCATTCTCTGGAATGTCGGCGCGGTCTATCCCATGCTCCGCACCCATACGCTGCTCTCGGCGCTGCATGCCCACATGCAGGACAAGCCGCTGGTGATGTTCTACCCAGGCAAGTACGACGGCTATTCCCTACGCCTCTTCAGCCGCTTGAAAGACGACCACTACTACCGCGCCTTCCGTCTCGTCTCCTGAAACCCTCTCCCCGGAACAAACAACAATGAAAATCAGGGACCTCTTCATCAAGCCGATTGACCGCCCGATAAATGGCGTGATCAAGGCCGATCAGCGGGACGCCGAGAGCATCTGGCAGGAACTCGACGAGTATGTAGTCACCAAGCAGCTGACCGAATACCTCCGCCGCTTCTTCGACGCCTTCCTGGCGGCTGCCGACAACCCGAAAGACCCGGTGCTTGCGGCGCGCATGGCCGTCTGGGTCTCGGGATTCTTCGGATCCGGCAAGTCGCACTTCATCAAGATCCTCTCCTACCTGCTGGAGAACATCGAAGCAGTGAACCCGGCGGACGGCACGACGAAGCGGGCCGCAGCGTTCTTCGACGAACACAAGATCAAGGACGCAATGCTGCTTGCTGACGTCCAGCGTGCGGTGCAAGGCAGCTCCGATGTGATCCTGTTCAACATCGACGCCAAGGCGGACAGCAAGGATGAGCGCGATGTCATCCTGCAAGTCTTCCTGCGCGTGTTCAACGAAAAGCTCGGCTACAGCGGCGACGCCCCGCATGTGGCGGAAATGGAACGTCACCTGGTCAGCAAGGGAGCATACGAAACGTTCAAGGCCGCCTTCGCCGAGAAGAGCGGTTCAGCCTGGGACGACCAACGCGACGCCGTCGGCTTCCTTCGCGATGAGGTGGTTTTTGCGCTGGCCAAGGCCCTCAAGCAGAGCGAGGAATCCGCCGGCGCCTGGTTTGACAGCGCCCGGGAAACCTACCGAATCAATATCGAAGGGCTCGCCAGGCTGATTCGTGACTATCTCGACAGCAAGCCGGCGGGGCACCGGATTGTTTTCCTGGTCGATGAAGTTGGTCAGTTCATCGGTAACAACACACAGCTGATGCTGAACTTGCAGACCATTGCCGAGCAACTGGGAACCCTGTGCCAGGGCCGGGCATGGGTCATCGTTACCAGCCAGGAAGACATCGACGCCGCCATCGGCGAAGCCAACAAGGCCAGGTCGCAGGACTTTTCGAAGATTCAGGGGCGCTTCCACACCCGTCTGTCGCTGGCCAGTTCCAACACCGACGAGGTCATCGGTGAGCGTCTCCTCGCCAAGACCGAGGCCGCTCATGTAGCCCTGCGCGACCGCTTCGAGAAGAAGGGCGACATCATCAATAACCAACTCGCCTTCGTCGGTAACTCGGTCACCATGAAGAGCTACAAGGATGCAGCGGAGTTCGTCGCCTGTTACCCGTTCGCCCCGTATCAGTTCACGCTGCTCCAGAAGATCTTCGAATCGATCCGCAAGGTCGGTGCGACTGGCAAGCACCTTTCCAAAGGCGAGCGGTCGCTGCTCGACGCTTTCCAATCCGCCGCCGTTCGCAATGCCGAACGGGGGATCGATGCGCTGGTGCCGCTCTACGATTTCTATCCCTCGATCGAGAGCTTCATCGACACCACGGCCAAGCGCTCGATAGACGAAGCGCCGGGCAACAGCGCGCTCGACCCCTACGACGCCGACCTTCTGAAAGCGATGTTCCTGATCCGTTACATTCCGGACATCGTCAAACCGAATATCGACAACCTCGCCACGCTTTGCGTCAACGAAATCGATGCCGACAAGCTGGCGCTCAAGCGCCGCATCCAGGAAAGCCTTGCCCGACTCGAAAAGCAGCGACTCGTCAGCCGCAATGGCGACCTCTGGTTTTTCCTGACCAACGAAGAACGCGATGTGGCCCGCGAGATTGGCCATGTCGAAGTGTCCGCCAACGAAAAATGGCGGCTGCTCAGCGAACTGGTCTACGACGACATCCTCGGTGGACAGACCAAGGTACGCCACAAGCTCACCAAGGCCGACTACGAATTCAACCGGCTGCTCGACGGAGCACCATGGAAGAACGCCAGCCATCCGCTCAGCCTTGAAATCGCCACGCCACTCGGCGATGACTACGAACTACTCAGCGAAGCCAGATGCATTCTGCGCAGCTCGGAATCGGGCGGGCGTACTCTGATACGGACCGCCGAAGGTGATCGGCTCGACATCGAGCTGAGCCTCTACATCCAGATCGAAAAGTACATCGACAGCCCCAAGGCCAGCATGGCTGCCGCCTCGCTCAAGCGCATTTTGTCAGACCGCAAGGACGAAAACCGCGAACGCCGTCGCCGCATCCTCGCCCAGTTGGGCGATCTCATGGTCAGCGGCGACTTCTATGCCCTCGGCCAGAAACTGCAGATCAAGGCCGCCGGCCCGACCACGTTGCTTGACGAGCTGGTCAATTACCTGATCACCAACACCTACACCAAGCTCACGTACCTCAAGCTGCGTCAGGCTGACCCGATCGCCGAGATCAAGGCGGTGCTGGCCGCCGATACCATCGGCCAGCAGGGGCTCGGCCTCGACGGCGAAGAAGGCAACCACCTCGCCCTCAATGAGTTGCGCGAGTACCTGCACCTCAAGGCCAGCGCCGAGCGTGTGCTGCTGTCCGACGTCGTCGATCGCTTTACCGGCATCCCCTGGGGCTGGAAGCCGGAGTGGGAAGTGGTGCTGCTGGTCGCCCGGCTGTTCATGGCCGGCGAAATAAAGCTGATGTGCGAGGGCGCCGATCTCGACCCGAAGAGGGCCGGCGATCCCTTGACCAAGTCGGTCCGTTTCAAGCAGGTCTCGATTCTCAAGAAGAAAATACCGCAGCCCGAGTCTCTCAAACGGGCGCGGGATCTCTACAAGGACATGTTTGCGAAGATCTCCCGCGAAGACGCGGACGGGCTGGTGGCTGATTATCGTGCCGCCCTCGGCGACTGGCAGTCCGACCTCAAGGGCTACATGCAGACCGCCGCAATCAAGCATCATCCTGGCAAGGGCGTGATCGACGCGGCCATTACCCGCATCGGCAAGCAACTCGCGATTCGTGACGCCTTCGAGTTCATCGAGACCATGCTGAGCGCGAAAAACGACTGGCTGAACACCGGCGACGATATCCATGATGTCGTCAGCTTCTACAAAACCCAGCTACCCACCTGGCGCAAGCTGCTCGACGCGCTGACCGGCTTTGCCGACAACCGGGATGTCCTGCTCAAGCTTCCTGCCGTCGCCAGCGCACTGGCCGAACTGGAGTCGATACGCGACAACCCGACGCCCTACGGCCAGATCCCGCGGGTCGAGGGGATGATCAGGACGGTCGAGGCCGCCAACGAAACCGCGGCGCAACAGCGGCGCGAACGCGCCATCAACTCGATCGACGCCAGGATAGCCGAGGTCATGAAATCTCTCGATCAGGTTCAGGCAGCAGCGGCTCTGCGTAACAAGGCTCTGCAGCCTTTGCAGGAGCTGAAGACGAAGGTCGCTGCTCTGTCCAGTATTCCGAAGATCCTCTATTTTCAGGATCAAGGCGGCAACCTGCTTGATGATGCGATGCTCATCATCGAATCGGCCAGCCAGAAGCGCGCAACGGTGCTGGAGGATTCCGGAGGCACGACCACGGGAAAGGTGTTGACGACCGCTGCCGACACGGCAGCGCCGAAACCCTCCAGGGTCATTCGGGCCGCAGAGCTGTCACCGACGATCTATCTGGAAACCGAAGCCGAGGTCGAAAGCTACGTCGCCAAACTCAAGTCCGAACTTCTCGCCACCATCAAGGCCGGCCAGCGCGCACGCATCCAATAAGAAGAAGCCATGAACACCGCCAAGCTCAAGTCCTACGCCCCGCAAGCCCGCAGGGATTTCATCGCTGCCGTTCAGGCCCGCGCCAACCAGCTCGGACTATCAGCGAAAGGCGGCAAGCTCGACATCGCCCCCAGCGAGCAAAAGGGCGACATCGTCGTCATCGCCGGGCAGGCATGGCCCGCCAAGGTGCATCAGCAGCGCGAACGCCTGATTGCGCGCATCACCGAGGACGGCTTTGCGCACACCATCGAGGCGGTGGCCTACACCTGGTTCAACCGTTTTGCCGCACTGCGCTACATGGAGATCCACGACTACCTGGAGCACGGCTACCGGGCGCTGTCGAGCCGGGAAGGCGGCCTGCCGGAAATCCTTGCCCACGCCACCGAACTCGTCGGCGTGCTGCCGGGCCTGAACGCCGCCCGGATCGCCGACCTCAAACTTGCCGGCAACAAGGACGGCGAACTCTATCGGCTCTTGCTGGTCGCGCAGTGCAACGCACTCTCCCGCGCCATGCCCTTCCTCTTCGAGCGCATCGACGACGAATCCGAACTGCTGCTGCCCGATAACCTCATCCGCACCGACTCACTGATCGCTTCGCTGGTCGATGAGATCCCGGAAGGCGACTGGGCCAACATCGAGATCATCGGCTGGCTCTACCAGTTCTACATCTCGGAGAAAAAGGACCAGGTCATCGGCAAGGTCGTCGCCTCGGAAGACATTCCGGCGGCGACCCAGCTGTTCACGCCCAACTGGATCGTCAAGTACATGGTGCAGAACTCGCTAGGGGCGCAGTGGCTGGCGACCTATCCCGACTCCGCGCTTGCAGGGCAGATGGCGTACTACATCGAGCCGGCCGAGCAGACCGACGAGGTCAAGGCACAGCTCGCGGCCATCACGCCCAGCCAGCTCAACCCCGAGGAGCTGACCCTCATCGACCCGGCCAGTGGCTCCGGGCACATCCTGGTCGAGGCCTATGAGCTTTTCAAGGCCATCTACCTGGAGCGCGGCTACCGGCAGCGGGATGTGGCGCAGCTGATCCTCGAGAAGAACCTCTTCGGCCTCGACATCGACGAGCGCGCCGCGCAGCTGACGGGCTTCGCCTTAATGATGAAGGGCCGTGCTGATGACCGGCGCCTGTTCGAGCGAGGGGTGAAGCTCAATGTGATGGCGCTGGTGGATAGCGCAGGGTTCGATGCGGAGAGGCTGGCGAAGGGGGCGGAGCTCGGCGGCTACGGGCTGAAGCCGGGGGACCTCACGGAACTTAAGCGGCTGTTCGAGCACGCGACGACCTTTGGGTCGTTGATTCAGGTGCCGGAGGGATTGGCAGAGAAGCTGCCGGCGTTGAGGCAGTTGAGTGATGTGACCAGTCACGACATGTTTGTGTCGGATGCGTTGAAGCGATTAGCGCCACTGGTGCAACAGGCCGATTTGCTGGCTGCGCAGTACGACGCGGTGGTGGCGAATCCTCCATATATGGGGAATAGGGCGATGCCGCGGCAGCTGTCTGTATATGTGAACACGCAGTATCCGTCTACAAAGGCCGATTTATACGCGGCGTTTCTGGAACGAGCGATGCTCGTTGCGCGGCAATCGGGGCATGTGGCCTTAATTACCATGCATGGATGGATGTTTATTTCATCCTTCGAAAGTGCGCGGGAGGCGCTCCTTCGCTCGAACACTCTCGCGTGCTTAGCTCACCTCGGAGCACGAGCGTTCTCAGAAATATCTGGCGAAGTGGTTCAGACGGCTATCTCGTGCTGGAAACCCGGACACTTACATGGCTTCTTGCCGACATTCATCGACCTCACCGCCGGAGGAGAAGCAGACAAGCGAGACGCCTTGATCGAAAAGCGTGCCGCTTGTTTCTACACAAACATCGGTAGTGAAGACTTTTCTCGTATCCCGGGTAGTCCACTTGCCTACTCACTCCCAGGTAAAGCTTTTGAGCTGTTTTCGGGAAAGACGATTGGGGATGTGTCCTACTCTGAGGGGGCGGTCAAAACAGGTGACAATGAACGTTTCTTGCGGCGGATATGGGAAGTCGACCGTCAGCAGGTTGGCGTAGGCGAGGCTTGGCGCCTGCACCCGAAGGGCGGCGGATTTCGGAAGTGGAGTGGCAACGTCGAATGGGTGGTCAACTGGTCTGAATCAGCACGCCGGCACTATCGGGAGGATCATGTCGCTCGGACATTGCCCGAATCATGTTGGGATCTCAAAGGTATTTGCTGGAGTGAAGTTTCGACCGGCCGTCCATCATTTAGAGAACTCGACGAGGATGAAATCGCGAACAACACAGCGCTGTCGCTCTTTCCCCAGTCTCACTCTGAGCTAAACCTGATCCTCGCCGTCCTGAACTCTGGTCTCAGTGCGAAGCTTCTGAGCGTTTTGAGTCCCACATTCCATTTTCTAGTCGGTGACGTTCAACGGCTTCCTATGCCACTCGAGGCTCGTAGCGGCGAGCACGCTGTTGACCAATTGGTGGCTGAGGCCATTTCGATCTCAAGAGATGATTGGAACTACTCCGAAACTGCGCATTACTTTTTTGGACCACCTCTTTGTAGCCAGCCAGCGGGAAACCTGGAGGAAGCTTGGGTTACTTGGTGCGTAGCTTGCGAACAACGGCGAAATAGACTTGCCAGTCTGGAGACAGCGCTGAATGAGACGGTTCTTGCTGCTTGCGGCCTGGCCGACGAGCTCACCCCCGACGTCCCCTTGTCGCAGATTACCCTCACGGTAAACCCCGCCTACCGCTACGGCGGCAAGCTTTCCGAGGAAGAACAGTGGACCCGCTTCCGCCAGGACACCATGGAGGAGCTGCTCTCCTACGCCGTCGGTTGCATGATGGGCCGCTACAGCCTGGACGAGCCCGGCCTGATCTACGCGCACGCCGGCAACGTCGGCTTCGACGCCACGCGCTACAGGACTTTCCCGGCCGACGCCGACGGCATCGTGCCGGTCACCGACGAACTCTGGTTCCAGGACGACGCCGCCAACCGCGTGCGCGAATTCCTGCTCGCCACCTGGGGTGCCGAGAAGCTGGACCAGAACATGGCCTTTCTCGCCGACAATCTGGGCGCGAAAGCCAGCGAAGCGCCCGGCGAGGCCATCCGCCGCTACCTCGCCGACAAGTTCTTCAAGGACCACTGCTCCACCTACAAGAAGCGCCCGATCTACTGGCTCTTCTCGAGCGGCAAACAGGGCGGCTTCCAGGCCCTGGTCTACCTGCACCGCTACCACGAAGGCACGCTCGCCCGCATGCGTGCCGAATACGTCGTCCCGCTTACCGGCAAGATGCTGTCGCGCATCGAAATGCTCGAGAAAGACCGCGACGCAGCCAGTTCGACCGCCGCTCGCAACAGGATCGCCAAGCAGATCGAATCGCTCAAAAAGAAACACGTCGAACTCCTCGCCTACGACGAAAAGCTCCGCCACTACGCCGATAGGCGCATCACGCTCGACCTGGATGACGGCGTGAAGGTCAACTACGGAAAGTTTGGCGATCTGCTGGCGGAGGTGAAGGCGGTGACGGGAGGTGCGAACGATGAGTGACCCCGCCATGACAAGCCCCTTGACTCTCCCGCCCGCGGTGCTGGCCGACTACCAGGACTGGCTCAAGAGCATCAAGCAGAGAATCCATGCGACACGAATGAAAGTCGCGTTGGCCGCCAATGGGGCGTTGATTTCGCTCTACTACGAAATCGGGGCACAAATTGTTGATCGGGAATCCCATGCCCAATGGGGAAGCGGATTCATCGACGCATTCAGTCACGACTTGAGACAAGCCTTCCCGGAGATCGGCGGCTTTTCATCCAAGAATCTGCGCTACTGCCGGGCTTTCTTTCGCTTCTACTGCGATCCTGCAATTTGGCAACAGGCTGTTGCCAAATTGCGCGATACCCCTTGGCCAGGGTCTGAAAGCCGGCTTTCTGCGTTGCTGATGGAAATCCCCTGGAGCCACAACATCCTGATTTTTACCAAGTGCAGCAGTGTGGCCGAAGCCGGTTTTTATATCAGCCAGACCCTTGAGCAAGGCTGGAGCCGTGATGTGCTTGCACTGCAACTCAAGTCAAATCTGTATGCCCGCAGCGGCAAGGCGGTGACCAACTTCTCCCGCACCTTGCCACCGCCACAGTCCGACCTCGCCCAGCAAACCCTAAAAGACCCTTACACCTTTGACTTCATGGCGATGACGGTGCCGTACAACGAGCGGGATGTCGAGCGGCAACTCACCCAGCACATCACCCAATTTCTGTTGGAGTTGGGCAAGGGTTTTGCCTTCATCGGCCGCCAGTACCACCTGGAAATCGCCGCCAACGATTATTACATTGACCTGTTGTTCTATCACGTCACGCTGAAGTGTTACGTGGTAGTCGAGCTCAAGAACCGCAAATTCATCCCCGAGTACGCAGGCAAGCTCAATTTCTACCTGTCGGCGGTAGACAGCCTTCTCAAACGCGAGGACGACCAGCCCACCATCGGCCTGCTGTTGTGCCGAGACAAAAACAACATCGAGGTGGAGTTTGCCTTGCGTGACATGAATAAACCCATGGGCGTGAGCGAATACACCTTGGTGGAAACCTTGCCAGATAATCTGAAGGGCGCAATGCCGACGGTGGAGGAAATCGAGAGCGATTTTCAGAAGTTGCGACAGCAAGAGGAGAAAGGCGGAAATAGTAAGGGTGACCGTCGATGATCAAGATTTCAAAACAGGCCGATAGCCTGCTTTTGACCTATGTACCCGACGGGTTCAACAACGGGCGCTGGATGGATGAAAAGCTCAGACAAGACGGCAAAGTTACACTGCGTCGGACGTTTACCTTCACCACTGGTGATCTCGTTTCACAGCCCCAGCAGGCTGACGACGAGGATGATGCAGAGCGCATTTTCAAATTTGGAACTGCGGAAGAAGGCTATTACAGAATCGACAAAGCCATTCTTGGCCTGAAGCACGACCTGTTGCTCCACCAGGCCATGAAGCTTGATCCTCACGTTTTCGTGGCGAACCGAGATATTTCCATATTCCGAAGAATCGATGAATTAATTGACGAGCAGATCATTATCGGCGGTGAAAACGAAGGCGCGATTCCGCTAGCGGATTTTCAGCATCTCCTTAAAACTTTCCCAACAAGTACCGAGTTGACCCACTACGCCAGATCACGTATCTCGCGTGTTCTCAAAGATTATTTTGGAACACTATCAGACGCAGAAAGCCAACTTAATAGCTATCTGGCAAAGAAGAAGCGCTTGGTTGCGACATCCAGAAGCAGCATCCTGGAAAATTTCGAACTGCAAAAGTTTGAATACATTCACAGCGAACTGGAGGGGGTGCTTAGAGAACCAGATAGCTTCGCTGACGAAAAAGACTGGCAGCGGAAAATCTTGGGGCTTTTGCTCTTCATTTTCCCGAAGTACATCGCCGTGCTCGAAAACGTGCACATCAAAGACTTTTACTCGAAACAAGGCAAAGACACTGACCGCTATATTGATCTGATGTTGGTGGATGCCAACGGAAACATTGACATCATTGAGGTCAAGAAGCCTTTCGCCAATGCGCTGCTGTCAAGTAACACGTACCGGGGCAACCATACACCGCGCATTGAACTTGCTGTAGCGGTGATGCAAGCGGAGAAATACCTGTTTCACCTGAGTAAATGGGGACGAGCAGGCGAGAAGGCGATTTGCGAAAAGCGTAAAAGCGAACTGCCTGACGGGATCGAGTTGAAGATCACCAACCCGAAAGCCATGATTTTGCTCGGGCGTGACATCGACTTTACGGGCGAGCAGCGCTTTGATTTCGAGATCATCCGGCGAAAGTACGCCAACATGATCGACATCGTGACCTACGATGACCTATTGCGCAGACTAGAAAACATCATTGTCATGATGAGACGAAATGTATCTGCGCCAAATGGAGGCGGGCATGCATAACGAAAGTTTCGACGTTCAGGCCCAGCGTCAGTTCAATAGCAGTTACAAACAGGATGCCACCGTGATCGAGTAAGAAGTACTTTTCGTTTTCGAAATAGGCTCTTTATTTATACGTCATCTGGTTCGCATTATTGTACACAAATGATGATGAGCTTCGGCCATTGATGGATTGATCTGATGTCCCTTCAGCGTAAACGTGTCGTCAAGTCGGTAAAACTTGAACTCATTAAGAAATCACGGGAGGCCGCCTTGGCGGCCGTTCAGGTTTTTAATAATCCAGCCATTACATTCAAATCAGAGATCTACGTTGTGCTGATGGTGATTGCTTGGACGTATCTCCTACATGCTCATTATCGCGAGAAAAGGATCGATTACCGCTATTTCGACAAACTTCCAAGCGGGCGGAAGAAGTTTCATACAACGAGCAAAGGAGCCCACAAGCACTGGGAATTGGAAAGGTGCATGAATTGCGAAGGTTCACCCATTGACAAGAACACTGCCAACAATTTGCGATTCCTGATCGCCTTGCGGCATGAAATTGAGCACCAAATGACAAGCCGTATCGATAATCTTCTCAGCGCACGCTTCCAGGCTTGTTGTCTAAATTACAACGAGTACATCAAGAAATTCTTCGGCGACCGACAGGGAATCGACAAGCATTTATCCTTCAGCTTGCAATTTGCATCACTCACAGAAGATCATGTCCAAATTCTTTCAGAGCATGAAGATCTGCCGCGCCATATCCAAGGATTCATCGATGGCTTTGACGGGTCCCTGTCTGAAGATGAGTTCAACAGTCCTCGTTTTGCGTATCGGGTGTTGTTTGTTCCGAAAACCGCGAATAATAAGGGGCAAGCAGATCAGGTGATTGAGTTTGTCAAGGCAGACAGCGAACTGGCCCAAGAGGTCAATGCGAAGTATACCGTGATCAAGGAAACGGAACGAGACAAATTCTTGCCTGCCCAAATCGTAAATTTGATCCAGGGAGAGGGCTTGCCTGGATTCAGTATTCATGCCCACACCCAGTTGTGGAAAGCGAATGATGCCAAAAACCCCAAGCACGGTTACGGCACAGAAGTGGTTGGCAAGTGGTATTGGTACGCAAAGTGGGTTAATGAGGTTAGAAACTACTGCCAGAAGAATGCTGGCAAGTTTCAATAAGAGAAAACATGACCATGACGGATATTGTCGTAACACCGGATGATTACGGGCATTGGCTCGCGGACCTCAAGCAGCGCATCCAGTCGACCCAGCAACGCGCCACGCTTTCGGTCAACCGCGAGCTGATCCTTCTCTACTGGCAAATTGGCCGTGACATTCTAGAGCGACAAGGAGCTCAAGGCTGGGGTGCCAAGGTGATCGATCAGCTTGCACGTGATCTGACCGCCGCCTTTCCCGAGATGAAGGGTTTTTCCCGGCGTAACCTGCTTTACATGCGTAGTTTCGCCGAGGAATGGCCTGACGCTCAATTTGTGCAACAAGCTGTTGCACAATTGCCTTGGGGGCAAAACCTGCTGCTGCTGACCAAGCTGAAGAGCCGCGCAGACCGGGAGTGGTATCTCGCCAAGGCCATCGAGCACGGCTGGTCGCGCAACGTGATGTGGCATCACATTTCCACAGCGCTGCACTTGCGATCCGGCAACGCGGTGACCAATTTCGAACAGCGCTTGCCGGCGCCGGATTCCGAACTGGCGCAGCAAACCTTGAAGGATCCCTACCTCTTCGATTTTCTCGGCGTGGCCGAAGATGCGCTGGAACGCGACATCGAGGGCGCGATGCTTCGCCATGTCACCAAACTGCTGATGGAACTCGGCGAGGGTTTCGCTTTTGCCGGCCGCCAGGTGCATGTCGAGGTGGCGGACGAGGATTTCTACATTGATCTGCTGTTCTACAACTATCGCCTGCACCGCTTTCTGGTTGTGGAACTCAAGGGCGGTGCTTTCAAGCCGGAACACGCCGGGCAACTCAACTTCTACGTCACCCTGGTCGATGAGCAGCTGAAGAGTGCCGACGACAAGCCTACCATCGGCTTGCTGCTCTGCAAGCAGCAACATCGCGTCGTTGCCGAATACGCCTTGCGCGGCATGACGCAACCCATTGGCGTGGCGGAGTACAAGCTGCAATTGCCGGATGACCTGGCGCGCTACCTCCCCAGCATCGAGCAGATCGAGGCCGAGTTGCAGGACGAGGAATTACCTGATGACCAGGACACGCCAGCATGAGCGAGCAACGCATCACCGACGCGCTCGCCGCCGCGTTCTCCAGCCATTCGATTGTCTTCTGGCACGATGCCGAGGGCGAGTTCTCTTTTTCCGTCAGGAATCTGCTGCCCGATGCTGTCGAGCTGCTCTATCTCGATGATCTGCCGGCCCTGGCCATCAAACTCCAACTCGAGCGCGCCGCGCCGCAGGCCAGCTTCCTCCTCTACAGCACCAAACCGGTCCCTGAGCTTGCCAACGACTGGCTGCTGGACATCCGGCTGCGCAGCAAGAGCTTCCACGCCGACAACGCGTCGATCCTGCTGGAGGATCTCGGCCTGGCCTCGCAGCAACTGCGGGTGCACCTGAAAGAGCGCGCCAAATTCCTCAAGTCCCGGGACCGCGTCGACCGCCTCAAGCGCTGGGTCGCTCCCAACGATGGTGCCGGGGATCTCGATCGCAAGATGATCGCGGTATTGGCGAAAGCCGAGCAAGCGGATCTTCCTGCCATCCTCCTGCGCCTTTTTT
>Ga0058864_1032246_pt1 | contig 12717 bp, 13 predicted proteins | sample TNRReaAnaerobRNA_FD_61087 | JGI IMG/M metagenome (GOLD analysis project Ga0058864, IMG submission 61087) | Wastewater treatment Type I Accumulibacter community from EBPR Bioreactor in Madison, WI, USA - TNR Reactor, Time B -10min-Anaerobic_... | ecosystem: Engineered > Bioreactor > EBPR >... | reverse complement strand
CTCCATGCTGCGCCAGCGCCACGACGTCCAGATAACCTTCGACGACAATCGCCGTTCCGCTGGCGCGGATGCCTGTTCGTGCCTGCGGCAGGCCGAAGACTTCGCGCCCTTTCTCAAACAGCGGCGTTTCCGGAGAGTTCAAATACTTGGGCTCGCCTTGACCAAGCACGCGACCGCCAAAGGCGATCACTTCGCCCTGCTGGTCGACGATCGGAAACATCACCCGCTCACGGAAGCGGTCGTAGAGCCGGCCCTGCTCGTTCTTGACGACCAGACCGGCGAGCTGCAACTCCGGACTGCTGTAGTCATCGAACACCGCGCGCAGATTCTGCCACCCTGCCGGGGCGTAACCCAGGCCGAAGCGACGGGCGATTTCACCGCTGACCCCCCGTTCCTTGAGATAACGGACCGCCCCTTCCGAACTCTTGAGTTGTTCGCAGTAAAACCTTGCCGTCCGGGCCATGATTTCGCCGAGCGCCCGCAATTTCTGACCGGCTTGCGGAACGTGTCCCTGATCCTCGGGCAACTGCATTGCGGCACGGGTAGCCAGTTCCTTGACGGCGTCAACGAAGCCGACACCGGAGTATTCCATGAGAAAACCGATGGCGTTGCCGTGTGCCCCGCAGCCGAAGCAATGGTAGAACTGTTTGCTTGGGCTCACCGTGAACGACGGCGACTTCTCGCTGTGGAACGGGCAGCACGCGGCGAAGTTGGCGCCCGTCTTCTTCAGGGGAACATGGCCATCGATCAGGTCAACCAGGTCGACACGATACAGTAGCTCCTGAATGAAAGAGTCCGGGATCAAGTCGCGTGCCTAGGAATATCGACCGCGAGCCGTGGCCAATGACTCAGGCATCCCTCCGGCGTATCCTCTCCCGAGGCCACCACTCGCTCATCCTTGCGTGACCGACCAGTTCGGGCCAAGGTCTGGTGGTGAGCACATCGCGAGGCTCCTTCCCGATCGACAGCGCGGCGGCAGGACGGGAAACGATCCGCTACCAACGGGTGCAGTTCCTCAAACGGCAACAGCCGCCCGTCGGCAAACGGGCGGCTGTCAAACCAATGGCAATCCGGTGTCAGTACAGCTTTGGCGGCAGAGTCTGGCTGCGCATCCGCTTGTGATGACGTTTCACCGCCGCGGCGAGCTTGCGCTTGCGCTCAGCAGTGGGCTTTTCATAAAACTCGCGCGCCCTCAACTCGGTCAGCAGACCGGTTTTCTCGACGGTTCTTTTGAAACGGCGGATGGCAACTTCGAACGGCTCATTTTCCTTGACACGGATAGCAGGCATCGACTCTTCCCAAGTTCAAAAAACGTCACAGTACAATTTAGCCGCGCATTATAACCACAGTTCTGGCGGAACTCCAAGCGTGTTTTTTGGCCGCGAGGTCTGCGCCTTTCGGTGAAGATCCGTCGTCGCGTGGCGACAGTCGGCGAGGCGCAATGACGACATGCTCATGACGCTGCACCGACGGTGGAGCGGGCTTAAGCTTATCTTAACCTCGCCGGCGCATGATGCCCGCGTCGCCAATCAAGGCACCAGGATCGAACGCGTGGCGATGACCTGCCCGGCCAGGGCTACTCAGGCCATCGATCGGCACGCGCCTCCTGGCGTACCCGCCGGGCGCTGTCGGGCAAAGAGAATCGGGTACCGACGTTGGATGCAGATCGACAGCGAGGACCATGGGCGGTGTCGGCGGCGGTAGAATGAGCGTACGTCCTCAAGGAAAAGAGACCAAAACATGAATACCCGGAACGACTCGCCGGAAATCTCTTACGAAGATCCGCAGCGCTACGCCATGACCCAGCGTGTCACCTGGGTCAGCGTCGTGATAAATGTTTTCCTGACTGCGGCGCAGGTTTTCGCGGGGATCATCGCTCACTCCCAGGGTTTGATTGCCGACGGACTGCACTCGCTCTCCGACCTTGTTTGTGACTTCCTGGTTCTTTTTGCTGCCCATCACAGCAAGGATCCTGCCGACGAAAGCCACCCCTATGGCCACGGTCGAATCGAAACGGCAGCGTCGTTTGCCCTCGGAGCGATTCTGGCCGCAACCGGTGGCGGCATCATCTGGAGCGCCGGGGTCAAGCTGCAGGATCTGGAAAGCCTGCCGCCGGTAGCGCCGCTGGCACTGTGGACGGCGATTCTGGCGCTCGTGGCGAAGGAGGGCCTGTTCCGCTACATGCTCCATGTGGGCGAAGTTCTCCGCTCACCGATGTTGATTGCCAATGCCTGGCATGCCCGCTCCGACGCTGCGTCGTCGCTGGTGGTCGCGCTGGGGATCATCGGCAATCTGGCAGGCTACGGTTTTGCCGACTCGGTCGCTGCGGTGATTGTCGGCTTCATGATCGTTCGAATGGGCGTGGTGTTCGCCTGGGATGCGCTGCAGGAACTGATCGACACCGGGTTGTCCGTCGAGGAAGTCGACAGCATCCGCCAGGTGATCGTCGACACCCCCGGGGTCAGCAGTCTGCATGAGTTGCGGACGCGGCGTATGGCGCATCGTTCGCTGGTCGACGCGCATATTTGTGTCGATCCGCGGATCAGCGTATCAGAAGGTCATCGCATCGCCGAGACGACGCGCACACGGGTGCTCGATAGTCATTCGACCGTCTCTGATGTTCTCGTTCATGTGGACGTCGAGGACGACCTTGATCACGACAGTGCCAGTCAGACGATGCCCGAGCGTAGCGAACTGATCAAGCAACTGACGCCCTTGCTGGCTGGCCTGCCGGGCCCGGAGCGGGTTGTCCTGCACTATCTTTCTGGTGGCGTCGAGGCCGAGGTCTTTCTGCCCCAGGGGGCCTTTGGCGACCTTGCCGCCATCAGCCGGGCGGAACGCGAGATCGGCCGGCGGCTGGCTGAGCAGCCGCTGGTCAGATCGCTGTCCATCAGCTACCGGCGCCGGGTCTTTCCTGCCGCGGACGACTGATTGTCGTGACAAATGGGGGCTGGCAGCACGCTGTGCGGCATTTGACGGTTCTCCGCGCGGGCCGGCCCTTGTCGGCGTCCCTCGCGTCGCGGGGGCCGGGTCATTTGACTGCAGGCTGAGCCAGTTTCTCCTCGATCTTGGCTAGCGAAATCGCACCGGGGACGCGTTCGCCATCGGCGAAGAAGATCGTTGGTGTGCCGTTGATCGCCAACTTGCGCCCGATCTCCAGGGTCTTCTTGATTGCCGTTGTATCGCAATCGCCTTTGCCTCCCGGCGGTTTCCCGTCGACCATCCAGTTATTCCACGCCTTGCTCTTGTCAGCGGCACACCAGATTTGATTGGATTTCTCGAGAGAATCGGGCGACAGGATCGGGTAGAGAAAGGTGTAAATGGTCACGTTATCCAGTTTCGCGATGTCCTTCGCCAGCTTCTTGCAATAACCACAATTCGGGTCTTCGAAGGTCGCGAAAACGCGTTTGCCATCGCCGCGCACCTGCTTGACCGCGAACGAGAGCGGCAAGTCCGAGAACTTGATGGCGGTAAGTTTCTGCATCCGCTCATCGGTCACGTTCTTCATCGTCTTGCCATCGATCAATGATCCCACGAGCACCGCTGAAACCTTCTCGTCGGTGTAGACGATCTGGCCATCGACATACACTTCATAGAGCCCGAGGTAGGCTGTCTTGGTGACGCTGGTTACGGTGCGAGCGAGCTTGGCTTCGACTGACTTCTTGACGCTCGCCTCGTCGGCCAGGGTGGGCAGGCTCAGGGTTGCGGCAAGCGCAAGCGGCAGTAGTTTGGCAAACATCTATGGTTTCTCCGATGGAAGGGGGGCGCTTCAGAAGGCGCCGATGGCATACCGCACAAGCAGGTTCTTCAAGACGGGCAATCGATTCGTCAGGTTCATTCCCAGGTTGCGCAAGGGCCTGAGTCCGGGGAACTCGTGCTGAAAGAGATGGTGCAGCGCGTGCGTGGTCGTCTGCATGAGCAGGGTCTCTTCTCGTCTCTCGCGCTGGTAGCGACGCAACAGGCGCTCGCTGCCGATGTCCTGCCACTCGGGTACTGCAGCCAGCAGACCTGCCAACGCCTTGGCGTCCTGGTAACCCAGGTTGATGCCATGGCCGGACAGCGGATGAATTCCGTGTGCGGCGTCGCCGACCAGCGCCAGGCGTGGGGCGATGGTCAGCGGTACGCGCAGCAGGCGCAGCGGAAAGGCGGCCGCAGGGGTGAGAAGCTCGAAGGCGCCAAGCTCGTGATTGCCGGCAGCGGCAACTCGGGCAGACAATTCCTCGGCCGGGAGGGCCAGCAGCGCCCTGGCGTTGTCATCAGGCGTCGACCAGACAATGGAGAGGCGATCGCCCGCCATCGGCAGCCAGGCGAGCACCCCGTCACGGCGAAACCACTGCCGTGCAATACCGCGGTGAGGGCGCTGGCATGTGAAATTGGTGACCAGCCCCATTTCACCGTACGGGGTAGCTATCGCAGGCAAGCCAAATGCTTCTCTTACCCACGAATCCCGTCCATCGGCACCGACGATCAGCCTGGCTGACACGGTACGCTCATCGGTCAGGGTGAGCGCCGCGCGTGCGGAATGTACTTCGATGGCTTTGGGTGTGGCTGGACAAAACAGCGTGAGGTTGCCTTGGCGCTTGACGCTTTCCCAGAGTTCGCAGGCCATCAGCGACGACTCGAGAACCCAACCGAGTTCGCGGACACCCGCTTCGTACGCCGAGAAATCGAGTTCAGCGCCGCTGTCGCCAAAGATCCGCATCGCACGAATCGGCGCCATGCGCTCGCCTGGCAGATGCTTCCAGGCGCCGATTCCCTGCAGGAAGTCAGCGTTGGCCGGCGAGATGGCGTACACGCGTGCATCCCAACCCGGCGCAGCGCGTGGCGGGCTCTGTTCCACGAGGGCGAGTCGCAGGCGTGTGTCGCGCAGGGCACAGGCCAGAGACAGTCCGGCCAGGCCGCCACCCACGATGAGAACGTCAAACTCGGAGACTTGCATGCTGTGGAACTCGGAGAAGTGGAACTGCTGTCCTGCGCGATCAGGGAGTAGCCAAGGCCGGCAGGGGCACTGGGAGCCTGTTAATGTGAAAGTCGCGTATGCGACTCACGAATCTCCCCTCCCCCTCGCGGGGGAGGGGTCGGGGGAGAGGGAAACAGTCATGACTTTCATCATCGGGGGTGCCTGGAAAAGTCATGACCGTTAGACTTGAGCGAATCCGGCGCAACAACAAAGATGGGAAAGCGGCGCTTGCTGGCCAAATTTTTCGTTACGCCTCATTCAGTCCGACAGGCTCCTGCAAGATCACATTGATGAACTCATCTGCCCTCGCTGGCTACGCTTATTTTCCAGCTATTGTCCGCGTCGAGTGTGATTCACCCATCGACGCGCTGCTCGCCTTGCGTGTCCCACGCCACGAAGCCATGGATCTCGTCGCGGCGTCGTGGCGCGAGACCAGGCCGACGCCGCTGTTGGCCATTCTTGACGGGGGTCGCCCGGTCGTCGTGTTGCGCACACCGGAAGGTCGCTGGGCCGGGTGCAACGCTTTCCTGGGCAAGCTCTGCGCAAGCCACGAAGAAGCCAATCGGCGTTTGGGCAAATTGCTCAAACGCTGCCATCGCGGTTACGTGGCGTGTATTCCGGCTGCGCAGACCGTCCCCGATGCGGCAGAATGGCCGCTTAGCGAACCGCCTGCCTGATTGTGCCGGCCGGCACCGGGCCCGCCATGCGCATAGGCCGGGAGGTTAACCACCAGGGTTCTCTTCGACGGCACTTCTTTGGCATACGCCGGGCCCGTGCCGGCGACAGCGATTTCAGAAAACCGATGGCTTAGGTCGGATTCGCTTTCAGGCACTCGCTCATGAACTTCTTGCGCTCATCGCCCTTGAGTTCCTTGCTGCTCGCCTCGCTGTTGCAACTCTTCATTTTGTCCTGTTGTGTCGCACTTGCCGGCTTGGCACCCAGGCAGGTGCTCATGAACTGCTTGCGCTCGTCACCTTTGAGTTCCTTCTGTCCGGCCTCGGCGTTACAGGCCTTCATCTTTTCCTGCTGGGCCTTCTGGGCAGCCGATGGTTCCTTCTTCTGTTCTTCGACGGCAAAGGCGCTTCCGGTAGCGAAGGCAAGAGCGAAAACGGCGATCACGGCTTTCATGGCGTTTCTCCTGAGGTTGAGGAAGTCTGATGATTAGGCCATTGCTACAGCTCGTCGTCAAGCAGCGCCTGCTGCTGGCGGTTGATGAAATCTCCCATGCTGTCGATGCCGCGTAGCTGCAGGATGCTGTTGCGCACCGCGGCCTCGAGCAGAACGGCAATGTTCCTTCCCGCAGCGACCGGAATCACCACCTTGCGCACGGCAACGCCAAGAATCTCCTGGGTCTGCGCATCGAGCGGCAGGCGGGGCCCATCGGCCCCAGTCAGCGGCCTTTGCAGATGCGCGACCAGCTTGAGCTTCATCTTGCGACGCGAGGCGGTTTCGCCGAAGATGGTGCGAATGTTGAGCAGACCCAGGCCGCGCACTTCGAGATAATCGCGTAACATGCTCGGACAGCGTCCCTCGATGGTTGTCGGCGCGATGCACGCCAGCTCGACGACGTCGTCGGCCACCAGGCCGTGCCCACGCGTGATCAGCTCCAGTGCCAGTTCGCTCTTGCCGACCCCTGAATCGCCGGTAATCAGAACACCCATGCCGAATACATCCATCAACACGCCGTGTACCGACGTCGAACCGGCCAGGCGGCGCGAAAGATAGATGCGCAAGAGTTCGATGACCACCGAGCAGGGCTTCGGACTGACAAAAAGAGGGGTTGCTGTAGACTCGCAGGCCTCAAGAATGGCCGGCAAAATCTCGACGTCGTCGGCGACAATCAGTGCGGGCGGTTTGGCAGCCATCAGTTCTCTGACCTGATAGCGCAGGCGATCCGGCGTGACGCGGCAGCCCCAGGCGTTCTCGGCCCTGCCGATGACCTGTAGCCGCTCCGGGTGAATCAGGTTCAGGTGCCCGACGACGTCGGCGCCGAAATAGCCCTGTTCCTTGAGCTCGATCTGTCGATCAACACCGATGGCAACGACCCAGGAGAGCTTCAGCTTGTCACGGTGGTCTTCGTAAAGCTGGACCACACTGAACTGACGTCCGGCGCTCATGCTCCGTCGGCAAAGATCTGGCGAATGACTTTCGCATCGGCAGCCCTGGCCAGCGCCTCGCGACACGAGCGGTCGGAAAAGTGCTGCGCCAGCTCGGAAAGGATTTGCAGGTGCTGCTCGGTTGCCACCTCGGGAACGAGCAGGACAAAAAGCAGCGATACCGGCTTGCCGTCGGGAGAGTCGAACGGCACCGGTGCGGCAAGTCGCAGGAAAGCGCCGGTGGCATCCTTCAGTCCCTTGATCCTGCCGTGCGGGATCGCTACGCCTTGGCCGAGACCCGTCGAGCCGAGCTTCTCGCGCGCAAACAGGCTATCGAACACCGTACTCCGGGCAATGCCGAGATAGTTTTCGAAAAGCAGCCCCACGTGTTCAAAAACACGCTTCTTGCTGCTCGCGTCTAGATCGAGAAGGATATTTTCAAGCGGGAGTAATTGGGTGATCTGGCTCATGCGGCAAAACCCGAAAAACAAACATGGATTGATTCAAGCAAGGAAGTGCCCGTCAGGCCCGTCGGCCGGCCGCTCCGGGCACAGACGACACGTGGGTTACTCGGCGACGATGTGATCGATAATCTTGTTCCCCCGATGGTGGTCCTGCAGCTTCTGCTTGTACTTCTGGACCTGGCGTTCAAGCTTGTCCACCAGGCCATCGACTGCCGCGTAAAGATCTTCGTCGACTGATTCGACGTAAACATCTTTGCCAGCGAGATGAACGGTGACTTCGGCCTTCTGCTTCAGCTTGTCCACCGAAAGAATCACATTTACGTCAATCAAGTTGTCGAAATGACGAGAGATTCGCTCGAGCTTGCCAGTGACATAGTCGTGGAGCGCCGGGGTGATTTCGAGGTGGTGTCCACTGACTTGCAGGTTCATGATGTGGCTCCTTTTTTCTAAATGGACTTGCGTAAGTTGACCGGCGGGATACTGAGCGCTTCACGGTATTTCGCTATTGTTCGCCGTGCGACGACAATACCCTGCTGACCAAGAACCTCGGATATCTGGCTATCCGAGAGAGGCTTCCTAGGCTCTTCAGCGCTGATCATCTGCTTGATCAGCGCACGAATGGCCGTTGCTGAACATGCCCCGCCGGCTTCCGTGCTGACGTGGCTGCCAAAAAAATACTTCAGTTCAAAAATTCCGCGTGGTGTGGCCATGTATTTCTGAGTTGTGACCCGCGAGATGGTCGATTCATGCAGACCCAGGACCTCAGCGATCTCGCGCAATACCAGTGGCCGCATGGCGACTTCACCGTGGTCGAGGAACTGACGTTGCCGCTCGACTATAGCCTGCGCTACACGCTGGATCGTGTCAAACCTTTGCTGCACATTTCTGATCAGCCAGCGGGCCTCCTGCAGTTGCCCGGCGAGTCCGGAACCACGCTGCCTGGCGAGAATCTGCGCGTACAGGCTGTTGATCCGCAGGCGCGGAAAGGCATCAGAGTTGACATTCACTGACCACTGACCACGCACCTTGCGCACCACGACGTCGGGCGTAATGTAACGGGTGTCAGCGGAAACGTAGGCCGCGCCCGGACGCGGATTCAGGCTGCAGATCAGCAAATGCGCCGCACGCAGTGCCTCGTCGTCACAGCCGGTCTGCTTCCTGAGTCGGGCGAAATCGTGGTTGGCCAGCAATTCGAGATGATCGCGGACGATCTCCTGCGCCAGAGTGCGCGTCTCGTCAGCCGGTAGAGTCGCCAGTTGCAGGGCGAGGCATTCCTGAGCGCTGCGCGCGCCGACTCCGGTCGGGTCAAAGTGTTGTAGGTGTTTGAGCGCGATCTGCAACTCGTCGGGGTCAATTTCCAGTTCTGCCGGCATCGCTTCCGCGATTTCCTCGAGTGACTGGGTGAGGTAACCGTCGTCGTCCAGGGCGTCGACCAGGCAGCGCACCAGCACCCGGTCACGCTCGGAGATGGGCATCAGGCCAAGCTGCCACAACAAATGTTCGCGTAGCGAAACGGTTGCCGCCTGCACGTCCTGGTAGTCGCTCTCGTCGTCATCGTCGAATGATCCGGACGAGCCAAAGGAACTGACCGCGTCATCAAGCCAGCTTTCGTCATCGGCCGAGGAGTGCACGCCCTGATCGTCGGCGGCGTCCACGCTCGGAGACGCGTCATCGCTTCGGTCGCTGGGCAGTGGCTCAGGCGAGGCGTATTCCTCAGCACGTTCGAGCAGCGGGTTGTCCAGCAAATACTTCTCCAGCTCGTGCTCGAGCTCGATTGTCGAGAGTTGCAGCAGCCGGATCGACTGCTGCAACTGAGGGGTCAACGCGAGATGTTGGGAAAGCTTGAGCTGCAGGGAAGGTTTCATGTACGGAACCAGGTAAGCCACCGCATTGGCATGGGGAACTGCCCGTATGGTTCTCGAATTATGGCTGAATGGCCGTCGGGTTCACAGGCGAAAATTCTCACCCAGATAGACCTTTCGAACGTTTTCATTATAAATGATTTCGTCCGGACGACCAGAGGCCAGAACGCTGCCCTCGTTGATGATGTACGCGTGATCACAGATACCCAGCGTTTCGCGAACGTTGTGGTCAGTAATGAGAACCCCGATGCCACGTTTCTTCAGGAAGCGGATGATCTTCTGGATATCGAGCACCGCGATCGGGTCCACGCCGGCGAAGGGTTCGTCAAGCAGGATGAAGCGTGGGCCGGTGGCGAGCGCGCGGGCGATCTCGACGCGCCGCCTCTCGCCCCCGGAGAGCGAAGTTGCCGGGCTCGTTCGCAGGTGGCTGATATGCAGCTCTTCGAGCAGACTCTGCGTACGCTCCTCGATCTCTTCGTCCGAGTGTTGCTGCAGTTCGAGCACGGCCTTGATGTTTTCACTGACCGTCAGCTTGCGGAACACCGAAGCCTCTTGCGGCAGATACGAAACGCCGAGCCGGGCCCGTTTGTGAATCGGCAGGTGAGTCAGTTTCACCTCGTCGAGATGGACGTCGCCGCCATCGCAGGCAACCAGACCGACCACCATGTAGAAGCAGGTGGTCTTGCCGGCGCCATTCGGGCCGAGCAAGCCGACCACCTCACCGCTGACCACGTCGAAGGAAACATCATGCACCACGGTGCGGGATTTGTAGCGCTTGTTCAGCTTGCGGGCGAACAGCGTGCTCTGCTGGTCTGACATGCTCAGTCGTCTTCAAGAGTGGCGCGCAGGACGCACCGTATGGTCTCACCAGAAAAACCTCGCGCCGCCAGGAAGCGCATTTGTCTGGCGCGCTCGACAGGATTGCCGGCGGCGGTCTGCTGGCTGCCAAATCGTCGCTGCCAGACCCGTTGAGCGCGCGTCAGTTCGTCTTCAGCAACCGCCAGCGCGGTGTTCACCAGCTCTTCCGAGACGCCCTTTGCGCGCAGTTCAAGCGCCAGTCGTGCGTCACCGAAGCGCCTGGCGCGCGAATTGAGGCGCGCGTTCGCATACCGCTGATCGGAAAGCAGACCCGTTGCCGTCAGGTGGTCGAGCAAGGCGTCGAGCTGTTCCGCCCCTTCGGCCAGCGGCGCAAGCTTGCTTGCCAGCTCCTGGCGCGTGTATTCACGCCGGGCGAGGGCGCGCAAGGCACGTTCGCGCAACGCGTCCGGCATTCCCCACCGCTAACGTGAAGGTCGGGTCAGCGACTCACGAGCCCTGTCCTGAGCCTTTTCGAAGGGCTCCTCGCGTGCGCCAGCGGGCGACGGGCCGGGGGACGCAATCGGGAACTTGTCGCGCACGCTCGCTGCCCGGCGGGCGCTTCCGGCATCGCCCGCGGACTTCGCCGGACAAGGCAGAGAGACGGTCATGGCGGCCAGGGTTGGTGGGCTCACGAAGTCATGGCCTTCAGTGGGAGGCCTGCGGCGTGGCCGCCGGGACGTTCACCGCGGCACGAATTCTGGCTTCGATTTCCTGGGCGATTTGCGGCCTGCTCCTGAGGTACTCGCGCGCGTTGTCCTTGCCCTGGCCAATTTTCTCGCCGTTGTAGGCATACCACGACCCGGACTTGTCGACCAGCTTGTGCTGCACGCCGAGTTCGATGATCTCTCCTTCGCGCGAGGTTCCCTCGCCATAGAGAATGTCGAAGATCGCTTCGCGGAAAGGTGGCGCGACCTTGTTCTTCACCACTTTGACCCGGGTTTCATTGCCGATCACTTCGTCCCCTTTCTTGATGCCGCCGATGCGTCGGATGTCCAAGCGCACCGACGCATAGAACTTCAGGGCATTGCCGCCGCTGGTCGTCTCCGGGCTGCCGAACATGACCCCGATCTTCATGCGGATCTGGTTGATGAAGATCACCAAGGTATTGGTACGGTTGATATTGGCCGTCAGCTTGCGCAGCGCCTGACTCATCAGACGGGCTTGCAGACCAGGCAGCGAGTCGCCCATTTCGCCTTCGATTTCCGCCTTGGGAACAAGCGCCGCCACCGAGTCGATGACCACCACATCAACACTCGCCGAGCGCACCAGCATATCGGCGATTTCCAGGGCCTGTTCGCCCGTGTCCGGCTGCGAGATCAACAACTCGTCCAGGTTTACGCCAAGCTTCTGCGCATAGCCGGGATCGAGCGCATGTTCCGCATCGATGAACGCTGCCGTACCCCCCAGCTTCTGCATCTGGGCGATGACCTGCAGTGTCAGGGTGGTCTTGCCGGACGATTCCGGACCATAAATCTCGACTACGCGACCCCGTGGCAGACCGCCGATGCCTAGTGCGATGTCGAGGCCCAGCGAGCCGGTGGAAACAACCGGAATGTCGGCGACGACACTCCCTTCCCCCATGCGCATGATCGAGCCCTTGCCAAACTGCTTTTCGATCTGGGCCAAAGCTGCCGCCAGCGCCTTCGACTTGTTGTCATCCATTATCGCTTGTCCTTTTCCTCGATTGAGCGGAATTATCCCACGTTCGACCGCAGCCCACATGCCCGTATCGGCACGCCCGGGAAACTGTCAATATATACAGTATGGAAGAAGTGGCCGATTCTGGCAACCGGCAACCGACTTCATTCGGCCTGGTCGGCCGTTTCAGGTCTGGCGCGGGTGAGCCGGCTTTCCTGCAGTTCGATCAGGAAGATCAACTCGCGCACCGCACGCAGAGCAAAGCCCTTGCGTTCGCCGTTACGGTTGTCGCGCAGCAGCTTGTTCAGGTAGGCGAGGCAATCGGGAGAGTCCCAGGTCTGCGCAAGCTCCTTCCTGATGTGAGTCAGCTTGCCGAGGGTCGGCAGGCGGGCCAGCAGTTGTTCGATCGGTGTCGTCGTCGCATTGCCGGCCAGCATGGGTGCCGCAAGTTCTCCGCTCGTCGCCCAGTCTTCCCACGCGGTGGGCGCGACGTTGAAAGTGCGTGTGAGCTTCAGCCCCAGTGCGGTGAAGGCTTCGCGCTCGCCGTTCTGCCGGTACACCTCGAGGAGCTTCAGCCAGGGAGCCACTGCTGCCGTCGGGCTTTGTTCGATGAACTCCTGCAGAGCCTGTTCGGCGCCCTTGACCCGACCGAAGGAGACCATGATCTCGGCGAGTTCGAGGACTGCCGTCACCTCATCTTCCTGCCGATTTGGCGACAAGGCGAACTCGTTCGTTGCATCCTCGGCGAGCGAGAAGGTGTCCGTTGTCGTGGTGCTCTCGGGAGCGATCGTTTTGTCGGTCGCACCAACCATTTGCAGTTGCCAGCCGCTATCCTTGCT
>Ga0058864_1537459_pt1 | contig 12808 bp, 6 predicted proteins | sample TNRReaAnaerobRNA_FD_61087 | JGI IMG/M metagenome (GOLD analysis project Ga0058864, IMG submission 61087) | Wastewater treatment Type I Accumulibacter community from EBPR Bioreactor in Madison, WI, USA - TNR Reactor, Time B -10min-Anaerobic_... | ecosystem: Engineered > Bioreactor > EBPR >... | reverse complement strand
GTTTTTTTTGAAATGATTATGCAACCGATTGACAAAAAAAATCATTTTTTTCAGAAAGCAGGTTCAAATTGTTAGTTAATTGTTAAGATTTTATATTTTTGTTGGATTACTGAACCTAAAAACTATTAAAGCTCACACAAAAACTTAAAAAATTTGTTTTGAGCCCAGTTTTTTATTCTTTCAATACAAAAACTGTAACATGAAGTATTTTAGATTTCCCCTGGTCGCCCTTGCATTGATCATTTTTTCATCTGTAAATGTACTGGCTGTACCCATCAGACATGATGTTGGGAAGGCTGAAAAAAAAGGTTCGATGTTATTGCCACCCAGAATTTCAGGTATGGTTTGGGTGGACACAGATGGCAACGGCCAGCAAGGAGGTGGTGAACCGGGACAAAACGGTGTCACTGTGGAATTGTTGAATTCAGGTGGAGTCCTTCAGGATACCAGAGTTACAGCGATGGGAGGACAATATGTATTTGAAGACCTGCTTGTGGGAGACTATTATATCCGATTTATTTTACCTGCTCCTGGTAACTGGTCTTTCACAGATCCATATCATGGACCTTGGAATGTTAATAGCGATGCCGATCAGGGAACCGGACAAACAACTGTGTTAAATTTAGGTGCAGCAATGGATATGACTCATATCGATGCCGGAATTTACCTCCTGAGTCCAATCGGAGATCGGGTTTGGCATGATGAAAATGCCAATGGAATACAGGATGCAGGAGAACCAGGTATTGGAGGAGCCAGTGTCACATTGGATGGTTTTGATGGGGCGCTAAATGCGATTACTGATACCGAGTTTACAGATGGTGCAGGAAATTATGAATTCTCAGATGTTCCTCCCGGAAGCTATCATATTACTTTTTCACTTCCGGCAGGATATGACGAATTTACATTTGTTGATGAAGGAGGAAATGATGATCTGGACTCTGATGCAGATCCGGGAACAGGTGAAACCGGCAACTTCACAGTTGAAAGCGATGATGCTCAAGACCAATGGGATGCAGGTTTTTTTATCTATGCCAATATCGGAGACTTTGTATGGCATGATGAGAATGGAAACGGTATTCAGGATGGAGAGCCGGGTATTGGAGGTGTCAGCGTGACATTGACAGGAACTGATGGCGGCGGAAATGCGGTCAACACAAATGTGACATCCGGTGGAGGCGGTGATTATAATTTTGACAATGTGGTCCCGGGTAATTATTCCTTGTCCTTTGCCCTGCCAGCCGGTTATGATATGTATACTTTCCAGAATGAAGGTGGAGATGACGATATTGATTCTGATCCTGATCCTGCCACGGGTCAGACCATTGCTTTTGATGTAGTAAGCGGTGAAGATCAGGAAAAATGGGATGCGGGATATTTTATTTATTCCAATATCGGTGATCTGGTATGGCACGATCTAAATGGAAACGGCATACAGGACGGCGAACCTGGCATCGGTGGTGCATCGGTTACGCTGAGCGGTACTGACGGCAGTGGAAATCCGGTCAACAGAAATGAGGTGACTAATGGAGCGGGCAACTTCAATTTTGATGAAGTCGTTCCAGGCAATTATAGATTAACTTTTGCGCTGGCTGTTGGATATGATGCTATAACTTTACAGGATGAAGGCACAGATGATGAAGATTCTGATCCCAATCCGGGTACCGGGCAGACCATATTCTTTGATGTAGTGAGCGATGAAGATCAGGATATTTGGGATGCAGGTATGTATCAATATGCTACGATCGGAGATTTTGTATGGCAGGATATGAATGGAAACGGTGTTCAGGATGGAGGAGAACCCGGAATCGGAGGGGTGAATGTCACATGGACAAGAGCATCAGATGGTTTGACCGGAAATACAATATCTGATGGTGCTGGTTTTTATGAGTTTGATGACCTTAAACCGGATACATATACGCTCGATTTCAATCAACCAGGCTATATAATTACTGCACAGGACATGACAGGGGATGATAGTGACAGTGATGCCAATGAATTGACCGGACAAACTGATCCCTATACCGTAATATCAAACGAAACCATCAATCACGTGGATGCCGGATTTTTCAGATATGGACTAATCGGTAATTATTGCTGGAGAGACCAGAATACAGACGGCATTCAGGATGGCGGAGAGCCTAACTTATCAGATGTGGTTGTTCGGTTAACTGGTGTAACAGGTGCAGGTGTGCCGATCACTCCATTGACTGAGGTAACAGATGGTGGTGGCAATTATACCTTTACCGATCTGGCACCAGGTTCTTACACAGTTGAATTTGTGGAACCACCGACCTTTAATACGACCATAAGGCAGGCAGGAGCTGACGCAACTGTTGACAGTGACGGACCATTTTCAGATCCGGTAACAATAATTTCCGCACAACAGGATGTCACAATAGACTGTGGTTTTTATGTTGAACCACCGGCTGATTGTGACCAGGAAACTTACCCCAACTGTGTTACAGCTGAACAGAATGTCCTTTGTAATATATACGAGATCAATGAGTTTTGCACGAATATGTTGCCTCAATTCACCAATTATGGACCGATTTGCGGAACCAGTGGATCAGCTTATCAAAATCCAAGTTGGTTCGCATTTATGGCGGCAGACTATACAGTAAGTCTGATCATTCATGCGACAAACTGTGTGGTTCAAACAGGTGATTTAGGGGTACAATTCGCTATCTATACAGATTGTACGGAAGATGAATGGGTCGTTTGCGAAGCGATACCATGTCTGACACCCGGAGATTTGACTGTAACTTCCAGTAATTTTAACCCCGGACAGGTGTACTATCTGGTGATCGATGGTTGTAATTCAACACAATGTACCTATTGGATAGAAATTGTAGAGGGTGGAGGAAGTTATCAGATGACAGATCCTACCGGGATTTCAAACCTGGAATTTCCTGACAATCAGATCTGTCTGGATGTTCCTGTTGAATTTACCCTGGATGACTGCGATGATGCGGATTCATATATATGGACAATTGATGGCACCCAAACGGGAATTTCAGATCAACAAACCATCACTTTGAGCTTTGACACACCCGGTACTTACCAGCTGTGTGGCCAAGGTACCAGTCCATGTGATGATTCTTCCATCGAATGTATCACCATTACTGTTTACGAATTGCCCGATCAGGTGCTGGATCCGGAAAGTGTATGTGAAAACGTACTTGCTGATGGATATACACCCAACTTATGGGAAGGACCTGCCATCACTGAAGCCGGTGTACAGGAAGTCTCGCTGACAAATGAATTAGGTTGCATATATGATCAGACCATAGAAATCACAGCATTGGAAATTGAAGAAGCTGAAGTGGATACTTTTGCTTGTCAGGGTGACCTGGTCGATTATTTTGGCAATGTATTCTCTGATGATATATTAGGCCAGATCATTACCATTCCCGGTGGATCACTGAATGGTTGTGACAAACTGGTGGATTTTCAGTTAACCTATCTGGATGTTCAGTTTTTCAACATGGTAGGTCCTGAATGTATCGGAGGCGCTCAATTTGTTCTCAGACTGGAAGATATCATCCTCAAACCAGAAGATATGACCAGCATTGCAGTTCAGTGGAATATCGGTGGCATACCGATAGGAGGTTTATTGACCACACCACCCTATGCGATTACAGTGACTGATGAAGGTTTGTATTCTGCCACGGTCATACTAAACAAAAACGGTTTGGTCTGCGATATTGTTCTGGAACAAAGCGTTCAAATAGATTTTGATGATCTGTTGCCCGATACGCCTGTTCCAACAGGCTGGACACTGGATTATTGTAACAATACGGGAGAAGAGGTGATGTATTCTGTTTTCACCAATCCTTTGAATCAATACGAATGGACCTATCCTGCAGATGTTGCTTCAGCAGATTTTGATCCATTGACCGGTATTTTATTTATTGACTGGACGGGAAGTACCGGAGGACAGGTTTGTGTCAGGGCAGTCAATACCTGTGGAATTTCCGAATGGCATTGTGAAAATGTGGTCATCAACAGCGGACCGAGCTCAATATTCGTATTACCTGATACGATTTGTATGACAGATCCTGCTTTAATCCAATATACGGGAAATGCTTCTGAAAATGCGACCTATACATGGAATTTCAGCGGTGGTCTGGATGCTTCCGGCACCAATGATCTGGGCGCTGGCCCATACAATATCGAATGGGATCAATCGGGCGAAAAACTGGTCACATTGCATGTAGTAGAAACAAATGGCTGTGAATCAGTATTATCTACCGGCACCGTTTATGTGGAACAACCCCTTGCGGAGCCTGTTGTATCCTGCTCTTCCAATCAGACCCAAATCGTATTCAGTTGGTTTGATGTTCCAAATTCTGCCGGATACGACATAGAACTGGTTTCAGGAACCAGCGGCACGCTGAATGGAAATGCATACACGGTTACAGGGCTGAATCCATTGGATGAAGTCAGTATCATCGTTTTTGCACTTTCTGACGGAAAATGCCCCACTACTTCTGATACAATCACCTGCGCTGCGCTGGACTGCCCCAATGTTTCATTGAACATCATGGCGGCAGATACCTCTGTTTGTTATTTGCCGGGAATGGCTCCATTTGTTTTGGGTCATGTGCTGAATTCACCAGGCAATGGTACAAAGACCTGGTCAGGACCCGGCATTACCAATTCCACTACGGGTGTATTTGACCCGAATGTAGCAGGCATTGGTACTCACCAGATCGTTTTGAGCTATTTCCTCGATGATTGCACCTTCAATGACCAGGCAGTGATCCATGTTTACGCCATCCCGACATCAACTTTCACCACTTCTGCGGATTCGATCTGCAACGATCAGAATCTTGTGATCAATTATACAGGAAATGCACCTTCCGGCAATCCGACCTGGTCATTCGATTCACCTACGAATGTAACAGGGTCAGGGTTGGGACAACACATACTCGAATGGGACGATGATGGATGGAAAACCATTACGTTGCAGGTTGAACAAAACGGTTGTGTTTCAAATTTACAATCGCACACAGTTTTTGTTGAAGAACGTGTACCTGATATCAACATTGCATGCGGTGTAACTTCCACAGAAAGTGTCACATTCAACTGGGGTACAGATCCACAACTAGGTAGCTATATTATATTTATTGACGGTGTTCAGGTAGGCAATCAATTTACCGGGACATGGACTGTCAACGGTTTATCACAAGGACAACTGGTCAATATCAATGTCATTGGTGTGAATGATGGTGTTTGTCCGAATCCCATCGGTTCAGGATCCTGTGTTGCTCAGGATTGTCCGGTGTTTAATGTTTCATTTACACATGACAATACTCCTATTTGCCTGACAACCAATGTTCAGCCAAGACAATTGGTTGCCCAGCTTACAGGAGCAACTACCAATGGGACAACTACATGGACAGGACCTGGTGTGAATGCAACAGGACTGTTTAACCCGGCAACAGCAGGCGTGGGCACTCATACCATCACGTACAGGTATGCTGAAGGTGCTTGCGACATTACAAGGACATTGACGGTCACGGTGTTGGCTCAGCCCACCGCTAATTTCAGTCTGAGTACCGACAGGATCTGCATAACAGATGATATCCGAATGACTTTGAACAATTTCAATTCAGCGTTCACTTACGATTGGGATGCTTCAGGAGCAAATATTCAGGTAGTATCTCCAACGGTGTTTGACCTCAGTTGGGATGCTGCAGGAAGTTATCAGCTTTCCCTCGTCGTGGCCAACGGAATCTGTGAAACAGCTCCATATCTACAAACAATTGTGGTTGAACCTGAACTGGTAGCTCCGATCCTTTCCTGCAATCCTGCTAATACAACTACTGATCAGGTTTCATTTACATGGAATCAGGTAGATTGTGCTGCTTCCTATGAGATTTGGGTAGATGGCAACTTATATACAACAACACAAGGAACAAGTGTCACCATCACAGGACTTGATCCTCAACAGACTGTCAATGCCGAATTAAGGGTCATCAGCAATTGCCTTTGCCCGGGAGTTTCAAGTTTCATAACCTGTGAAGCAGATGCATGCGAAGCATTGGAACTTACAATAAATGGTTTACCAGAAGATTATTGTGCCAACCTGCTTCCTGCCAGCATTAACCTCAGTCCGGTAATCATAGGAACTCCGGGTGGCACGATCACATGGTCCGGAACCGGTATCAACAGCAATGGTGTGATCAACACGACCAATCTGACGCCAGGGGAATATGTTTACACGGTGAATTATAACCTTGTAAATTGCAATTACGATCATACAAATAATCTGACCATTTATCCTGCAGTGAATTTCAATGTTCAGGCAACGGATCCTGCATGTCATGACATGACGGATGGTTCTCTTATTTTGGGTGTCAGCAGTGGTGTGGAGCCTTATACCATCACTGTAAACGGAGAAAATACAGACAGACTGACCATTCCTGGATTATTGCCAGGCTCATATACCGTCAATATCGAAGATGACAACGGTTGTCAGGCAAGCAGGACAGCGAGCATCAACAATCCACCTTTGATCATACCTCAAATCAACGGAGATGAAGTTTTGCAGGAAGAAAAAACCGGAGTATACACTTTGAGTTTTGCCAATACACCTGCAGATGCCACCTATCTCTGGTTTGTTGAAAATGGAGATACGATTTGTCAGGGTACAAACTGCACTTCCATCAGTCTGAATATCAAGGAACAGACCAATATCTGTGTTGAAGTCAGCTACAATGGACAGGCTTGTACAGAAAGTGATTGCTTTACCATCCGTTTTGAAGAGATAGTGGATGTTTATATCCCGAATATTTTCTCACCAAACGGCGACGGTGAAAATGATATTTTCTACATCAAATCAGACAACAGCGTTGGCACCATTAAATCCATGAATATTTTTGACAGATGGGGCGAACAGGTGTTTGGTGGTCAAAATCTCAGGACCAACGATCAGGCCTCAGGTTGGGACGGCCGCCTTAACGGCAACTATGTTATGCCCGGAGTCTATGTGTACGATATTGTGATTTTAACTGTAGAGAATAAAGAATTACGCTATTCAGGTGATATTACTGTATTAAGGTAAAAAAGGCACGATATTTGAATGTTATAAAAGAGCTGTGTTCATTCACGGCTCTTTTTGTATTTACAATTTTATTGCTTTTAGTTTATTTTCATATAATTCATCATCGAACGCATATTATCGGATACAGAATGGTCATTCAGGTTCAAATATCGTTCACATTTAAAAAGATAAACTGACCGGAAACAGGTTCAATGCGAATAAATGATTAAATCGCACGAATTGATATCGTATTTATTTACCTATGGCAAACTCGTTTTGCCTGGTATAGGTACATTGAACCTGGAACAATATTCTGCCAAAGCAGCCCAACATGAATTCCGCATTTACGGGCCAAAAACCGGTTATTTCATTTCATCCACCAGTCAATCTGAACTTACAAATTACAAAAACTGGCTAAAATCAGGATTCAAAACGAATGATGAAGAGCTCGAAAACCTGATCAAAGAACAGGAGAAATATTTTACTTCGAGCCTGAAAGAGAAAGGGAATTTGATCATTCCGGCGCTGGGTCGTATCTACCTGGATGATCGCCAAAAAGTCAAATTTGAAGCAGATAATGAACTTCAAAAATGCCTGGAATTCGCTTACCCGGATCTGCCACTCAATTATTACCAGCCTCAGCAATACCTGCAAAAAATCCAGCAAGATGCTTCCATTCAGCTTATGGAAACTCCTCGGAAAAAAGGTATTCCATGGTACCTTTATTTGATCGGGATCATTTTGGCGGCCTTTTTATTATCTTTGGGGATCAGCTATTTAGCAGGTTTCGATCTGTTTAAAGGCCCAAAGGAAACCGATGAAAAAACAAGCGAACCTTCAATTGAACCTCCGGTTTATGACAGTACGAATATTTTTGAGGAAGAACCTGATATTTCCGACAATCAGGAAATAGAAATACCTGAAGAAGAAATACCTTCCGAAACAGAGCAACCCATTATTAATTCTCCAATAGAAGCAGAGAAAAAAACAGCAGTTCCCAATACTTCACAAACTAAAACCGGGCATGAAGAAATCAACCGGATAATTGAATTGTCCGAACAAAACAAATCGCAGATCTCTCATCCTCTGATCATCATTGTCGGCTCTTTCAAAAAGCCTTATGAGGTTAAAAAAATGTTGCGATCTATAGAATCCGAGGGCTATCAGGGATTTGTTATAAAACATGGAGATTTTTACAGAACAGGCATTTTAATGGAAATTTTACCGTCGCAATCTGACTCAGTTTTGAATGATATAAAAGACAAAATCGAAAAAGACGCATGGATATTAGCAGATTAATTCCATAAATGATTTTAATATATGTGAGTTGATGTACATTTGCCCCACAAAAAAACCAAAAAAGGTATTTTGAGATGGAGGAAAAAAAATGTTTGAACCTGAAGCGTTGAATAGTGTAGCACAATTTCACAGAATATTCCAGTTGCCTGTCCTTGACCAACCGGTCATTCCTTCGAAAGAAAGAATCGAATTGAGAATTTCATTACTGGAAGAAGAATTGAAGGAGTTGCAAGCAGCCATTGATGCCGATGATCTTGTGGAAGTTGCAGATGCTTTTTGTGATTTGCAGTATGTTTTGTCAGGCGCAATCCTGGAATTCGGATTGGGTTATCAGTTCAAAGAACTATTTGACGAAGTTCAGCGAAGCAATATGAGCAAACCCTGCAAAACGCTGGAAGAAGCCGAAGCAACCCAAAGCTATTATGAAAAAGAAAGAGGTATGGAATCAGTGATCAAAAAAGTTGGGGATGAATACCTTGTTTACAGAAAATCAGATGGAAAAGTATTCAAATCGGTCCAATACAGCCCGCCGGATCTTGAAAAAATATTAAAATAAGCATAAATGAACCGGTTTATTCGTTTGATTTAAAATTTCAAAGAAGGAATGTACGTTTCCCGAAACAATATAGTTAACCAATAGAAATTTAGTAATTACCGGATATGAGTATTAAGATTGAAAGCTTAACAAAACGGTATGGTGAACAGCTGGTATTGGACAATATCAGTCTCCAGGCAACAAAGGGTGAGATACTGGGATTTTTAGGCCCGAATGGCGCTGGAAAATCGACCACCATGAAGATCATCACAGGCTATGTCAAAGCAGACAGCGGCTTCGTGGAAGTATGTGGTTTGAATGCTTTTGACGAACCCATTGAGATCAAGAAAAAAATCGGCTATTTACCGGAGAATAATCCATTATATGACCAAATGTATGTAAAGGAATATTTGGGTTTTATTGCTTCCTTACATCAGCTGGATCACAAAAAAGAGATCATTGGTGAAATGATCGCAAAAACCGGTTTAACCAAAGAACAAAACAAAAAGATCAAAGCCTTATCCAAAGGTTACAGGCAGCGAGTCGGACTGGCTCAGGCCATGCTCCATGATCCAGAAGTTCTGATTTTGGATGAACCAACTTCAGGACTGGATCCGAATCAATTGGGTGATATTCGCAGTCTGATCCGCAAACTTGGCGAAGAAAAAACCCTTATTTTTTCCACACACATCATGCAGGAAGTTGAAGCCCTATGTGATCGGGTTGTGATCATTCACGAAGGTCAGATCGTAGTGGATGACCATATCCAATACCTTGAAAAATACAAGAAAGCTGGTTTTGATCGGGTACTCGTTGAGTTTGAAGGACCTGTAGATGAAAAGTTATTCCGTCATCTGACCGGATTCATCAGCTGTAAAAAGAAGGGTAATTATGTCTATGAAATAGACGGAAAATCCGAGATCACCCTGAGAAAAGAGTTGCTGGCGCTTGCACAAAGCAACAACCTGCCGCTCATCGGTCTTCAGAAGCAGGAGATCAGCGTAGAAAATGTATTCCAATCCTTAACCAAATAGTTATGATTGCCATATATATAAAAGAACTATCCAATTTTTTCAGTTCACTGATCGCCTATATCGTGATCGGGGTTTTCCTTATTTTCATGGGACTTGTAATGTGGTTTTGGCCGGACACAGCCGTGCCATACAGTAATTTTGCGGATATGAGTGTGCTGTTTTACATGGCTCCGACCATATTTACCTTCATCATTCCTGCCATCACGATGCATAGTTTTTCAGAAGAAAGACAGGCTGGAACGATTGAATTGCTGATGACCAAACCTGTCAGGAACTGGCAGATTGTGATGGGCAAATTTTTAGCGAACCTTAGTCTGATCATTTTTGCCCTGATACCCACCGTGATCTATTATTATTCGGTCTATCAGTTGGGTTTGCCTAAAGGAAACATCGATACCGGAGCGGTGATAGGTTCTTATATCGGCCTGATTTTGCTGGCATCAGTATTTGTATCGATCGGTACTTTCTCTTCCGTTTTGACTTCCAATCAGGTGGTTGCCTTTGTCATTGGAACCTTTTTATGTTTCATCACGCATTGGGGATTTGAATATACGAGCACTTTGCCGGTATTTGCAGGGAATATGGAAGATGTCATCCAAAAACTGGGCATCAATTACCACTACCTGTCGATCAGCAGGGGGATCATTGATTCCAGGGATGTCATTTACTTTTTATCAGCGGACATGATTTTTCTTTTGTTGACCTATTATTTTTTACAAAAAAACAAGAAGTAAAAATCCTGGCTTAACTTGGGCAATCGGCAAGAAAAATAATCAGTCAGGTTTTAACCAATTGCAAAGAGTTTTAAGATCAAAGGTTCATCGCAGCCTGGGACAGACAAACAAAAAACTTTCAAATGAAAAAACAATCCTTCAATATCATACAACTGCTGATGATCATCGGGATCATACTGATGATCAATGTGATCAGCTCCTTTTTCCATACCGCGGTTGATTTTACAGGAGACAAAAGATATACCCTGACTAAGACGACCAGGGAACTTTTGAAAGAACAGGACGATGTGATCTACGTCAAAGTATTGCTGGATGGCAATTTTCCTGCCTTGTATAAAAAGATACAGGAGTCCACAAGTGAAATGTTGCGGGATTTTAACAATATCAATTCTCATATTGAATACGATTTTGAAAATCCCCTGAAAGGCAATGTGGAAGAAGTCAACCAGGCGGTGGAATTGCTCCGTAAAGACGGCATGGTAGGTATTGGCATCAAAACCAATACCACGGAAAGCACCAGTGTCAACTATATTTTTCCATATGCCATTTTCCATTATGGCAAAAGGAAATTTGTGGTCAATCTCCTTGAACCGATGACAGCCGATGTGAATGAAGAAACATGGATCAACAATTCGATTTCCATGCTCGAATATAAATTTGCCAATGCCATCCAAAAACTCAGACAGAAGGACAGTCCTACGATCTTGTTCACTGAGGGAAAAGGCGAATTGAATGAAAAGCAGACCGCGAGACTTGAGAACAAATTGCTGCAATATTATCAGGTTGGACGCATCAATCTGGACAGCGTACATACGATACCTGGTGAACTGGATCTTTTGATCGTTGCTAAACCTACCCAACCTTTCAGCCCAAAAAATCAGTTCCTGATCGATCAATACCTCATGAAAGGAGGAAATATCATTTGGCTGATTGACCGGCTGAACATGAATCTGGACAGCATCAACAAACAAAAATTCTATATACCTGAACCCTACCCGCTCAATCTCGATGACCTTTGGTTTAAATATGGTGTCAGGATATTACCAAATCTCGTGCAGGATTTGTCATGCACGAGGATTCCACAGGTAGTTGGTATACAGGGTAATAAACCACAGATTGAAAGTTTTGACTGGTATTACCATTTATTGGTAGATCCTGATGGAGCACATCCGATCGTTTCCAATCTGGATAAAATGAACCTTTATGATCCGAGTTCGATCGATACGATCCAAACGAGCACCAAGGTAAAAAAGACTATATTGTTAAAATCATCCAAATACAGCAGGTTCCAGTTGAGCCCGGCCCGTGTCACCTTTGAGATCCTCAAGTATCCGCCGGAGGTGGATCGGTTCAATAAGCCACATCTGCCCTTGGCTGTGTTGGTGGAAGGAGAATTTGAGTCCTATTTCCGGAACAAGCTTTCTCAGGGCACACAGGAAATGCTTCAGCAGATCAAAGAACCTTTCAGGGAAAAGAGTGAAAAGCCAGGCAAGATGATCTTTGTGTCAGACGGAGATTTTATCAAAAACCTGTATGACAGTCAAACCGAAAAAATTTCTCCCATCGGATATAATAAATGGGTGCAATACACTTTTATAGGCAACGAAGATTTTATCACGAATTCTGTGGAATATATGGTTGAAAAAAGAGGTGTGATCTCAGCCCGAAGTAAAAAAGTCAAGTTCAAAATGCTTGACACCATTAAAGCCACGAATGAAATGAGCCTTTGGCAGATGGTCAATATCGGTATTCCACTGTTATTCCTGATTGCTTTTGGGTTGGGATTCAATTATTACCGGAGGAAGCGATATGCATCCTGAACCGGATAATGTAAAACCTGCAGGGTAAATTCCTTCAAGGCTAAACTATTTCTGAAACATATTGGAATATGTACAGGCATTAGTGTAAAACCAAACATCAATGAAAATAAGAGATTTCAAACCAGAGGATTTGAATTTGATGCGGGTTTGGTTAGCACAGGACTACATCCAAAAACATTGGGGTGATCCTACGGTTTGGCTTAAAGAAATCACTGAAAATTTAAACGCTGAGTGGATAAAGTATTTCATTGTGGAGTGCACTCTTCCCATTGGTTTTCTTCAATATTACGAAACTGATAAAGCGCCACTCGGTGATTGGTCGCAAGAACCCATCGGCA
>Ga0058864_1051019_pt1 | contig 13016 bp, 10 predicted proteins | sample TNRReaAnaerobRNA_FD_61087 | JGI IMG/M metagenome (GOLD analysis project Ga0058864, IMG submission 61087) | Wastewater treatment Type I Accumulibacter community from EBPR Bioreactor in Madison, WI, USA - TNR Reactor, Time B -10min-Anaerobic_... | ecosystem: Engineered > Bioreactor > EBPR >... | reverse complement strand
CTTTCCCCCGAAGTAAAACCAGCGGGCTGGCAGCATTTCGCCTTGGTGCGCGAAGGCCTCTATGCCTACGCCTACATCAATGGCGAACGGGTGCGCGAAAGTTTTCGATGCAGCGGCGTGGATATCGGCAATGAAGCCCCGCTCAGCATCGCCAACAGCCCCTGCGTACAAACCGGAAGGGCGCGTCGCTTTCGGGGGTTGTTCGACGAACTCAGGGTATACGATCGGGCCTTAGGCCCCGAAGAAGTAAAGGCGCTTTACGAGCGCTACCCCATCGAAAATCCGATGATGGATTGTGTGTTGTGAAACAGCATCGTTGTCCAAGCCAAGGTTCATGAACCTTGGCTTGAACAACGATCTTTTGCGCCGGTATATCACTCAGGTAGCATTACCGCACTACCATCAATCGCTGCGTGGCTGTTCCTCCGTCGGCATACTGCAAGCGCACGATGTACATGCCGCCGCCGAGGCCCGACAGGTCAATCGTTTGGCGTTCGCCGGGCAGCGTGCCGCTGCGCAATACCCTGCCGGTAACCTCCATCAACATAAACTGTCTGGCGCCCGGAGCGATGATGTCTACCTGCCCCTCAGTAGCAGGGTTTGGGAAGAGCCTGAAGTCGGCGGGTTGCATTTCTTCTGCCGTAGCGCCTTCTGATACGCTGCCGGCCAGCGCAAAGGGCGTACTAAATTGCACATCGCTGCCATAGGGCGAACAATTGGCCTTTACCCGCCATACGTATTCGCGTCCGGGCATCAGCCCTGTGATTGTGGCATTGGGTGTTGTTACGATGCCTACCGTAGTGTAAGTAGCTCTGGTGGATAGCCTATACTGTACGGTATAATTGAGCGCGCCGCCCTGAGGCTCCCAGCTCACCTGGGCCGAAGTGGGCGATACAAAATCGGTATTGGTATTGGATGGAGCCGAGCAAGAGGTACTGCCGCCGCCGCCGCCACTGCCGCTGCCAAGGGTGAAAATGGCTATGCTGGAATAAGTAGAGCAACTGGCCCGTACCCGCCATTGGTAAGTAGCGCCGGCTAAAAGGCCCGTCAAGGTCAGTTGCGTACCCGTTACCGGGCCCGTCGTAGTCCATGCCGCCGAAGTGCTCAACCGATACTGAACGGTATAGTTAAACGCTTCCTGAATGGCCGACCAACTCAGGGAAACGCTACTGAGTGTGAGCGGCGTTGCGTTGAGGTTAGAGGGCTGTGAGCAGCTCGTATTGCCGCCAGAGCCGCCCGTATTAAAAGTAGCGGTGCTGGAGTAAGTAGAGCAACTCGCTTTTACCCGCCAGATGTAGACGGTTTCGGGTAGCAAGCCGTTCAAGGTGAGCTGGGTAGCCGTAGTGGCCGGCGCCGTAGTCCAGGTAGCGGATGTGCTTACGCGATATTGCACCGTATAGTTGAAGGCGCCCGATATAGCCGACCAACTCAGGGAAACGCTACTGAGTGTGAGCGGCGTTGTATTGAGGTTCGAAGGCTGCGAGCAACCGGTGTTGCCGCCGGCCCCGCCTGTATTGAATGTGGCCACGCTGGAATAGGTCGAGCAGTTGGCCCTCACCCGCCACGTATACACCGATTCGGGTAGCAACCCGCTAAGGGTCAGTTGCGTCAAGGCCGTTGCCGGCGCAGTCGTCCATGTAATGGAATTGCTCAGTCGATATTGTACGGTGTAGTTAAGGGCGCCCTGAATCCCCGACCAACTGAGCCTGATGCTGGTAGGCGTTAGCGGCGCGCCAGAGAGGTTAGAGGGCTGTGAACAGGTTTGCGCCTGCACATGGCCGACAAATAACCATAGGGCTAACCCCAAGCAAAAAGCGGCCAAGCGGCTCATCGGAGCCGCAGAAGAAGATGTCCAGTACATGTTGATGCCAGTTAATTAAGTGGTGAAGTGAATAAAATACTCACCCCTATATGGCCGGGACTCCTATATGTTACCGTCCTGATTAAAGAAAAATACTCCCCTGCCGTATTCACCACATTAAACCCGGCGCCACGCCGGCCGTCTCAACAGCATGAAGCATTTTAATGCGCTTGTATTTTTTCATCAAAACTAACCTGACATGTTTGTACCCATCCTTCGATTGTGGATGCAGCCGCTGGTCTTGGCGGCATTACTGTTGATTTTTGTTTTACCGGCTCATGCGCAGCCGGGCCGCCACGGGCATCATCACGAAGGCGCCATGCCCCGCGACACGGCCGCTCGCAGGGCTATGCACAAAGAGCTGCGCGCCTACAGGGAGCAGAACGTCCTGCCGGTTATGCAACAATTGCGCGCCCGCCTCGAAACCAGCATTGAGGCCGCCGATAAGGAAGCTATAGCCCGGTACCGCCAGTTGATGGCTGATAAAAAGGAAACCATGAAAGCGCTGCGCCAGCAGCAGATGTCCCCAAATGCCATGCGCGAGCAGCACCAGCAATGGCGGGCAGCCCATGAAACAGAGCTGGAAGGCCTGAAGGCGCTGACGGAAAAGTACGCGCCTGAAATCGAAGCGCTGATGGCAGAAATAGCCCCTCAACGCCAACAATGGGAAGCCGACCATAAGGCCATTGTAAACAAATACAGGCCTGCCGATACCCCGCAACATTCGCCTCGCCCCGAAGGGGCCGCCAGGCCGCAGGAGGGGCAAAAAGGCCGTCATGGCGGACACAAGCGGGAGGGCTTTCACATGCGCTGGTTTTTGCTGCTTCCCGCAGAAGCCGAATCAACAGCGCCGATAAGCCCCAGGGCGCTCTCCGGTGCGCAAGTAGCCCCCAACCCCGCCGGGCAGCAGGCTACATTGCGCTTTGCACTGAGCGCGGCCCAAACGGTGCGCATAGCGCTACAAGACGAAAGCGGAATGGTGGCTCGTGTTCTCCCACCCACCGAGTACCCCGTCGGCAATCATAGCGTGAGTCTCGACCTCGCCGGCCTCAAGCCCGGCGTATACTATTGCCTGCTTTCCGAAGCCAATGGCGCGCAACAAACCGTAAAAATCGTGGTGGCGCCTCAATAGCCAATTGATGGATTTTCCAACATGTGCCAAGGTTGGCCAATAGCCCCGCAGTATAAGTCTTGAAGAAAGGTTCTTTTTATGGGCCCCGCCGCATATCATCTGCCTCCGGGTAGCGCAATGCGCGGCGCCGGGTGTTCCGCTATTACGCCCCCTCCTTGAGGTCGGGGCCGTACCGCTTCACCCCCTGGTCCAAGAACCATCAGAACTGCCTCAGGGCTGCGCAGTCGGACTGGTATTGTAGCATTGGAGATTATATACCACGCGTCGGCAGGTTTTGTGTACGGAGGCTCGCATAATATAAACCAGCGGTCTATGCACAAAACCTGCCAGCGCCAAACTCAGCGCCAAACTCAGCGCCAAACTATTAGGCCTGCCCCGGGGTATTTTAATCGCATTCCGTAAGAAGGAAATCCCGTTTATGAAGCCCCGGAAGTAATCGCCGACCATTTTTATCACCCCGAAAGAGCGTTTTATCCTCCAAAATATGGAAAAAAATCCAAAAGAAGGAAAAAATATTGCCCTTGACTTGCGAAATTCGCTGCATGCGTTTATCTTTGAACCAGCTTTGAGAGAAAAAACATACGTTTTTATTTGAGTTGGGCATCCTTCCTTTCTGCCCTGCTTATTTCTATCTATCTACCAATGTCGTTTTGAGCACATCAGTTTCTGGAAAGTTTTGCGGCTTTCCAAAAGCTTAGCTATGTGACGTTCACATTATCCAGTCTCCCGTTTCTGATCACAAGTTGAATCGGTGATTCAGTGACGTCAAGAGCCGACAGGGCGCCTTTGTGCCCTGATTTGGGTGAGATGGGCCGGTTCATCTGGGGGGGTAGAGCCGGCCCTACACTCACTATTTTAATCTGTAATACAGTAATGACTTGATAAGATACCGTGTGTTGAACAGAGGGTGGCATCATAACCACCGACCAAACAACAGATAATCACAAAGTAAAACGGCGCTCCATGGAGCGCCGTTTGTTTTTCTGAAGCGTTGGAGGCTTATTTTCCTGCCGGCGCGAGCCGGTCGCGGCGTATGCGCTCATCGCGATTGGCCAATTCCCAGGAGGTATGGAAGATGAGCTTTCCGATGAGGGCCATTTTTTCAAAGTTGATCTTATCAACGGTATCCGAAGTGCGGTGGTAATCGGCATGGGTGCCATTGAAGAAAAATACCGCCGGAATACCGCGCTCGGCAAAATTGTAGTGGTCAGAGCGGTAGTAGTAACGATTGGGGTCGCTCTCGGCGTTGTAGGTATAGTCGAGTTCCAGTTGGGTGTAGGTAGCATTGGCCTGCTCATTGATGGCGTGCAGATCGCTGCTGATACGGTCGGAGCCAATGACATAGATGTAATTGGGGTTATTCTGGTGTTTTTGGTCTATCCGCCCCACCATGTCCACGTTTACGTTAGCAATGGCATTTTCGAGTGGGAATGCCGGATGGTTGACGTAGTATTCGGAGCCCAGCAGCCCCTTCTCTTCACCCGATACCAGCAGGAAGAGCACGCTGCGGCGGGGGCCATAGCCCATGCGGCGGGCCTCGGCAAAAGCTTGTGCTACTTCCAGTACGGTAGAAGTGCCGGAGCCGTTGTCGTCTGCACCGAAATAGATGTTGTCGCCCCGGCGGCCCAAGTGGTCGTAGTGGGCCGTCACGATCACCATCTCATGTTTCAGGGCGGGATCAACGCCTTCTACATACCCCATGACGTTTTCGCCCAACAGCTCGCGTACATTTTTTCGCTGCACCAGCGACAGGCGGGTGGGGAAGGCCACGGCCCGGGGTTTGCCCGTGCGCTCAATGCGGCGGCGTGCCTTCACGATCTGGTTGAAGCTGCCGCCGATCAGGGCGCGGGCCGACTCGGAAGAGACGAAGACGCTGTTGGCATAGTTGGCGGCCGGGTTGGCGCTCCATCCCATGCGCAGGCGGCTGTCGAGTACTTCCTTGCGCACTTGGGCGAGGTTTTCGCGGAAGTTGGCATCGAGAACGATGACTAATGCAGCGCCCCGGCTGTGGGCCGCTTTCAGCTTGAGGGTCACGTCGTGGGTCCAGGCGGTACGGCTGGTATCGCCGGTAAGGTAAGAGTTGCCCTTGGCGTCGGTGGGCTCGCCACTGTAGATGAGGATGGTTTTATTGGTCACATCCTGCCCCTGATAGTCGCTGTAGCGCTCGTCATCGATGCCATAGCCCAAGAATAGAACCTCCTCGGCCGAGAAGCTGGGGCGGTTGTCGTTTTGGGCGGGCACGGAGTAATACTCCCACAAGTGGCGAAGGTCTTCGCCGTTGACCGTCATTTTGATTTCGGTCCAGGTTTCGGCAATAAAGGATATGCGTTGAAAGTAAGAGCCTTCATCGCCGATGGCGGGCAGGCCGTAGCCGGCAAATACTTCGGCTAAGTATTTGGCGGCTTTGCGTTGGCCGTCGGTGCCGGTTTCGCGACCTTCAAATTCTTCGGAAGCAATTTGGAGGAGGTGGCGCTCCAGATCACCGGCGGTAATGGTAGCCGCCAGTACGCGAGCGGTATCTACGCCGGAGGGGCGGGAGGGTTGCGCAGCGGCGGTGAGCAGGTTCGTAGCCAATATGGCAAAAATCCATACCTTTTTCATGTTCGGTTGGTTTCAGTCAGGATGAAATGATTTATACGCAGCCCATTTTGGCGATGCGGCGGCTGTGGCGGCCCCCTTCAAAAGGGGTGTCGAGGAAGGCGGCGGTCATAGCGAGGGCTTCTTCTATGGAAACAAAACGGGCTGGGAGGGCCAGCACGTTGGCGTCGTTGTGCTGCCGAGCCAGGGCTGCAATCTCCACCTTCCAGCACAGGGCGCCCCGAATGCCGGCATGTTTGTTTACCGTCATGGCTACGCCATTGCCCGTACCGCAGATGACGATGCCCCATTGGGCGCGGCCTTCTTCGACGGCAGTGGCTACGGGGTGGGCATAGTCGGGGTAGTCTACGGATTCTTCGGAGTGGGCGCCGAAGTCGAGGGCTTCCAGGCCCCGCTCCTGTAGCAGTTGCTTAATGCGCTCTTTGTAGGTAAAACCTGCGTGGTCGCAGCCGATGGCAATGGTCATAAGCGAAAAGAAAAGGGGTTATGGCTATATTGGACAGCCATAACCCCCGGGTTGATCATTTAGTTTTTCAGCGAATCGGGCTCGCTTCTCTTCGAAGGGTCTTCGACATAGGGGCCCAGCCAGTCGCGCATTTTCTTCAACATTTCTTCATCTTTGGCTTTGTCGGCCTCTAAGAAGATGACCTGAGCTGCCTGGGCGCTGGCTTCGGCGTCGCGCTCAAAGCTATTGGTGAAGATGCGTTGATCTACGGAGTAGTAGTAGTTGAGGTTATCCGACAGTTCCTTCGCGAGCGTTTCCACATAAGGCTTGGCTTTTTCGTAGGCGTCAGCCTGGAAGTAAACCGTGAGCATGTACATGGTGCGGTAGTCGAAGGGGAAGTTGCGGTGGGGGAACGACTCGAAGTAGCGGTCGGCCAAGGCTACGGCTTTATCTTTTTTACCCTCTGCGATGAATTGCAGGGCTGCGCGGCGCATGGCCAACTGCATGCTCTGGATGCTGGGGCCGTAGCTGGAGTTGACGTAGGTATCGACCTTGTCGAAATTGCCCCAGGCCCATTTGTTCATCACGACGTCGAAGGTGCGCTCGGCATCTACGCGGCCGCTGCCCAGCATGCCATATTCGCGCTGGCTGGGGCTGCGCACGGGCGTAAAGCGCAGTGCGAGGCCTTCGAGGCGCATGAAGTCGTCCATGCCGAAGAGTTTCTCCGGGCGGCAGGTAACGGCAAAGTATACGGGGCGATCCCAGAGGTTGCTGGCGACGATGTCGAGTACGGCCAGGTCGTCTTTCAGCAGTTGGGTATCGTCAATTTTAACCGGAATGCGATCGACGACCATAGCGGAGTCGGCCGGCGAAAACAGGCCGGCAGCCCGGGCTTGTTCGCGGTTGACGGGCAGGTAAACCTGCTTGGTATTGTAATAGCTTTCGAGGGTACGGCCGCTACCTGCCTGGAGCGGGTGGTCTTCGCCGATGAAACGAAGTACTTCCAGGAGGCTCTGCTCGCGGTCCTGGCCGCTGGGGTTGTAGTAGAACACCTGGTTGCGCTTCTTACCGCGCATGGCATCGCGGGGGATGGTCATCTTGAGTGCGGGCGAGTCGTTGACTTTTCGGCGCAGCAGGTCGATGTACCAATCTACGGCAATGAGGCTTAGATTGACCACCCGAACGTCGGTGCGAATCTCTTCTACCTCCTGGGCGTACCAAAGTGGGTAGGTATCGTTGTCGCCGTAGGTAAAGATGATGGCATTGGGCTCGCACGACTCTAAGAAGTTTTTAGCGTAGTCGCGGGCGCCACTGTGTTCGGCGCGGGTGTGGTCGTCGAAGTTTTGGGTACCCATAAGCACGGGCGCGATGAGCACCAGCGCTGACGCCAGCACGGCGGCTACGGGGCCGCTCGACTTGAGCCTGTCTTCGACGAGGCTGTAGAGGGCCAGCACAGCCATGCCAATCCAGATGCAGAAAGTGAATACTGAGCCGGCGAGTACATAGTCGCGCTCGCGGGGCTCGCTGGGGGGCTGGTTGGTGTAGATGATGATACCTACGCCCGTGATGATGAACAAGGCCAGCAATCCGAGGAAGTCTTTGCTGCGGCGCTGATAGTGGAAGAACATGCCCAGCAAGCCAAAGAGGAAAGGCAGGCCATAGTAGACGTTGCGGGAGGGATCGTTGAGCATAGTGGGCGTTAGTTGGTCCTGATTGCCCAATCGGGTGGCATCGAGTGATTTGATGCCCGTAATCCAGTGGCCGCCCGACTTATCCCAGGGAGCGAAGCCCTGTTGACCGTTTTGGCGGCCCGAGAAGTTCCACATGAAGTAGCGCCAGTACATCCAGCCGAGCTGGTAGTTGAACATGAAGCTGATGTTGTCGGCCATGTTGGGGCGGCCTGGCGGCAGCGGCTGGTTGGGGTCGAGGCCCATCCATTGCATGTAGAGCGACGGGCGCCCCATGGTATTGTCGCTCATGCGCGGGAAGAGCACCTTGTCGCGGTTGGCATACTCCACGCTGATCTTATAGTCGGTAATCTCGTATCGATCGCCTACCCGACCATAGCGGTCTTCGACATTGGTTTTGATGGGGTCTGAGTTGAACTGGGGGCCACGCAACAGAGCGCGCTCGCCGTACTGCTCGCGGTTGATGTACGGGATGAGGCGCATGGGGTCGCTGGGGCGGTTCATGTTTACGGGCGTATCTACGTTGGCCCGAATGACCACTACGCCGATGATGCTGTAAGAGATGACCATGAGGGCAGCCCCCACAGCAATCTGCTGAAGTATGGCGCTGCCTTTCTGATGGGCGTAGCGGAAGGCGAAGTAGAACAGTACGCCTACAATGAGCAGGGTGGGGATAATGCCTGTATCGAAAGGCATGCCGAGGCTGTTGACCATAAAGTAGTCGAAGAAGCCCCAGAGTTGGGGGATGCCCACGATGATGAACTTCTGTACGGCATAGATGAACACTACGCCTACGCCGGCGGCTACGCCTGCGCCTACTACGGTATGCTTGCTGTATTTTTTGAAGTAGTAGAACAGGGCCAAAGCCGGGAAGGTGAGCAAGCTGAGCAAGTGCACCCCAATGGAAAGCCCCGCGGCATAAACGGCGAAGAGCATCCAGCGGTCGGTTTGGGGCGTATCGGGTAATACGTACCACTTGATCATGGCCCAAATGGTGAGGGTGGTAAAGAAGGTAGACATGGCGTATACCTCTCCTTCTACGGCCGAAAACCAGATGGATGTGGCGAAAGCTGTAGAGAGGCCCGCTGCAATGCCGGCGCCGGCAAGGGCTATGTCCTGGCTGGTATTGGTTTCACCTTCGCGGCCGACTAAGGTCATTTTACCCAGCATGATGGTGATCCAGGCCACGAAGGCCGCTGCAAAAGCCGTGCTGATGCCCGACATAAGGTTGACGGCAAAGGCAATGTCTTCGGGGTTTTCGCTGAACAGCGTGGCTACCCACGTGAACATGCGGCCAATGAGCAGGAACAGGGGGGCGCCCGGCGGGTGCACTACCTGAAGTTTGTAGGCGCCCAGTATGAATTCCCCGCAGTCCCACAAACTGCCTGTGCGTTCAACCGACAAATAGTAGACAAAAGCGGAGATGAGAAAAACCAGCCAACCTGCCAGCCGATGCATCATTTTCGTTGATCCCATGAATCAAATTTGGTTTTATGCGCCGGCTTTTACGCAACAGAAGCCCTGCGAATGTTAAAAAGGCTCTGCCAAAATGCTGACGCATTATGAAACGACGCGCAAAACTAACAAAAAATTATCATCGCATCCGGTCAATTGCCGCGAATCGCTGATGGTTTGCGGCAGATTTCCGGCAAAAAGCCTACCTTTGTGCAAAAGCCTCCTTGTATGTTCAAGCTTCTTTTTACTGGCATACTGCTTTATTTAGCCTATCGGCTGTTGATTTCGCCTCCGCGTATAGACCCGCCCCGGTATCCGGAAGACGATCAGAGGGGCGGCAACCGCAAGCGCCGGGACGACGATTATGTGGACTACGAAGAAGTCGATTAAGCAGCCTATGGAGTATCATCCTACCGGCGCGCCTACAGATGGCGCCCCTGAGCTCATCAGCCATTGGCTGCTGGCCAACAACCACCAGTTTGTGGCTTTCAACAAGCCGCCTGGCCTGCCTGTGCAACCCGACAAAACGGCCGACCGCTCCTTGCAGGAGCTGGGGGAGGCTTATTGCCGGCAGCCGCTTTTTCTGGTGCATCGCATTGACAGGCCCACCAGCGGATTGGTGGTTCTGGCGAAAAAAAAGTCGGCCTTAGCCGAGCTCAACGAGCAGTTTCGGGAGCGGGAAGTAGAAAAAACCTATTTAGCGATTGTGGGCGCTTTGCCGGCCGAATCGTCGGGGGAGGTAGCTCATTATTTGCTCAAAGATGGGCGCGCCAATAAGACGCGGGTATTAGACGCCCCGGCCCCCCAGGCGGAAGAGGCTAAGCTGCGCTACGAACACTTAGGCAGTAGCGAGCGCTATCACCTGCTGAAAATAACGTTGCTGACGGGACGCCACCACCAGGTGCGCGCCCAAATGGCTCAATTGGGCAGCCCCATCAGGGGCGATGTAAAATATGGCTTCAAGCGGGCCAATGCCGACCGGGGCATAGACCTGCACAGTTGGCGCCTGCGCTTCCGGCATCCGGTGACGCAGGCTTGGGAGACCCTTACTGCGCCCCCGCCCGCTACGCCGGTATGGCAGGCCTTTGCGGAGGTGTTGGCGCAGCAGGATGCCAACGGGAAATAGGGGTGGAGCAGGGGGTGAGGCGGGTGTTTGCGCGGAGGATAACGCCCGGCCTAGCGATGCGGAGCCGTGCCCGACCGCAGGAGGGCAGCCCCTTGGGGCCGAGCGATGAGCGAGCGGCGCAGCGTAGCGGCCCCGCGCCAGATGTTGATGGCGAATAATGCCATGCGGGGCAGGCCCCGGATAGTCAACCCCATTCTTTTTAGCGCTATGGGCAGCATTAACGGCAACTGCGCGTTAAACAAATAAAGTTTGGTTGATACCTACAACTGCAAAACGGGCGTCCAAGTCGGGCATCCTTGCTGCGGTCTGAATACATTTTCCCGAAAAACGACTAACTACAAGCGGTAATGTGGAGTAAGCATTGTTACTGGCGTGGGGTACCAAGTACCGTTCTGGCCATTCTGCTAATAAGCGGGTGCTCTATTGAGCGGTTTAAAGACCCGATTATTGTTCCGGGCATTGATGAAGATCTTTACATTGATCTGTGGGAGGACTTGTATCCGACCCATACGGAGTTGACGTTTCAGGTGGAGACCATAGCCCCTGAGGAATGTCTGAATGTGACCATCGCCACGGAATTGAGCAAAGCTAACCAGCGGCTGGATCTGGATATTTTGGCCATAGTGCCGCCCGATAATTGCGAACCGGGCGAGGCGCCGGCCCGGGGCGAGGCGCCGGCGGGATTGCTGACGTCAGGCACTTACGCTATGGAAGTGCATTTGCAGAATGAAATTACGAGCAGGGCCACGCTGGAAGTAACGCCGGAGTATTACCGCGTTGAAGCTCAGGAGGAAAACGGCTTTCTGTGGCGACATAAGGAGCTGCGCCGCGTGCCGACCAACACCCTGTGGGGCTATGTAGCGGCAACGAATACGGCTCTTGAGGGCACGGCCCAGAACTGGCGATCGCAATTACAGGCTTTGGGATTGGCGTCGACGTTGGAAGCGGGATACTACGGTTATTTCCGGATAGACGAGTCGGGAGAAGCGGTTATGAACCCGGCTGCGGCAACGCCGGTAGCGCTTCCTTTCCTCATTCGTTTTGATGGAAACGAATCCAGTGTGACGACTTTAGTAAACAGCCTGCGGCAGCAGGGGCCGCAGGGCATGTCGGTGAAGGTATGGTCGGGCCGAGGGAGGGCGTGGTAATTACATATTTCTTCGGTACTGCCCCCCTACTTCAAACAGGGCCTGGGTGATCTGGCCCAATGTAGCAAATTTAGCGGTTTCCATCAACTCTTCAAAGAGGTTTCCATTGCGGAGGGCTACGTCTTTTAGCCGCCGGAGCATGGCGGGCGCCTGCGCTGCGTGGGCGGCATGGAGCCGGTTGCGGGTAGCAATTTGGCCTTCCTTCTCTTCGGTAGTAGAGCGGATGACCTCCTGGGGCCGCACGGTGGGCGAGCCGTCTTTGCCTAAGAAGGTATTGACACCGATGATGGGCAGCTCGCCGGTATGTTTGAGGGTCTCGTAATGGAGGCTTTCTTCCTGAATTTTATTGCGTTGGTACATGGTTTCCATGGCGCCTAATACGCCGCCGCGCTCTGTGATGCGGTCGAACTCGGCCATCACAGCCTCCTCTACTAAGTCGGTGAGTTCCTCAATGATAAAGCTGCCCTGCATGGGGTTTTCACTTTTGGCTAAGCCCAGCTCGTGGTTGATGATCAATTGAATGGCCACGGCGCGGCGCACGCTCTCCTCGGTAGGGGTGGTGATGGCCTCGTCGTAGGCGTTGGTGTGCAGGCTGTTGCAGTTGTCGTAGATGGCGTACAGGGCTTGCAGGGTAGTGCGAATGTCGTTGAAGTCAATTTCCTGAGCGTGAAGGCTGCGGCCGCTGGTTTGGATGTGGTATTTCAGCATTTGGCTGCGCTCATTGGCGTCGTATTTTTCGCGCATGGCTTTGGCCCATATCCGGCGGGCTACCCGGCCAATGACGGCATACTCGGGGTCGACGCCATTGCTAAAGAAGAACGAGAGGTTGGGCGCAAAATCATCGATGTTCATCCCGCGGCTGAGGTAGTACTCCACAAAGGTGAAGCCATTGGCCAGGGTGAAAGCCAGTTGGGATATGGGGTTGGCTCCTGCCTCGGCGATGTGGTAGCCCGAGATGGAGACCGAATAAAAGTTGCGCACCCGATGGTCGATGAAGTAAGCCTGCATATCGCCCATGAGCTTGAGCGAAAACTCGGTGCTGAAGATACAGGTATTCTGCGCCTGGTCTTCCTTGAGGATGTCGGCTTGTACGGTGCCGCGTACGGCGTTGAGGGCTTTAGCTTTCAGTTCGGCGTATACATCGGGGGGCAGCACCTGATCGCCGGTGAGGCCCAGTAGCAGCAAGCCTAAACCGTCGTTGCCTTCGGGCAACTGGCCTGCGTAGGCGGGGCGGGGCAGGCCCCGATCGTCGTATGTTTCTTTGAGCTTGGCTTCTACAACCGACTCCAGGCCGTGTTGGCGGATGTAGCGCTCGCACTGCTGGTCGATGGCGGCATTCATAAAAAACGCGCAGATGGTAGCGGCCGGCCCGTTTATGGTCATGCTCACCGAGGTCTTGGGGTCGCAGAGGTCGAAGCCGGAGTAGAGCCGTTTGGCATCGTCGAGGCAGCAGACGCTGACGCCCGAATTGCCGATCTTGCCATAAATATCGGGCCGATGGTCGGGGTCTTCGCCGTAGAGGGTCACCGAGTCGAAGGCCGTACTCAGGCGGGCTGCGGGCAT
>Ga0058864_1037125_pt1 | contig 13173 bp, 11 predicted proteins | sample TNRReaAnaerobRNA_FD_61087 | JGI IMG/M metagenome (GOLD analysis project Ga0058864, IMG submission 61087) | Wastewater treatment Type I Accumulibacter community from EBPR Bioreactor in Madison, WI, USA - TNR Reactor, Time B -10min-Anaerobic_... | ecosystem: Engineered > Bioreactor > EBPR >... | reverse complement strand
ATGAGTTTAAGGCACTTTTGGAAAAAAGTCTTATCTTTGAGAACTAAACCTAAATATAAACAATACAGTATATACCATACACTGTTTTCAACTAACTTTGGAACAGACTCATACTATAAATAATGAACGTACAAGTACGATATCGTAGTAACGAAACTGATGGAGATAATACTTCTTCCACTTATGTTTACGAATTAACAAAAATTGCATTTCTAAAACATCTAGCAATAGCAGGACAAGGTTATGCTCCGATACCTCAAAAGCTAATCAGGGCATTTGCTATGTTTTTGCATTATAGCTCTTACTTACACCCACGATCATTTGATGATGATAGATTTTCTGAACCACCAACCGAACTTTCAGACCCAACCGAAAAAAGTCAATTTTCTAATCTTGTAGGTAAGGCAATTGCTGACTTCCTTTCAAAAAGAATAGACAGCAGTGTTTATACAGTCAATTATGAAGCAGCGATGAGATTAAAGGGTCTCCCTATTCAAGGGAGAAGACCGGACTTACTAGCTTTTAATCAACTACGTGGTACAACATTTGCTATTGAAGCAAAGGGTTTTTCAGCAAAAAGCATTAGTGTTAATAATATGAGCAAGCATAAGGAACAATCCAAAAAAGGTGTTATAGATGTTAACTTTACAGTAGCTTGTGTTTCTTATAATCTCTACAATAGAGTTCAATGCAATTATTACGACCCTAAAAATCAGACAATAGAATTCGATGATCAATTATTCAGTCAACTGACTAAACAATATTACTCTGGGCTTTATAGATTTTTTAATAAAAATATTTTTGAGTACGATAGCTTTATCTTCCAAGATGAAGAATTTTACGAAGTAAGTTTATTCAAGTTACTAAAATACTCTTTTCCATTCAGACAATTAAATAATTTATTTGTTAATCCTTATAAGTTAAGATTAATTTTACCTAAAAAAATTGAAGAATATGCTGCAAATGGCTTACCACGAGATGAAAAGCCATTTGTATGGGATACTAGTAAAGATCAGATCAGCTTTGTTAACTATGAGGACATATATATTGATAATGATAGAGTAGGATTGCTTTTGAAATAATATTACTAGTGCTACATTCAATATGACGGAATTAGTTATAAATTTATTCATAACTAAAAACACTATAATAACCTAAGGTCCCAGTATAATCGTTTCATCTTGGTTCTGTTGACATTACGCCCAATAGATTTTTGAAGTCATCAATCAATATTTTGAGATCATACTCGTAATGCCATTTTTTCTATCATACTGAATGAAGCACTACCTGTTTGACAAATTTGTTATTTGGAATACATTTGGTAACTTTGCCTTTGGATGTCTATAGACGTCTCTGTAACTTTTTAAATATTATTAAAATGGATAAAAACAAACATTTGGATTCAGTTATTTCGACTCATCAAATAACTAAAGAAGAAACACTTTTTGACAAGTACGTCAAAAAGAAAAACGAGGTTAAAGAAGCCTTGGAAGAAAAATACAGGAATAATATCTATTCTCCGTTCAATTCTGGCTCCTATGCCAAAAACACTGCCATTAATACAAAATTCGATTTTGATTTGGTATCTCCATTCAAACGTAATGCTTTTGGCTCGAACGGAACACTAAAGGAAATGTATGAAGACGTTTATGATTTCCTTTACGAAAAATACAGAGAAGTTGCCGAGGTTAAAAAGCAAAAGGTTTCAATCGGTTTGGAGTTTTATACAGATAGCGATGGTGACATAATTAAGATTGATGTTGTTCCAGGCCGGGAGCTATCCCAAGACCAATACAAAGAAAATGAAAATTTGAACTTGTATGTGTATTACAGGTACGGGAATATCGATGCAGGAAGCGAACGGATTAAAACAAATGTAAAAGCTCAAATAAATAATATTAAAACCAGAGCTACAGCTGAAAAAGATTCAATAAGAAAAATTATACGTCTTTTGAAAGTTTGGAAGAATACCAAGCATAATTATCCTACAAAATCATTCTTTTTAGAACTGATTACCATGAAAGCATTTGATAACAAAACCATAACAGGCGGGATATGGGATAAGCTTGAAGCTGTCTTAGAATATATCAGGGATAATGTAACTAAAGACGGATTTACGTTAAAAGACCCTGGTAATAGTTCTAATAATTTGGCCGACACTTTGACTTCATACGAAAAACAACAGTTGTCGAATGATATGAAAAATATGCTTGACAGGATTAAGGATAATGACGAAAATTTGAAAACATATTTCCCTGAAAATTCAAAGTTTAAAAAGGAAGAGACAAACAATAACCAATATGGAACCAACAGCGGTATGCCCATTCCACCCGCTAAGTTAAATTTTGGATAATTACAATGAGCCAAAGAGTAAATGAAATCAATGCAGCAATCGAAAGCATTCCCGATGTAGAAATTGTTAAGCCATTTGAGCAAGGCAATATCGACATTGACGGATGCCTAGCTGTTTTTGTTGAGGGCTTAGAAAAACCATTGGCATTTAATGTTACAATTCATCCTCAATATCCTTTTAAAAGACACGAGACAGAAACTATTAAGTTTTCTAATGATGATTTAATAGAGCATAAACATATTATGCAAAATGGAGTGATATGCATTCATACTGCACATAGTCCGATTTTGTCCCAAAAACTGGTGTATGATATTGAATCTGTAAAGGCTTGGATAAGGAAATATTACATCAACAAAGATTCTGATTCTCATTATGAACATCTGATTGTTCCTCAAAAAGCTTTCAATGGAAATCATTATGTTTACTTTTTCAATGAAGTCAATTATCGTTTTATTAAACACGAGTATGGTTTTGTTGTTTATTCAATAATGAATAATGGTGTTTTTTACAAAGAGAATATTCAGAGTAGTATTTTCCAAGCTTTCTTAAATAAGGACTGGAAAAAAATAGTAGAGGTAGATTGGAATTTTCAACTTAAAATGTTACATAAAAACATAGGGTTATTCATCTTCCTAAAAGAAGCACCAAGTAAAAATCAACGCTGGGTTTTTAATGATTGGAAAGATTTTGACATTCTACTCCCCCAAGATTTTTTGAAATTCCTTCACAGTGTTGAAAAACGACATGTAAAAGAGAAAGGAAAAATGCTTCCTTTATTTGTAGGGTATAATATTTCTGAAACAGAAATTTACTGGCAGTCCATTATACTGGAGATTGGTAATTTTCCTATTTACGGCGAAAAGATAAATAAACAATGGCTTACGAAGATTGAAGAAGAAAGAACTATCGACTGGGCAATGACAAGAAACTGTTCATACAAGTATTTTTTTGGCAGAGGTCGATTGAGTGACAGAATAACGGAAAACAAAATATTGATTATCGGAATCGGAGCCGTAGGAAGCATATTAGCAAAAACCTTAGTAAGGTGCGGTTGTAGGAAATTAGGTTTTATAGAATATGATGTGAAAGAACCGGAAAATGTTTGCAGATCAGAATATTCGTTCTTTTCAGGAATTACAAATAAAACCAATGATTTGATAAATGAATTGTGTCTAATTTCTCCCTTCTTTCAGCCTATAAATGGTGGATACGATTATTCAGAAGCCTTCGATTTTTTCATTAAATCGCACTTAGCAAATACGAGTATCAAAGCCGAAATGGAAAAGCATCTTGAAGATTATGATATTATAATTGATTGCTCGGCCGACAATGATTTGCTATATGTGCTAAGTCAGCTAAAAATAAAGTCAACTCTCTTAAATCTTTCGATAACAAACCATGCCAAACAGTTAGTATGTGCTTCAGAAAAAAATAGATATGATTTTATCACCTCTCAATTTGGTGGAAATATATTAAAGTTTGATGTTGACGATTTACATAATCCTACAGGTTGTTGGATCCCGACATTTAAAGCCTCATATAATGATATAAACTTCCTTGTACAGGCAGCGATAAAGCAAATAAATACAAAGTTCGAGCAAGAAAAGACACTAAGAAATTTTGTCATTGAGACGGATGATACAAATTGTTTCAACATTAACATAAAGGAATTTTGATTTTAAGAATAGAAAAAATAGGGCTAAGTCTTGAAGTTAGTGATGAACTGCTGAATAAACTTTTGGAAATTGGTAGAAATCACTATCCTAATGAATTTGGCGGCTTTTTGATGGGGTATTATTCCAAAGGAAATAAGCATTTGCAAATTACAGATACAATACTTCCTAAGAAATATCAAACATCAAAATATTCTTTTGAACGAAGTACGAAAGGAGTAGAAATTGAATTTACAGAATTTTATACAAGTAATCCGAGTAAGGTTTATGTCGGGGAGTGGCATACTCATCCCGATAACAGCCCCATTCCAAGTAATACAGATATTTCAGCAATAAATACAATTATAAACAGTAAAAATCTTTCCATCCAAAATCCTGTTTTATTGATAATAGGATATTCTAAAGCCATAGTGAGCTTTGGATTTTATGTATGGTTTGAGAATAATTTATATAAATATGAGTAAAGTGGATTTAAAGCAGTTATTCAATGGGTTGCAGCAACAGATGTCGGCCCAACTAAATACCAGTAGAGAGTTTATTGACCATCCAGGTTCTAAGGGCGATGCCTTAGAAAATGCGTGGATTGAATGGCTAAGAAAATATTTACCAAACAGATATTGCGTTGATAAAGCAATAGTAATAGACCACGAAGGTAATACAAGTCATCAAATTGATATTGTCATATACGATAATTGGTTTACTCCATTTATTTTCAACCAGAATGGATTTTATTACGTTCCGGCAGAGGGAGTATATGCAGTTTTTGAAGTAAAACCTGATATACAAGGTAATGTTGGGGAAAAAACATACATAGAATATGCAGGAGAAAAAATTGGAAGTGTAAGAGTGCTAAAAAGAGAAGCAGCAAGCTTTATCAACGGTGGAAAAAAATTTGATCCCCGCCCCTTAACAAAAATAGTAGGTGGAATTCTTTGCAGCACTAACGGGTTCACTCATAAGAATAATGATACGATTGAAAAGCATATCAAAGCGTTAGATAATCTTCAAAGTATTGATTTAGGGTGTATCGCTGATTATGGTAGTTTTTATATTGACTATACCCCTCCTAATGAAGAAATTACAATAGTTGGACAAGATGCCTATCTAGCATTTTATGCTAATCGGAAGTTTAATAAAATGAAATTTAGCGAATCAGGTCATTCGTTTGTAACTTTCTTTATGCAGCTAACACGATATTTACAGCAAGCAATCGGTACAATCCCTGCCATAAATCTAAATGCTTACTTGAAAAATATTAGAGAAGAAGTCGATGAGCAAATATAGATTTCCTGAGCTCACACAAACTCCCCAATATCAAAATCAACCAAATCACTTTTCCACAAGGTGGAAGAACTGGCGTCCGTTTCAGAAGTGAGTGTACTGTCCAAATGCGCTGCAATTTTTTTTGCATGCACCTTTAATGGAATATTCCAGAAGGCTGAATAATTCAATTCTCTGTAACGAGCCAAACTCTTTTTGGCGTATTATGCGACAATTGTAGGTGCGAAAAGGAGGTCTCTTGTTACGTCTGATATTGTTTTCGATCTAATTTAGTCAATATAGAGTTAGCTAATGATATACACAAACTGTAAACAAAATAAGCATCTTCCCTATGAAAAACAGGGTCAATGTAAGTCTTCTGAACATCTTTACTATGAACGGATGCGGAAGTAAGAGAGTGTACATTTCTTATAATTTGACTAAAGTCATTGAATGATTTATCAGATAACTTACCGCTTTCCTGAAATAAAGAAACCAAACATTCTTTTACAGGCTCGTCCGGTTTATAAAGATACTCAATGAATTTTCTTCCTTCCATCAGAACGGAATGCCATTCACCTTTTAACAAATTTGATTTCATGCTTGTCAGGGTTTTCATAAAACCCTCCTGTGAAATTTGTAAGGGAAGAAAGAAATCATCTGTAATCTTAACCGGATTGATTAAGGGGAATTCAAGTAAAAGAAAATTTCCCATTCCTAATTGAGGAGCAAAATTCTTCACCCAATCACTTTGATGGATATGATGGGATGAAATTTGTGCGCGCCTTTTATTAAATTCATCATATTGATTATTCAGTAAGTTCGATTTAGAGAAATAGGTAACAATAAAATCAAAACTAAAGATAACTTCGTTTTGATTTTTCTCGCGATGTTTTTCTATGGCGTTTAAGGCTTGTTCACTTAAAGGAATATACAGTTCTGTATATAAAGAATCAGTTTCTTCTTTTTTACGTTTGATTAAATTTTGATCATTACTATTCTCCCCAAATGAAAATGGACTATGAATTGTTTTGCACTCATCGGTATTATTTGTGAATTCATGCATTCGAGAAAGCGTTTTGTTATCCAATTTAAGCACACCGCTCACATTCATGGGGGGCGATTCTAGATTTCGGTGGTATTCAAAAACAACTGTTAATTTAAATTCCGGAGAAAATGAATTAGGGTTTACAGATAATTTAACTTGATCAGCGGAGCTTAAAAGTTTCATTTGGCGAAGCAATTAGTTTGAAAATGTAGAAAAATTTTTCGTTATCTTTAGAATACAGTATAGTTGCGGATTCTATAGAGTGGTTTTACTATGCTTTAGGTAAGTTGAGTATCTCCCGCACCCGATCTTCTGTAATGTGACAGAGTCTGGCGATTTTAGCTAAAGTCATATCACCATCAGCGTACATTTCGTGTACCAGTTCAACTAACTTTTTTTCTTCGCCTTGTTGGATACCTTTTTCTAATCCTTCCTGAATTCCCTCGGCTTTGCCGAGTTGTTTACCTTGCTCAATACCGTCGTTGAAGAGAAAGGTCTTAGTTTTATCGAAATGGAGTGCCATATGATTTGCTTTGTCTTTGATGATTTGATTGAGGTCTCGGAGTCCTCCGAGCGTATCTAAGATGCTAATATAATCGGCTAAACGTTCCGTGTCAAGCACTAATTCGCGTAAACGGATTAAAATTTCTTCGACCAAACGTTCCGAAGATTTGGCAGCGCATAAAATCGCCAAAACAACGACTTCCGGTACATCGGTATGGATAAAATCATCCGCCGGTAATTCCTTCATATCAATCACTTCGATGCGATAACTGTGCCAGCCGTCCTGATATTCAATGGGGTCATAGTTCGCCCGATCCCTACCGAGATGTAAAACATATTGATTAGGGAAAATACCGAAATGAAAAAAGTAGGGCGTTCCGTAAACGACACAACGTTTCAACAGATCATTACTCGCTTGGGATTGCAATTCGACCTGCAAAAACTGCCCTGTTTTGAGGTTTCGGACAACAAAATCCGCCCGCCTGTGAATGGTTAGGGGATTTTCGTTGGGTTCGGCAACCCATTCGAGCGGGTCGGAGGGTTCTATATGAATCAGCAAACGCAACAAGGTAGGAATTGCCTTGCCCAGCAATTCCTTGGTTCGGGTGTCGAAGGGGGTGGAATCTGAAAAACCGTAGTCCATGAGCGCAAATTTACCCCAATTTTCTTGTTTCGACGAATGCATGTCAACAACCCAACAACCTTCAATGGCGGAGTAACCCAATTTTTCTGTAACAACGGCTTAATATCCGCTTCTTCTACGCAAAGTTTGTCGTTTTCGTTCAAACGTCCTTTCGGGCGAGCAAGTCAGTTTCCTCAAGTTTATTTATGGAACAGATCAGTTTTAAGCATTGTTTCATTATTATGAAAACCATTTTTTTACTAATTTTGCTCTGTTATTAAGAGACGTACACGTACATTACTATTCGTCTTCAAAGACCAGAATTATTTGTATAGTGTCTTGTTCGAGAAGTTTTAATTAGCTACTAACATAATAGCAACAGAATAAATGACAAATATTAGATTAAATATATTACCCATAACTGAAGCAAGGTTTTCTTTTAAGGTATTCAGAAAGCTAAAAGGTGAAAATGATATAAAAGAAGATAGTGTATATCAATATCTGATTCCTATTGATACTGATCTCAAAGAACGAAGAGAATATTTAGTTTCTTTTGAATCTAAAGTTGGGTTTGAGAATTACTTAGTTTATTCAGACTATGCGATTGGACTTACCAATCGTTTTTTATTAAAAGAACTACTAAACACGTTAGCGATAAATGATATTCCGCTTTCGTTTGAAGTCAAAAAACGATTTCCTGAAGAACAGGTTGAATTTACCCTTTATGAATACCAACAAGGAAAGCAAATAATAGTATTATCCCCTTTTTATTTAGAAGAACAAAAACGGTTTGGTTTTATTATTGATTTCAGGTTTTCAAAAAACAAAGACTTACCTTTTAATAAAGATATGCAGGTTTTGAGTTTAAGCCTTGATAAACAAGGTCGTAGTAATAAAAATTATTACACAGATAAATTCAAATTGATCCAGAATTTTTTAGACAAATGTTATGAAAAAATTCAGACTCTCGGTACTAACCATAATAATCAAATTCATATAGAAAGGAATTTAATAGAGACTCCTGTGTTTTTGTTAAATAAAAAGGAGTATGTTTTTAGTAATAAACGCACTGCAAATTCACAATTTCAAGGAATTAGGAATTATGGGCCTCTTCAAAAAGTCGAAAAGGAAGTATTTTTTGCATTTATCTTTGAAGATCGTTTTAAGTCATTTGCAAATGAATTGTATTTAAGCTTAACTGGTAAATCAAATCCAGGAACCTTTCCCGGATTTGAACAAATGTTTGGAGTGCAAATCAATACAACTAATGTAAAACAGGTTAAAATTGAAGGTTACTCAAATGATGAATTATATAAAATAGTTCATCAAGTAAAAGCATTACAAGACTCTGAACCAAATAAAAAAGTAATAGGTATTTATATAGAAGATTGTCCTTTTGATGAAAATGACCCTGTATCTTCAAATTATTACTATTTTCTAAAATATAATTTTATAAAAAATAACCTTGCTTTACAAGTTGTAAATTACCGAAAATTAGGAGAACGTAATTCACTAAAATGGGCTACATCAAACCTTGCATTAGCTATGTTTGCTAAGATGGGAGGGATTCCATGGACTGTGAAATCAAGTAATAACAATTGCCTGATTCTTGGGGTTGGCAGTTGTCATAAAGTTAATAAAGAAAGTAGGCGTATTACGAAGTACTTTGCTTATACTGTTTGTTTGGATTCAAGTGGCCTATACAGAACGCTTGAGATTTTGGCTGATGAAAACTCGGAAGAAAGCTACTTAGAAAATCTAAAAAACAATCTGGTAAGATTGCTTCGTAACGACAGAATGGAAAGTTATAAAACATGTGTTTTACACTTACCATTCAAAATAAAACAGAAAGAGATAATGGCCATTTCAGAAGCAATCCGACAAATAAACAATATGGAATTTGTCGCACTCAAGATAAATCTGGATAATAAATATTTCGGTTATAGTTTTCATAATTCACTTGTTCCCTACGAAAGTAGTTTTGTTAAATTATCTAAAAATGAATATTTAGTGTGGTTTGAAGGATTGCTCTATGGAAAGGAAGTCGTTGACAAAAGACTATCAAATCCTGTTCATATTCAGTTCCTGAATTTAAGCAATCAAACAAACTTTGATGAAAGAAAATATTTACAAGATGTGTTAAACCTATCGGGAGCAAACTGGAGAGGATTTAACGCTAAATCAATTCCAATTTCAATTTACTACTCACAGATTATTACAAAATATACAGAAGCATTTGAAAGAATTGCAGGCTATGAAAGAAATGCTATTTCAAATGACAAACCTTGGTTTTTATAAACAATTAGATGGAAATAAAAGGCGAAAATTTATTATTTTTATTAGGAGCCGGAGCAAGTGTTGATGCAGGTATCCCTATTTCGAATCAAATGGTAGCCAATATAGAAGAATTGATAATAAATTCAGAAGATTGGAAGCCATATAAAGACCTATACTTTTATCTTAAGAGTAGTATTAACTATTCAGATGGAATTTTAGGGAAATTCAATGAGCTTTTTAATGTCGAAAGGCTTCTCATTGTCATTACAGAAATTGAGAAAAGAGAAAGCAACATTATGTATCCGTTTATTGGAACATGGAACATTCGTTTGCTTGATTTAGCAGGGAATAATTTTGAGAATATCAAGAAGTTCCACAAACTTATCCGGAAACAATTAAACGAATGGGTTGGACTAAGGAGCTATGATAAGGCAAATTATTATCAATCGTTTGATTCTCTTTCGACAGATATTGCTAGTCTGATTAAAGTTTTTACGCTTAATTATGATTTATGTTTTGAGAATATAGTTGGTAGAGAAAAAATTATTGAACTAGGTTTTACGAAGTCCACAAACGAATGGCATCAATCTAATTTTGAAAATATCGAAGGTAAACATTATAACCTTTACAAGCTTCATGGCTCAATAGACTGGTATTTATCTAATGAAAAATTATTCAAAAGTCAAAAAATTGAAGCAGAACCTGAATTGATATTTGGTATTCAGCACAAGATGACTTCCGTTGATCCTTACTTTTATTATTCATCTGTTTTAAGAAGTTCTTGTTTTGAAGAAGTAAAGATAATTGTAATCATTGGGTATTCTTATGCCGATGATTATGTAAACATAATTTTCAGTCAAGCATTAAATTCGAGGAGTGAGTTAAGAATAATTAATGTTGCGCCATTATTTGGGAAAAACGAAGAGAAAGAAAAAGAGCTTATTTGCCGAAGACTAAATTTAAAAAATAAAGACCAGCTCATTAATATTGATAAAACAGCAAATGATTTTATGATAAATATTATGAATAAGGAGTTTTTTGAAACTAAAATTGCTGAACCAGAAGGAGTTCCTTTCAACTGATCTCCAGAAACTTCGGTAATGATTCTGAAGTAATGATAAAATAGCCACAAGCCGGTTTCGGATATAATTTTGTGTGTGAAAAAAGCAAATGATATTTGTTTGTCATACTTGTGGGGCAGCAAATTAGTCAAAAACGGCTTTCGTTATAGGCACTAATGTTTAAAATGTAAAGCGTGCGACAGGCAATTCATTCTTGAAAAACAGCCTGTTTGGCTCAGTGAGGTAATGAAACAACAGCTATAAATAAGTTTGTTGGGATGTAATTCTTTGCATTCAATTAGTCGTATTTTTCGATTCAGCTTAAGCCGGGAGTATCGCTTTATGTTAGAACATTTAGAACAGATAAAACCAGACATTACTTTGAAACACTACCCCCAAAATTATGCTTAGTTATCGTCAATAAATATTAATATATAATCAATTTACTTCTGTTGCTCTCAACTGGTTAGCAACGTGGTCTAACAAAATATTTATTAATTGATCAATAGTAAGTACTCCCCCATCGTTTCTTATAAACTCAATAGGCAAAGTGTATGAGTTATTTATAAAAAACATATTGAAACCAAGTGCTACCGTTAATCCACTAACTTCTTCAATAATAACACTTTCGATAGTGCGAACACGCTGAATTGCCCAATCTATTCGTGTATTTAAATTAGGGTGTGTGTTTCCATCTACAATACTTGATCTTAAAATAAGAAAAGAAGTAAGCGGAAGAATGTGTGATAAAGTCAAGAAACGACTCCTTTCATCTTCAGTCATAGTAGGGAAATCATTTTGAATTAATTGACTTAGTCGTATGGATGCAAAATCATCTGCCTCGCGTTCATTATTAGGGGTGGAGCCAGTATGGTTTAAGATTACATGACCAATTTCGTGGTATATTATTCCAATGATTGCATAAAGAAATAATCCATTCACATTTGCTACATAGTCACGTGAATCTAATGGATTAGGTAATGCGTTTGACTCTAACTCGGAATAATTTCCATTTAACGAAGAACAGTATCTAAGAAGACTATCTGCTGTCCTTAGATTATTTGTACTTTGAAGATTAATTGGTCCTTGAAATATGCTGTTATTATTCCTTGCAGGTAACAGAATTCCTTCTTCTACAATCACCCATATAGCCCAAATGTAAGCCCACAAGAAACTCATAAACGATTCGTGTATATATATAATGTCACTTGATCGCTTACCACTATTTATGTCAAAAATTGTCCGAACGAAAGGAGTATTTAATCTATTATCCATGAGGTCTTCAACCAAATGAAGCCTAATATTACGGTTAGTATTGATTCTGGAAAATAACTGAAATATCATTCCCCCAAGTTGCCGATTTATCATCAGAAGAAACTAATTACTTTGTATTCATGCAAATTAGAAAACGATTATCCTCTAATGCAATAACTTTTCTCAATTTAGGTAGAAATACGTTATATATTTGATCTTTTTTACGTATTTCTACTTAAGTAATGATGAAAATTTTATATATTTTCTCTCCCCAATTTCCTTATTTCGACGAATTTGCTGACGGTATTCCTATGTACGTCAAACAGCCTCCCGATAGCGGCATAACTCAACTTTTTCGCTAACAACTGCTGAACATCCGCTTCCTTGCCTGAGAGCTTGGTGTGTTGATTCAAACGTCCCTTCGGGCGACCGAGAATTTTTCACTCCGCTTTCTTTCTGGCAAGAGCTTCACGCGTACGTCGGGAGATGAGCTCACGTTCCAGTTCAGCGGATAAGCCGAAGGCAAATGCCAAGACCTTTGCATTGAGGTTGTTTCCCAGTTCGTATCATTCCTTTACACTGAATAATTGCACCTCTTTTTGCATCAGTAAGTTAAGCAAACTCATGATTTCCAAGAGGTTACGCCCGATGCGTGAGAGTTCGGTAACTAACAAAATATCTCCCTTTTGCATTTTTTCGAGGGATCAACCGAGCTTACGTTCATTGACTTTAGTAGTTCCCGAGATCGTTTCCTCGATCCATTCGTCTACCAACAACTTCTTTTCATTCGTAAAGTTAAGTATCTCGAAGCGTTGGTTACTTAAAGTCTGTAAATCTGTTGACACTCTGAGATAAGCATACACCGTCATGGTTTTTCGGGGTTACGGCTAAAAAAGGTAGCTATTACCTTTTTTACATACGAAAACTGTCTTGAAAAAACAAGGCTAAAAGTGTCGGTTTTGGGTGGTAGAAAAGGGACGTTTATTCATTATTTGCAAATGTGATAAATATCCTCAAATATATTGACGTTTATTGTAATCTTTCCCTGATTTCGTTGATGGTCAACCTCTCATGGGTTTGCAAACTCCTGATTTTCTTTACTTTTTCGATGCAATCGGGAT
>Ga0058864_1096488_pt1 | contig 13302 bp, 9 predicted proteins | sample TNRReaAnaerobRNA_FD_61087 | JGI IMG/M metagenome (GOLD analysis project Ga0058864, IMG submission 61087) | Wastewater treatment Type I Accumulibacter community from EBPR Bioreactor in Madison, WI, USA - TNR Reactor, Time B -10min-Anaerobic_... | ecosystem: Engineered > Bioreactor > EBPR >... | reverse complement strand
GTTGGCCCACCGAAATTCATCGGATAAGCCACGTTAGTGCCCTCTATTTTAATAGGTCCATTGCTTGCCTCAAACTTCGACACATTGTCTTTCAATGCTGCCAGTAGTCGTTTTGCATGTTGGGGTGTCAACACAATGCGTGATTTAACCCTTGCCTTGGGCACCCCTGGCATTACTTTAATAAAATCAACAATGAACTCAGAAGTTGAATGTGTAATGATGGCAAGATTAGAATAAATTCCTTCTGCCACTTCTTCACTCAATTCGATATTCAGTTGATTTTCCTGATTTTGATTTTCTTCACTCATTGTATTTTCATTTAAAATTCAGGCAGGTTTTGATGCCTGCCTGAATAATTCAATTCAGCAAAATTAAACAGTTTGTTCTTCGCGTTTTTTCTTTGAAGCCATCAGTACATCAAATTCTTCCTGAGAGCCTACGATGATGTTTTCATACTCACGAAGACCTGTTCCGGCAGGGATTAGATGCCCAACGATAACGTTCTCTTTCAGACCGAGTAGGTCATCAGATTTAGCTCTGATAGCGGCTTCGTTAAGTACTTTAGTAGTTTCCTGGAACGAAGCAGCTGAAATAAAGCTCTTAGTTTGCAAGGAAGCCCTTGTAATACCTTGTAAAATTTGAGTAGCCGTAGCAGATACTGCGTCGCGTGCTTCAACGGTTTTCATATCCTTCCGTTTAAGCATTGAATTTTCATCACGTAAACGTCTTGCAGAAATAATCTGGCCTGCCTTTAGAACTGCTGAATCGCCAGGTTCAACTACAACTTTCTTATCGAACAGCAAGTCATTTTCTTCCATGAATTCCTGTTTGTTAACAGTTTGTCCTTCAAGGAATTTAGTATCTCCGGGATCTTCAATTTCTACCTTACGCATCATCTGACGAACAATAACTTCAAAATGTTTGTCATTGATTTTCACACCTTGTAAACGGTAAACTTCCTGAATTTCGTTTACCAGGTACTCCTGTACTTTAGTAGGACCTTTAATAGCAAGAATATCACTTGGTGTAATTGCACCATCACTAAGTACCTGGCCAGCTTTCACAAAGTCATTTTCTTGTACCAGAATATGTTTAGAAAGAGAAATCAGGTATTTTTTCTGTTCCCCGGTTTTCGATTCGATGATAATTTCACGGTTACCGCGTTTTACCTTACCAAAACTTACGATACCATCAATTTCAGATACTACAGCCGGGTTTGAAGGGTTACGTGCTTCAAAAAGCTCAGTTACCCTTGGAAGCCCACCGGTGATATCGCCAAGTTTTCCGGTTTGTCTTGGTATTTTTACCAGGATTTCGCCGGCTTTTACTTTCTGGCCATCGTTTACAACAATATGAGCACCAACTGGTAAAGAGTAAGAACGAATCACCTCTTTAGTAGTGGCCATAATTTTGATAATCGGGTTACGTGTTTTGTCACGACGTTCGATAATCACTTTTTCACGGAAACCGGTTTGCTCATCACTTTCTTCACGGAAGGTATGTCCTTCTTCAAGATCTTCAAAGCTGATTTTACCTGTAGTTTCAGAAATAATTACTGCGTTGTAAGGGTCCCAATCACAAATCAAATCTCCTTTAGCTACTTTGCTACCATTCTTCAGGTACATTGTTGCACCGTAAGGAATATTGGCAGTAGTGAGAATGAGATTTGTTGCAGGGTCAACGATACGCATCTCAGCTGAACGCCCGATGACAATTTCAACTGGTTTACCATTTTCGTCTTCCTTAGAAACGGTTCTTAATTCATCAATTTCAAGTAAACCATCAAACTTTGCCTCTACCTTAGAAGAAGCGGCAATGTTTGAAGCTGTACCTCCCACGTGGAAAGTTCGAAGAGTAAGCTGCGTACCAGGTTCACCAATTGACTGGGCAGCGATTACTCCCACGGCCTCCCCTTTTTGAACCATTCTTCCGGTTGCAAGGTTACGTCCGTAGCATTTTGCACAAACGCCCTGATCAGATTCGCAAGTCAGCACCGAACGGATTTCCACCGATTCCATGCCACTTTCTTCAATCTTTTTAGCAATGTTTTCGGTGATTTGTTCACCGCTGCTCACCAGAAACTCGCCAGTAACAGGGTCGGTAAGGTCATGTAAACAAGTACGGCCAAGAATACGATCGTACAAGCTTTCAACAACTTCCTCATTATTTTTCAGCGCAGTAGCAGTAAGACCACGCAAAGTGCCACAATCTGGGTCGCTAATGATTACATCCTGCGAAACGTCAACCAGACGGCGTGTCAGATAACCTGCATCCGCTGTTTTAAGTGCCGTATCCGCAAGACCTTTACGGGCACCGTGGGTAGAGATGAAATACTCAAGAATCGAAAGACCTTCCTTAAAGTTCGAAAGAATTGGATTCTCGATAATCTCGCCGCCAGAGGCTCCGGATTTCTGAGGTTTAGCCATCAGACCCCGCATACCAGAAAGCTGGCGTATCTGTTCTTTAGAACCCCTTGCGCCCGAATCAAGCATCATGTAAATTGGGTTGAAGCCCTGGTTGTCATTTACAAGTTGGTTCATCAAACGCTGCGTCAACCGTGAGTTGGTATGCGTCCAGATATCAATAATTTGGTTATAACGCTCATTATTGGTGATAAAGCCCATGTTGTAATTCATCAACACCTCTTCTACTTGGGTATTGGCGTCACCAATCATTTTCTCTTTGTCTTCCGGAACAATCACATCACCAAGGTTGAACGAAAGACCGCCACGGAATGCCATAGAGAAGCCAAGGTCTTTAATATCGTCAAGGAATTTGGCAGTTGTTGCCATACCTGTTTCTTTTACGATATTACCAATGATATCACGTAATGACTTTTTGGTCAACAATTCGTTGATATAGCCAACCTGCACAGGAACAACCTGGTTAAACAATACACGCCCAACGGTAGTTTCAATTACCTTTTTCAGAAGAGTATTATTTTCCTTTACCTGTGTTTTTACTTTAATCCAGGCATGAAGAGCAACGCGTTTTTCATTGTACGCTATGATTACTTCTTCCGGCGAATAGAAAGTTGAACCTTCTCCTTTCACCTGCATATTCTCGTCAGACTTGCGGCCTTTGGTCATATAGTACAGACCAAGCACCATGTCTTGAGAAGGAACAGTGATAGGGGCGCCATTTGCCGGATTCAGGATGTTATGTGAAGCAAGCATTAACAATTGTGCTTCAAGAATCGCGGCATTACCGAGTGGCACGTGTACAGCCATCTGGTCACCGTCGAAGTCGGCATTAAACGCAGTACAAACTAAGGGGTGCAGCTGAATTGCTTTACCCTCGATCAGTTTTGGCTGAAACGATTGGATACCTAAACGGTGAAGTGTTGGGGCACGGTTAAGCAGTACCGGATGGCCTTTGAGAATGTTTTCAAGAATATCCCAAACGATAGGTTCTTTCTTGTCGACAATTTTCTTGGCTGATTTCACGGTTTTCACCACGCCTCTTTCAATCATCTTCCGAATGATAAATGGCTTGAAAAGCTCAGCAGCCATGTCTTTTGGCAGACCACATTCATGTAATTTCAACTCAGGACCAACGACGATTACCGAACGTGCTGAATAGTCAACCCTTTTGCCAAGGAGGTTCTGACGGAAACGGCCTTGTTTCCCTTTCAGGCTATCTGAAAGAGACTTCAATGCACGGTTCGAATCAGTTTTAACCGCATTTGACTTTCTCGAATTATCTAATAAAGAATCAACAGCCTCCTGGAGCATACGTTTTTCATTACGTAGAATCACTTCGGGGGCTTTAATTTCGATAAGTCGTTTCAGACGGTTGTTTCTGATGATCACACGACGGTATAGGTCGTTCAGGTCAGATGTAGCAAAACGGCCACCATCCAGAGGAACAAGCGGACGTAGTTCAGGTGGGATTACTGGAATTACTTTTAAAATCATCCATTCAGGACGATTTATCATATTGCTTTCATTAGCTGAACGGAAAGCTTCTACAACCTGAAGGCGTTTAAGTGCCTCGTTTTTCCTTTGTTGAGAAGTTTCAGTATTTGCCTTGTTCCGAAGATCATAAGAAAGCTCTTCCAAGTTAAGTCGTGACAGCAACATATAAAGGGCATCAGCCCCCATTTTTGCAATAAACTTATTCGGGTCACTGTCGTCAAGATATTGGTTCTCTCTGGGAAGATTTTCCAATACATTGAGGTATTCCTCTTCTGTAAGGAAATCCATGTAATTCAAACCTTGCTCTGATGCAAGACCGGCATTAATTACAACATAACGTTCGTAATAAATGATGGCATCAAGTTTTTTAGTAGCCAGGCCTAGCAGATAGCCAATTTTATTGGGGAGCGAGCGGAAAAACCAGATATGCGCTACAGGGACCACTAATTGAATATGGCCCATTCTTTCACGGCGTACTTTTTTCTCGGTTACCTCTACCCCGCAACGGTCGCAGTTGATTCCTTTGTAGCGGATACGTTTGTACTTACCACAATGGCATTCATAATCTTTAACAGGTCCGAAAATTCTTTCACAGAACAAGCCACCCATTTCAGGTTTATAGGTTCTGTAATTGATAGTTTCAGGCTTTAACACCTCTCCACGACTTTGATCGAGGATATCCTCGGGAGAAGCCAAGCTGACAAAGATCCTTTTAAAATTGCTTTTGAGTTTTATGTCCTTGCGCAATGTCATAATATTTGGTTCAGAGATGAGGATTAATCGAGGGTTATTTTAAGTCCGAGACCACGAAGTTCGTGCAACAATACGTTGAACGATTCCGGGATACCCGGTACCGGCATATTGTCGCCTTTTACGATAGCTTCATAGGCTTTTGCGCGTCCGATAACATCATCTGATTTTACCGTTAGAATTTCCTGGAGGATATTGGCTGCACCGAAGGCTTCAAGCGCCCAAACCTCCATTTCACCAAAACGCTGGCCACCGAACTGAGCCTTACCACCGAGAGGTTGCTGCGTAATGAGCGAGTATGGCCCGATAGAACGTGCGTGCATTTTGTCATCCACCATGTGGCCAAGTTTCATCATATAAATCATACCCACAGTTGCAGGTTGGTCAAAGCGTTCACCAGTGCCACCGTCAATAAGGAATGTTCGACCGTACTGAGGCACCCCTGCCTTATCGGTATAAGAATTGATTTGCTCAATGGTTGCACCATCAAAAATAGGGGTGGCAAAATTCATACCGAGTTTTTCTCCGGCCCATCCCAGAACAGTTTCATAAATCTGCCCAAGGTTCATCCTTGAAGGTACGCCTAATGGGTTCAGAACAATGTCAACCGGCGTTCCATCATCAAGGAATGGCATTTCTTCCTCTCTTACAATCCGGGCAACAATACCTTTGTTACCGTGGCGACCAGCCATTTTATCACCCACTTTGAGCTTGCGTTTTTTGGCAATATATACCTTGGCAAGCTGGATAATTCCGGTTGGCAATTCATCACCAACAGTAGCAGCAAACTTTTTACGTTTGGCAATACCATTGATATCATTGTAGCGGATCAGGTAATTGTTAAGGAGGATTTTTATCTGGTTGTTCTTGTCTTTGTCGGTAGTCCATTTATTCGGATTAACCTCCGAATAATTCAAGCTCAACAACATTTTCACTGTGAATTTAACCCCTTTGGCAACGAGCTCTTCTTTGAAATTGTTGTAAATACCTTGAGAGGTTTTTCCGTTCACCAATTGGAATAATTTATCAACCAGACGGTTTTTCAGCTCAGCAAGATCCTTATCGCGTTCTGCATCAATTTTAGCCAATACAGGTTTTTCTTCTGATTTTGCTTTGCGGTCTTTGATAATCCGTGAGAAGAGTTTTTTGTCAATTACCACGCCAGATAAAGATGGAGGCGCTTTTAACGAAGCATCTTTCACATCACCTGCCTTATCACCAAAGATGGCTCTGAGCAGTTTTTCTTCCGGAGATGGGTCGGTTTCACCTTTTGGAGTGATTTTCCCAATGAGGATATCTCCAGGTTTTACTTCAGCCCCAATCCGGATAAGTCCGTTTTCGTCAAGGTCTTTTGTAGCCTCTTCGCTTACGTTCGGGATATCAGAGGTAAGTTCTTCCAGGCCACGTTTGGTATCTCTCACTTCCAGAATAAACTCTTCGATGTGGAGGCTGGTAAACACATCTTCTCTAACAATGCGTTCAGAAATTACAATAGCATCTTCGAAGTTATTTCCTTTCCAGGGCATGAAAGCCACTTTCAAGTTTCTTCCAAGTGCTAACTCACCTAATTGCGTTGCATAACCTTCACACAATACCTGACCTTTGGTTACTTTTTCGCCTTTGGTTACAATCGGTTTTAAATTAATTGTGGTGTTTTGGTTTGTTTTCCGGAATTTGGTTAAACGATATACCCGAATATCATCCTCAAAACTAACCAGACGATCATCATCTGTACGATTGTAGCGAATAACAATTTCATTTGCATCAACCGCTTCAACCACGCCATCGCCTTCTGCGTTGATAAGCACACGAGAGTCGCGTGCAATCAGTGGCTCCAATCCGGTACCTACAATAGGTGCTTCTGGATTCAACAATGGAACTGCCTGTCGCATCATGTTTGAGCCCATCAATGCCCGGTTTGCATCATCATGCTCAAGGAACGGAATCAAAGAAGCAGCGATAGATGCAATCTGGTTTGGCGCAACGTCCATTAATTTGATCTTATCAGGCTCAACAACAGGGAAGTCACCTGCGAAACGTGCCTTTATTCTTTTATCTACAAAGGCACCACTTTTATCAATCTCAGTTTTTGATTGAGCAATAATTGAATCCTCTTCTTCCTCAGCGCTCATATAAACAATTGGCTGATTTGCATCAACTTTACCGTCATTTACAAGGCGGTAAGGGGTCTCAATAAAGCCTAATTTGTTAATTTTTGCGAAAACGCAAAGTGAAGAAATAAGACCAATGTTGGGGCCTTCAGGTGTTTCAATTGTACATAAGCGTCCATAATGGGTGTAATGTACGTCGCGCACCTCGAAACCAGCTCTTTCTCTTGAAAGACCACCTGGGCCAAGGGCAGAAAGCCGGCGCTTGTGGGTGATTTCAGAGAGTGGGTTGGTCTGATCCATAAATTGTGACAACTGATTTGTTCCGAAGAACGAGTTAATCACACTTGAAAGTGTTTTGGCATTAATCAGGTCAGTAGGTGTAAACACCTCATTATCACGTACGTTCATACGTTCACGAATGGTTCTTGCCATACGTGAAAGACCAACGCCGAATTGGCCATATAATTGCTCGCCAACAGTTCTTACACGGCGATTAGAAAGGTGGTCAATATCATCCACATCAGCTTTAGAATTGATCAGTTCGATCAAGTAACGGATGATGCAAATAATATCTTCACGTGTAAGTACGCGTGTATTTTCAGGAGTGCTAAGCGCCAGTTTCTTATTGATTCTGTATCGTCCTACATCACCTAAATCGTACCGTTTATCAGAGAAGAAGAGCTTATCAATGATACCTCTGGCTGTTTCTTCATCTGGTGGCTCGGCATTTCTGAGTTGCCGATAAATGTGTTCTACGGCTTCTTTCTCAGAGTTTGAAGTATCTTTTTGAAGCGTATTGTATATAATTGTATAATCGGTAGCATTGATATCATTCTTATGCAGAATGATAGATTTCACTCCCGACTCAAGGATCATTTCAAGGTGTTCTTTTTCGATAACCACCTCCCGATCAATGATGACTTCATTTCTTTGGATGGAAACAACTTCACCGGTATCTTCATCACCGAAGTCTTCTACCCAAGATTTAAGAACCCTGGCGGCAAGGCGGCGACCAAGGGCATTTTTTATCGAAGTTTTACTAACTTTAAACTCGTCAGCAAGTCCGAATATTTCAAGAATATCTTTATCACTTTCATAGCCTATAGCCCTTAACAGGGTGGTAACCGGTAATTTTTTCTTCCGGTCAATATAGGCATACATTACATTATTAATGTCGGTAGCAAATTCAATCCATGAGCCTTTAAAAGGAATAACACGGGCAGAATAAAGCTTTGTTCCGTTGGCATGGCGGCTTTGGCCAAAGAACACGCCTGGAGAACGGTGTAATTGAGAAACTACAACCCTTTCAGCACCATTGATAACAAAAGTACCTTTAGGTGTCATGTAGGGGATAGTTCCCAGGTAAACATCCTGAACGATGGTTTCAAAATCTTCATGTTCAGGGTCAGTACAGTAAAGTTTCAATTTCGCCTTCAGCGGAACGCTGTAGGTAAGACCTCTTTCGAGGCATTCTTCAATTGAATACCGGGGAGGGTCAATGAAGTAATCGAGAAATTCGAGCACGAAATTGTTTCGTGCATCTGAGATAGGAAAATTTTCTGCAAAAACTTTGAAGAGCCCTTCATCCTGACGATTTTCAGGAGTGGTTTCAAGCTGAAAGAAATCTTTAAACGATTGTACCTGCACATCGAGGAAGTCAGGGTAGTCAATCGGAAGTTTGCTGGAAGCAAAACTTAATCTCTGGCTGCGTTTTGTATGTTTTGTCAAGGGAACTGGATTTAAAATGAGAAGCAAAAAAGGGAAAGTCAACAAACAGCTAAAGACCTCTGAAAACTCAGAGGTCTTAGCTGTCGTGGTATTGATGAGATTACTTAACCTCTACTTCAGCGCCGGCTTCAGTCAGTTGCGACTTCAACGCCTCAGCTTCTTCTTTGCTTACACCTTCTTTCAACGGTTTTGGTGCACCGTCAACGAGGTCTTTTGCTTCTTTAAGGCCAAGCCCGGTTAACTCTTTCACCAGTTTCACAACTGCGAGTTTGTTACCGCCAGCGGCTTTAAGAATTACATCGAATGCGGTTTTTTCTTCAGCGGCTGCACCACCTCCGGCACCGCCGGCTGGGGCTGCTACTGCTACTGCGGCTGCAGCAGGTTCGATACCATATTCGTCTTTAAGGATTTGAGCCAGTTCGTTGACTTCTTTCACTGTCAGATTAACCAACTGTTCTGCGAAAGCTTTCAGGTCTGCCATTTTTATTGAGTTTGTTAGATTGTTTAAAAAAGAAATTGATTTGAATGTTGAGATTAAGCGTTTCTTTCGGAAAGTGTTTTGACAATTCCCGCCAGTTTGCCGCCTCCGGATTGGAGAGCAGAAACCACATTTTTCGCAGGAGATTGCAGTAATCCGATAATATCGCCAATAACCTCATTTTTGGTTTTGATAGCTAACAGCGCATCCAATTGATTATCGCCGATATAGAAAGATTCTTCTACATAAGCTGCTTTCAAAAGGGGTCTGTCGCCAGTTTTGCGAAAATCCTTGATCAGTTTTGCAGGTTCGTTCACAGATTCAGTAAACATCACCGCAGTTGTACCTTTAAGGGCCACAAATAATGGTGAGTAATCTGCATCCAAACGCTCAAGTGCTTTTTGAAGCAAGGTATTTTTCACTACCTTTAGTTCGATATTCTTCTTAAAGCAGCTTCTGCGAAGTATATTCGTTTTAGCAACAGTAAGTGTAGAAGTATCAGTAAGGTAAAAGTTCTTCGTATTGCAGAATTTTTCAACCAGGTCGTTAATCACCAGGTCTTTGTCTTCTTTCTTCATAGTTTTAAGAATTTAAAGTTGATGATTAGGCTCCGATTGATTTAGGGTCAACAGCTACCGAAGGACTCATAGTACTCGACAGATAAACACTTTTCACATAGGTACCTTTAGCAGAAGATGGCTTCAGTTTGATAATCGTCTGAAGCAATTCTTTTGCGTTGTCATGAAGGTTTTCAGATGAGAAAGATGTTTTGCCGATTGCAGCGTGCACGATACCGGCTTTGTCAACTTTGAAGTCGATTTTACCGCCCTTTACTTCCTGGACGGCTTTACCTACATCAACGATTACGGTACCTGTTTTTGGGTTGGGCATCAGACCACGAGGACCCAGGACACGTCCCAGAGCACCTACTTTGGCCATAATGCTTGGCATAGTGATGATAACATCAACATCTGTCCAACCACCTTTGATTTTCTCGATAAAATCATCTAATCCAACAAAATCAGCGCCTGCTGCTTTTGCTTCTTCCTCTTTATCAGGGGTACAAAGCACTAACACACGAACTGTTTTTCCTGTACCATGTGGTAGAGATACGATGCCACGCACCATTTGATTGGCTTTACGTGGGTCTACTCCCAGCCTTACGGCAAGGTCAACAGAAGCGTCGAATTTTGCGGAAGAGATTTCCTTTACCAGTTTAGCGGCATCAAGGAGACCATAAGATTTTTCCTGGTCTACCTTATTCAAGGCCACTTTCCGTTTTTTTGTCAATTTTGCCATTTCACTCTTTTTTTTACATCAGTAATTAAAAAGGACGCTGGCCGTCAACGTTAATACCCATACTGCGTGCTGTTCCGGCAACCATACTCATGGCCGATTCAACTGTAAAACAATTGAGGTCGGGCATTTTGGCTTCGGCAATAGAACGTACAGTTTCCCAGTTAATCGTAGCAACCTTTTTGCGGTTAGGTTCTGCTGAACCGCTTTGCAATTTGGTAGCTTCTTTCAGTTGCACGGCAACAGGTGGTGTTTTGATGATAAATTCAAACGATTTATCAGCAAATACGGTAATAATTACCGGAAGCACCTTGCCAGCCTGGTCCTGGGTACGGGCGTTAAACTGCTTGCAGAAATCCATGATATTCACCCCTTTCGCACCGAGTGCCGGTCCGATAGGTGGTGATGGATTGGCTGCGCCGCCTTTCACCTGTAACTTTATGAGTGCACTTACTTCTTTAGCCATTTTACTTGTTTATTGAATCGCGGGTCCAAATTGTGCCGGAGGAAGGGAAGCATTGATGTCGGAGAAGACATCCCCGGCGGCAACCGGATTATCCACTGTTTTTATTCTTTTTCTACTTGCATGTAATTTAACTCGAGCGGTGTTTTCCGACCGAAAATTTTCACCATTACAGTAAGTTTCTTTTTCTCTTCATTTATCTCTTCGATAGTTCCTGTGAAGCTATTGAACGGTCCGTCAATTACCTTCACTGATTCTCCAACAACAAATGGGATATTCAATTCGGTTGCACCTTCAGACAATTCATCTACTTTACCAAGGATACGATTTACTTCAGAGGGGCGCAGAGGAATAGGCTGTCCTTTATCTCCAAGAAATCCAATAACCCCGGGAATATTTTTAAGGATATGCGGTATCTCTCCAACCATCATGGCTTCAATCATGATATATCCGGGAAAATAATTTCTTTCTTTGCTAATCTTCTTACCGTTTCGAATCTGATAGACTTTTTCGGTAGGAATCAATACCTGAGAAATATAATCCTGAATACCGTGGTGAATAATCTCAGAATTGATGTATTCCTTGACTTTATTCTCCTTACCGCTAACGGCACGAACAACATACCACTTCTTTGTATTTACTGATTCTTCCGTCATCATTATACTTTGAACAGATCGTAAAACAATTCCATAGCATTGCTAAATGTCGAGTCCATTAAAAAAATCAATGCTGCAATCACCAGAGAGGCAATCATGACGATAATCGCAGAGGACTGAAGTTCGCTGTATGTAGGCCAGCTAACTTTATTCACCAGTTCATTGTATGACTCGCTGATATATTCTTTTATCTTAGACATGCCTTTACTTCGGTTTGCACGGGAGGAGGGACTCGAACCCCCAGCCAACGGTTTTGGAGACCGCTACTCTACCAATTGAGCTACACCCGTTAAACAGGATTAAAGGTACCCGGCTAATACACCGGCGTACCTTTAATCTGCGTTCTGTTAAACTGTTTACTTATTCAATAATTTCAGTAACCTGACCTGCACCAACAGTTCTTCCACCTTCACGGATAGCGAAGCGAAGACCTTTGTCCATTGCAACAGGAACAATCAGACTCACCTGAATTGTAACGTTGTCGCCAGGTACAACCATTTCGCGACCTTCAGGCAAAGAAATCTCGCCAGTTACGTCAGTTGTACGCAGGTAAAACTGAGGTCTGTATTTGTTATGGAAAGGCGTATGACGTCCACCCTCTTCTTTTTTAAGGATATAGACCTCTGCTTTGAATTTGGTATGTGGAGTAATTGAACCTGGTTTTGCGATAACCATACCACGACGGATATCTTTTTTATCAATACCACGTAGCAATAGCCCTACGTTATCACCAGCCTCACCTCTGTCAAGAATTTTACGGAACATTTCTACTCCGGTAACAGTAGACTTCATTTTTTCTTCTTGCATACCAAGAATTTCAACCTCTTCGCCAGAGTTCACAACTCCTTTTTCGATACGTCCTGTAGCAACAGTTCCACGACCTGTGATAGAGAATACGTCTTCTACCGGCATCAGGAATGGTTTGTCAACGTCGCGAGGAGGAATAGGAATGTAAGTATCAACGGCTTCCATCAGTTCAAGAACTTTTGGAACCCAATTTGCATCGTTATTCAAACCACCAAGAGCTGAACCACGGATTACAGGAGTGTTATCGCCATCGAACTGGTAGAAGCTCAACAGTTCGCGGATTTCCATTTCAACCAAATCAAGTAGTTCTGGGTCATCCACAAGGTCAACCTTGTTCATGAAAACAACGATTTTAGGAACGCCTACCTGACGGGCAAGCAGGATATGCTCGCGTGTCTGTGGCATAGGACCATCAGTAGCTGCAACAACTAAGATAGCACCATCCATTTGTGCAGCACCGGTAACCATGTTCTTAACATAGTCGGCGTGGCCTGGACAGTCAACGTGAGCATAGTGACGGTTGCCCGTAGAATACTCTACGTGAGAAGTATTGATTGTAATACCGCGTTCTTTTTCTTCAGGAGCGTTATCAATCGAGTCGAATGAACGGGCTTCAGAAAGACCTGCGTTTGCCAGTACAGTCGTGATTGCTGCTGTAAGAGTGGTTTTACCGTGGTCAACGTGACCAATTGTACCGATATTAACGTGCGGTTTGGAACGGTCGAATTTTTCTTTAGCCATGGGTTTGTTTCTGTGTTTGAGTTTGTATTATTTATTGAGTTTGTTGGTTGTTTTCTTGTTGAGCCAATGACGGGATTTGAACCCGTGACCCCTTCCTTACCAAGGAAGTACTCTACCCCTGAGCTACATCGGCGGAAAGGAAAGGTCATTCATTGGATTACGTGGAGCGGAAGACGGGGCTCGAACCCGCCACCCTCAGCTTGGAAGGCTGATGCTCTACCAAATGAGCTACTTCCGCTTTTTTCGCTTCGTATTCTCCTGATTCCGACATCAATCGGAACCGGACAATAAACACCGGCTGATGCTTACCATCCCGATAAAATCGGGAGAGCTAATCCGCTTTTTTCGCTTCGTA
>Ga0058864_1040316_pt1 | contig 13710 bp, 7 predicted proteins | sample TNRReaAnaerobRNA_FD_61087 | JGI IMG/M metagenome (GOLD analysis project Ga0058864, IMG submission 61087) | Wastewater treatment Type I Accumulibacter community from EBPR Bioreactor in Madison, WI, USA - TNR Reactor, Time B -10min-Anaerobic_... | ecosystem: Engineered > Bioreactor > EBPR >... | reverse complement strand
TGAAGGGCATTTTTGGAAAAGAAGCTGCAATGGCCTATTTCGAAAAAAACAAGGCGTTTGTCGAAAAAATTACCCGTTTAGACGTCTTTAACCTTCAATACCGCCTGCCCCGGCGTATTCTCCAAATACCATATGATGTACTTAATCGGCTTAATCGTCTGGCATTGCGTAAAAGTGATGTTGGATTAACCCATACCATAAGTACCTCGGACTTTGAGCTTGATACTGCTTCAGATCGTTGTTTTGACTTGTTTTGCATTGCCCAGAAAAGTGCTGGTTGGCCAAATCTTAATCGCACATAAACTAAACGATGATTCGTTGGCTTGCATCATAAACCGGCAGACAGACATGACGTGCCCCGCCACCAACGGTCATCAGTTCGTCAATCGCAAAATCGGTTTATTACGGTAAAGGTCTTGTAAACTTGTTTACTTTTTGATCTCATTCCGATACTGCGTTTCAATCTTGGCATTCAGAGGCTTTGTTTTGTGTAGGTATTGGGACACGAAACCTTTTGGAACAGATTTTTCTTTGTATCTATAAAGGTGGCATACCGTTTGTTATCGGATAAGAACGTTAAATACCCAAACCTCATACGGTTGTTTGTAATGGAAAAACAAAGTATCTACGCACCCAAAATTATTACTGGCATCAACGTTATTGATGAAGCTTGGGGCGGTTTGTATCGTGGTGGTTCATACCTCCTCTATGGTCAAGCTTGGACAGGTCGGAGTTTGATGAATCTGCAATTCGCATTTACGGGGGTAAAGCAAAAAGAGCGTTGTCTCTATATTTTCCCGGAGCGACCGCGCGACCTCATCATCCAAGCGGCTTCCATAAACTTTGACCTAAGAGGATCCGTAGAGGATGGGATGGTTAAGTTGATGCGGATCCCGCCATCGTTTAAACCCAATGAACTCACCGACGAGGAGTTGCACAAGGCCATCACGGATTTGGTGCAGGTGGTTGCACAAGAAAACCCAGATCGGCTGATTATTGATAACTTTAGTCGTTTTGCTCAGTTCAAATCCTTTGCTGCGTTTCAAGATGCTTTTATAGACATGCTTGAACGGATCGAATTGGTGGATACGACGCTGTTATTTGCCCTTGGAGAACCTGCGAACGACAATGCTCGCAACGTCATTGAGTTTATTGCCCGACAAGTCACGGGCTGTATTCATGTGGCGCTCGACCAAGAAGAGCCTACTTCTTCCCGTCGTTTGCTTACCATTATCCCGAACATTGGTCACCTTGAAGGGCCGGTTGCGGACTATTGGGACTTGGCCGAGACGGTTTCCGAAAACGAGCGCTACCTCTTGGAGCAAATTGCCCTCCAGCAATCTTTCGAGGAGCCAGCGCCGGAGTTGTCACAGCCAAAAGTTGAAGAGCCAGCCCCGGTACCAGCGCCAGAACCAGCGCCCGTGCCCCCCATTGTTTTACCAGAGCCAGAGCCGGTAGTACCAGAGCCAGCATTAGGGCAGCCTTTTATTTTGCCAACCATGCAAGCGCCAAAGCGTTTATCGGAGTTGCCACGTCGCTTTGGAAGCTCGGCGCGGATGCCCGCTTATGCGTCTTCTAACCATGCTGTACAACCACCGCCGGTTCCCGTTACCAAGCCAGAACCAGCGGCTACCCCTGCACCTCCACCAATAACCCATACCCCGATTCTCCCGACACCCATTGCGGCTACGTTGCCATCCTTCGAGAACCTGAGCAGCCTTCGTCAGGAAGAGGAAGCCTCTGAAGAAGAAGTAGCCTTAGATGGCGTCAGAGACTACACCAATCGGGCGGCTTTCCAGCAAGTTTTGGAACAACAATTCCGGTTGCGCGACCAAAATGGACACTCCTTCCTGTTGATCGCGATGCGTATGGATCGTGGAGAGGGCAAAAAAGTCCGTCCGTTTGACTTTGAGTTCATTCTGGATTTGGTGACGGATGCCTTGCGCAGTTCCGATAGTATGCTGGTAAACCACGATCGTGAGCGGTTGGTGATGTTGCGTGCAAATATCGGCGCTGAAGAGTCGCAGTCTTTCTTTACAGAATTGATGGGGCAACTTAGGAAAGAGGCTCCTCAGCAAGCAGAACACTTGTTGCGCTCGGTATCCGCTATCGTGGTTCCCGATGGCAAACCTTTTAAAACGGCAGAAGAATTCTTGGCTTATGCCATGGATCGGCCTTAAACTCACCGCTCAATTCGCTTCATCCGCTATGAAAAAGTTGCGATATACTCTCCTCGTTGTGGTTGCATTGTGCATCTACAATCCGATAGCCGATACGGTCTTGGCCCAACAGCGTGTCACGGATTCGGCCAGTGTAAATGATCCTCTGGAACAAGCTCGGCAATTTATCCGCAAAAAACGCTATGCCGACGCTTACGACCTCCTCCAATCTGTCAGGGAGCAATATGGCAACCAACATGAATGGATGCGATTGACCGTAGAGGTGGATGATTACTTTGTCCGTGCAAAGGGGAGGTCTTTGCTTTTTCCGATAGATCGGTTAACCTATAAGGTAAAGGTCACGCCAAATGATAGCAAAACCCGTTATGAATTGGTTGATGCGCTGATGCAGTCAGGCCGATTTTATGAAGCCGAAGAACATTTGGAAGGCCAGCGCTACATCAATGCGCAAGACCCCGAATATTTGCGCCGCAAGAACGATATGGCGACACGTAAAGCCAGCCTTACATCACAAAAAATTGCACAACTCCAAGCCAAAGTGGCTGCAAACCCCAGAGATGGACAAGCTTTGCGCGAATTGGCGTACTTCGAGGCCGTGAGCGGTAGCCGAGATGCTGCCCTTGCCACCTACCAGCGTGCTTTGACCGTAAGCAGTGATCCAGAACTGCGGTATGAATATGCGGACTTGCTCATGTCTATGGAAAGATATGATATGGCGCTGCCAGAGGTCGAAGCCTTGATTGCGGCACGCCCTACGAATCTGAAATACAAAAACCTTTATGCATCTATCACGCTCTTTAGCGGTAAAGTAACCGACAAAACCGAGCAATATTTGATGGAGGCGCTACGGAGCGAGACTTGCAATGTAGATATTTTGGCCAATATGTCCTTATTGAAGGTTTATCAAGGAAAATTGGACGAGGCCGATCAATACGCACGTCGTGCGCAGACGTGTGTGGGTTCAGGGTTTAGTGGCCGCTTGGAACAGCTTGATCAGTTAATTGCTGAAAGCAAGCGCACCGGAGGCCGTGGCATCGGCGCCGTTTCTGCCGCAAATGTGGAATTGGAGCGGGCACGACAGTTGTCTCGTGAGCAAAAGTATTTTGACGCTGCGGATGCCTTTGAGCTGTATTTCCGTAAAGGCGGTCCTGTGAAAAAAGAAATCCTTGCCGAGATGGCAAATGCGATTGCAGATGGTGGCGATCCAGAATCTGCGATTGGCGTCTTACAACGTGCTTTGGTGGAGCAATATGACCCTGAATTGGTCTTGCGTATTGCACAGCTCCGCTATGACATGAACGACTATGCGGGCGCGATTGCTGTGCTTGAGGAATTGATGGATCGGGGACATAAGCAAAAAGAAGCGTATCGTTTGTTAGGAGATGCGTATGCCAAAGCCAGATGGTTTGGTAAATCCCGCGAAGCCTATAACATGGCATTGGCGTATTCGCCTGATGATCCAGACCTTCGTCAACGGATTGGTTGGGCTACACCCGGCGTTGGTAAAAGTGGGTCTTATGACTATGCCGCACTACTGATTCCATTTGTACGCGGGATCAGTGCCAAAGGGTTTGAGACCACTTATGAAGCTCTTGCTATGGGGATTAGTTCTCAGGTTACGCTTCCTATTCCAGTGGTATTAACGGCCGGCTTTACGTCTGGAGGCAATAAGGGAACGGCCTTTCAATCGCGGCCCGGTATCAGTGATCCCATCAAAAATCCTGATGGGGATAAACCCCTTGGATATGGCGATACCTGGTACAACCAAGTTTCTCTTGGCGCTTTTATAGACCTAACGAAACCGGAGCCATACCGTTTTTATGGGCATAACTACAGCAACCGTATTGCTGCCGAAGGTGGGCTTGTGGACTATGCCGGAGGACGAACCGTTCCGTTTGGTGCTATCCGTTATTACCACCAAACCAAGAACGTATTCCGCCTTTCCTTGGGTGCAGAACGTCAAGAAGGATCAACAGCCCTTTGGTCTCCGGCAGGTGCACAAAATGAGTTGGTACTCTATCAGTTGGGTGGCGATCTCGGTACACCGCATGGCCAGAAGTTGCTCTTTAATGCGGCCTACTCGTACAATATTGCGAAAGATAAGTTTGGCGAAAACAAAGGGATGTCTATTGGAGGCGACCTCGGCTATAAGACATTCCGTAATTCATGGATTGGGGCCAGTTATTATACCATCAACTACGACAATAAGGTGAACTTCTATTTTTCGCCCACAAATTGGTCGTATCAAGAAGTTATGGCATGGCTCTTGCATGAACGGGAAATGGCCGAAAAGTACTACGTTCGCTTCAAAGTGGGGCCGGGGATGTTGCTGAACAACGATTTTGCCTTTGGCCGTGGCGAATTAGACGTCATTTATAAGTTTGCTCCCAATATCGGAATTGGCCTCATGGGTCGGATTACCCAGTCTTTCCGCTATCGGAATAAATTAGAAACCAACCCATACAATACCTATCAAATTTTGGTCGGTGGGGTTAATTTCTACTGGACGCTCTGAGGCTTTCGATCCTTCAGGGCATGATCCCTGCCAACGTGTTTACAACCCAAAAAGGCAGACCCCACGTCTGCCTTTTCTTTTTACCACCGCGTGACGATGAAACCACCTCCATCCCAGAAAAAGATCACGTCAAGCCGTCCACCAAAGCCCTTACCGGAATTGGTGCATACGGCTTTTGATCCGTTGGTGGTTCCGCAGTACGAGCCGATGAAGCCAGAGCGGCCTTCGCCTTGGTGGTTTGGTTTTATGTTGTTGCTCTTGATTTGTGGTGGCATTTTCCTCTTTTTGGTCATTCAAAATCCGATCATTCCTTTTTTGGGCTATCGGTTATTTGCCGATCGGGCTGTACTGACGTGGTCGGGCTTGGTGGTTCAGGCTTCTACTTATGTTTTGGTTGTTTTCTTAGTGGTGGTGGTGGCGCGTTATGCCTTCCAGATGCTTTTTGCATTGCTTTACATGATTCGATACACCTTCCGATACGGGCAAAAGCACAGTACGTTTACACCGCCTATATCGGTGGTTGTGCCTGCCTTCAACGAGGAAAAACTGATCCGTCAAACATTGCTCTCTCTACTTTCGATGGACTACCCCGAATACGAGGTGATCGTAGTAGATGATGGATCCCAAGACCAAACGGCGCGAATTGTGGAACGTGTTTTGGGAAAGCATGGTAATGTAACGCTCCGGTTGGTCACAAAACCCAATGGCGGAAAAGCCTCTGCGCTCAATGCGGGCATCCAAGTGGCCAAACACGACTTTATACTTTGTGCCGATAGCGATTCTAACCTTGCGCCGGAAACACTCCGTATGGCTATCCGACACATGGAAGATCCTAAAATTGGGGCGGTGGCAGGTAATGTGAAGGTGCTTAACCGCAATACTTGGTGGACGACGTTCCAGGCGTTGGAATATGTAGAAGGTCTTAACCTTACGCGAACGGCGCAGAGTTTTTTTAAATTGGTCAATATTGTGCCCGGGCCTGTAGGTCTTTTTCGGAAATCCACCATTGAAAAAGTAGGTTGGTATAGTTCAGACACTTTTGCCGAAGACTGCGACATCACCCTGAAGATGCTTCGGAAAGGCTGGCAGGTGGTCTATGAGCCAATGGCGATTTCGTGGACGGAGGCGCCCAATACAATTTCCTCGCTCATTAAACAACGCTACCGCTGGACGCGGGGAATCCTTCAGGCCATTCGCAAAAATCGTCACCAAGAATGGTCTAATTTTGGTGCTTGGCTACAAATGTGGTTGGTGATCTTCGAGGCATTTGTGTGGCCATTTGCAAATGTTTTCGCAACCGTGTATTTTATTTATGTAGCCTTCGCATACAGTATTGCATATTATCTTCTTTATTGGTGGCTTGGGCTTACGTTGTTGGACATGGCCATGGCGCTTTGTGCGGTTGCGGCGGAGAGGGAGGAAGTACGTTTAGTGTGGTATGCCGTCTTTTACCGCATTTTCTTTGTGTTGGTGATAGACATCTGTAAGATTTTGGCCACGATAGAAGAGTTCTTAGGGATCCGAATGAATTGGGGGAAATTGGATCGGATTGGGTCGCGGTAGCCTTTATGTTGAACCCGAAGAGCGGCCTTTTGTGATAAGTACAAACAATGAAGCATACGTCGAAATTAAAGAAATCGCAATAGTGTGATTGGGAAGAAGGCTTTGCTGGGTCGTTTTAGAAAAACATGATGGATGGTAGGTTTTAGGCACGCTGTTTGTAAGTTTATCCTTATAGGGGCATGAACGCCTATTTCAGGAACAAAAAAGGTGCAAAAATAGACCATGAAGCGCTTGTGTGAAAGATGACCTAAAAAATTATTTTCATAAAACTTAAACGGTCTAAGAATTACACTTGCTGGAACTTAAAAAGGATCCCGACGATAACATAACCCCAAGAACTTTTGTGGCAGAAAAGGATTAAAAAACCTTTTGAGACAGCAAATGCCCACCATTAAATCAGTAGAATAGCTATGGAAGCCCAAAGCCTAACCATCTTAACGACTGTCATTCTGGTATTGATGCTGGGAACGTTGATTTTCAGTTTTGTTCAATATTGGTTGCACCGCATTCGTGAGCGCCAAGCACGGAAAGACGAGGAAGCCTTGCGCCAGATTGAGCCGCCAAAGCCATATGTACTTACGGAAGCCGCTTCAACAGCCATCAGCCGGCCCACAGTCCCTCCGCCTGTTCCTGCAACACCAAAGGCTGAGGTGAAACCGCTACACCAAGCGTTGGCTTCTCAAAACGAGATTCCAACCGCCGAGATGCAAATCCCTAAAAAAGAGAAGTCACCTTTTACCGTCACCATGTTGGAACCACCCACGGGCGAGCGGAATGTAGCCAAACAAACCTTGCCGAAAACCGAAATTGAGACCGCAAAAGAGCCTGTACTTCCCGTTTCTTCCGAAATCAAAGAAGAGGTTGTAGCGGTCTCGGAACAAGTTGTTGCAAAAATAGCGCCTCCCGAAGCCTCTACTCCAAAGGTAGCCTTGGGAGAACCTACTATTGAACCCGAAATCAAGATATTGCCGCAAAATATGTTGCCCGATATGCCCACCGCCGAACGGAGCATAGATGAAGTTTTCACACCACCGCGCCTTACTGTAAACGCGGATACTACAAGTGGTGATGGTGCTTACGCTGGAGGCGACTCCGCCGGAGGTTTGCATACGCTTGAAGACCTGATTGGACCAGAGCCTTTGGTGTTGGAGTCTATCGGGTCATTAGATGTAAAAGCTGCTTCACCGATGAAGCCTTCGAGTAGTCAGCTGTTTATGGTTCCCGTTGAGTTTGAGACCCTAAGACCTCGCATGACCATTGAACGTAGCGTACCCAAAAAGAGCGTACCATCTGCGCCGAAGTCCGTAGCGTCGCCTGCCCCTACGCCTATGGCACCTCAAGTGCCTCCTCCCGCCACCCCTTCCAAACCGGCTCCACCACGTCGCGATGAAACGCCAGAGTGGAATTGAGTTTGCCCTAATGCCTTATGCTCTACCGTCCTGCACGTGTAAACCTGCTGTGGTTGCTCTTGTTTTCGTTGTTTTTTGTGATTGCAGGGGGTTTCGTTTTTATTCAACTTTTAGATAGTACGATTGGTGGCCCTTCGGACATTAAGCGGCTGATTCCCGTCCGGAGGGCGCCGTTACGTGTGGCCATTCTGAAGAGTGATTACACCGCTCAAGTTCATAATATTCTGAAATTTAGTGGCTCTGGCGTTCGTTGGCGGGATACGACCGTAGCCCAGTGGCAGCACCTTTTGCAAGTCCGAAACCAAGGGGCATATCCCCTCACCGATGAGAATATTGAGGATGGACAATTGGTGGATAAGGATGGAAACCCGAGGTGGGAAATGCTCATCTTACCTTCCGTGCGGGCCATGAGCGACGAGGAGACAAAACAAATCCGGCACTACATGAACAAAGGTGGAACAGTTGTAGCCACTTGGGCATTGGGTCTCTATAAGCCGGATGGCTCTTGGCGTGGTTGGGGGTTTATGGAGGAGTTGTTTGGCATTTCCGTTTCTGGATTTGTAGCACCCGGCTCCCCCGGCCATCGCGTAACGCAGGAGGTGGTTTCGGGTATTACCAAACCCGGTTTATACCTGAAATCGGCGAATACGGCCTCTTTTCCAGATGCCAAAAGCAGTGCTTTAAAAGAATTAAGTGGCTTTAAGTGGGTGTCTTCTTTATTACCTAATAATTTAGCAAAGGATTACGTTGTCGCAGATACCTTTACGTCTGTACAGGTGAATAATAAAGGAAAACGCACCCGTATTCCCTCCGTTTCTTTAACCCATTACGAGTGGGTTGGCGGCGATCCCGCAAAACCCCGTCTTTTGCCCAGTTCGGAGAAAGGATTTCGCAACTTTACTGTCCGCCCCGCCACTCCGATTACCCACAACATACCATCAGGCTATCGAATTCGTGTGGGTACTTATGACCGCCCTATCATGTTTCGTTCTGTCAGGAAACAAACGACCATTGCGGGATATTGGTATGACCATCAATTAGAGGATCGTCCGGCAAGAATGGCCGTCGAAGAATCCGCCGGAATGGTAGTTGGGACGTATGGCAGTGGGCGTTTTGTCTATCTGGGCCATGAGTTGGCCGCAATGGGCGGGAAGGATAAACAGTTGGGTTTCGATCCGAAAGATGCCAAAGTTTTAGAAAGCCTCTTCAACAATATCATTGATTGGCTGATTCGGAAGCCTGTGGCGTGGGCATCGGTTTGGCCTTATGGCTATGAAGCCGCTGCCGCTATGATGACCATCGCCGATGATAGCCCGCTGAAATTGTCCTATATGAAAGAGGTTCTTGCCGATGAAAACATTCGCGGGACCTATTTCTTAGATGCAAATGACCTCCGTGTGCCCGATGGTTTTCTGGATAACCTATCTGGAACGGGCGATATTGGTTTATGGGACAATGCCGAGACGCCAAGAACCATTCAAGCCTTATTAGGCCCTAAAAAAGCAGCATTAGAAGCCAAAGACCCTAAAAAGACCATTTGGGGAGTGTTTTTTCCGCATCTGGTAACACAAGGAAATCTTGTAGCCGCACAAGAGATGAATTTTAGATATGTCGTATCAGCGGGATATGGTCGTAGCATCCAACCCATTGGCCCAGAACGCCCCTTCCCCGGTTTGGTGCAGGTTTATAAGGCAGGTAGAACGGGCGCTGAAACCTTGTTGGCCGGCGCACGAGGCGCATTGGGCGTAGAAAGCAGTTTGCTCGCCGAGGCAGAAAGGATACGGATGGATGGCGGGTTATATCCGGTATTGCTCCGTACCTCGGATTTAGAAAACACGGGTTTCTTGAGTGGCGTTCGTGGGGCTATTCGCACCATGCAGGCCAAGCGATTTTGGTTTGCCAGTGGTTTGCGGTTGGCCACATGGATGAATGCCCGCGAAAAGGTACAGACCACCATCCGGCAAACCAGTGATGAACGGTTTGTGGTGCAAATCTCAAATGATTCGGGGTTAAAAATAGACAGCTTAGCCCTTTACATTTGGTTACCTAAGCCATTAGATCCAGATAAGCAGCGCATTTCCATTCAGCCAGAAACCATCCGCATGGAAAATCTGGTCGAGGCCATTAAGGGGGAGCAAACGGCTCTGGTGGCCGGAAAGGATTTTGCCATCATTAACGAGGCCAATACCCAACTCCGCATTCACATCCGCAACCTTCATCCGCGCCAATACAATGTGTTTCAAGTGGATGTCTCGCCGCGAAAAACCCGCCGGATCAATGAGTGGTGGCATTTTTGAGAACGGGATTACAGCACAAGGAAACGTTACAAGTTCCCAATATTTTTACCGCACGGCAAGGGGTCAAAAACGGCTTTTGCGCGGAGGTAAAGCGGTTTAAAGCGTTCTGGATCTGCGGGACCTACACAAACAGGAACAACGCCTCCGGTTTGATAATAGGGCGGTAAATACGGCAAAATAAAACCGGCTCCACCTTCAGGATCGGTTGTGCCATATACAATTCGCCCAATGCCATGAAGCAACATACTTCCAAAACACATCACGCAAGGTTCGAGCGTGGTATAACACGTTATGGCATGGCTTTTTTTCCAATATTTGGGCGGAATTTTCCTCATGGCCTCCATCTCGGCATGTTTACCCGGATGGTAATTTGGAACCAAGAGTGCATTTCCGGCCACAGCGATGACTTCATTTTCCAATACCATCACGCAGCCAATGGGTAAATTGCCCACTGCTTCGGCAGCAATTGCCTGCTCATAAGCCAGGTCTAAGAAAAAAAAGTCGTTGGGAGAAAGGCGTGTGCTTGACATAGCGATAATTTAGACGTTCGATTTAGGCACAGGATTGGCTAAAAGTATAAAACAAAGGTAGCGTTTAATCACCCAAGAGGAGACTTTGAACTCATTGTAAAGATTCCGAAGATTCATAGTTGGCGTGGTTGTCGCGGTGCTTTGCGAGACCGGTATGCGTTCAAGACCAGATATTAACCCAAGAAAGGTCGTGAAGAAAGTGGGGGTTTCAAAATGAAAATCAAACTCGGCCGTTGTTTACAACCCCTTTACTTCGTATGTTGAACGTATGAATAGCCGTAAAAATCCGCCTTAAATCTCCCGTGCAGATTACTCTTCTTTTTCAACCTTGACCCATAACAACATGAATCCTTGGTCTAAGATTTCCTTAGGTTTATTTGTCATGCTCGTGTTTTCTGCTTGTAGAACACCCAAAATACCCGATTATGCGCTTCCAGTTCCGGTGCCTGAGCGGGAATTTCGGGCCGCTTGGATTGCAACGGTGGATAATATTGACTGGCCTTCTAAACGTGGTTTACCCGTTGAGCAACAGAAAGCAGAATTGGTGGCGCTTTTGGACCGTGCACAGGCTCTTCATATGAATGCCATCATTTTTCAGGTACGTCCCTCGGCAGATGCTTTGTATGATTCTCCGTTAGAGCCTTGGTCCGAGTACCTAACGGGTCAGCAGGGAAAAGCACCGGAGCCTTATTATGATCCCTTGGCTTTTGCGATTGAGGAGGCACACAAACGAGGCTTGGAGCTTCACGCATGGTTTAACCCTTATCGTGCATGGCATCCCGCAGCAAAAGGGACGCCGGCTCCGGATCATATCTCACAAATGCACCCCGAGTGGGTGCGGACGTATGGCGTCTATAAATGGATGGATCCGGGAAGCCCCGAAGCGGCTGCTTTTTCTAAAAATGTGATGTTGGATGTGGTGCGTCGTTACGATGTGGACGGGATACATATGGACGATTATTTTTATCCCTATCCCATTTCTGAAAATGGCCGCGAAGTGGATTTTCCTGACGCCGAAACCTTTGCAAACTATGGTAATGGTCTTTCTAAGGCCGATTGGCGGAGGCAAAACGTAAACCAATTTGTCGAGACTTTGTATCGCGAGATTAAGAAGGAAAAACCTTGGGTGAAATTAGGCATTAGCCCCTTTGGGATTTGGCGGCCCGGTTTTCCGCCACAAATCAAAGGCTTTGACCAATACGATAAACTTTATGCAGATGCCAAGCTATGGCTGAATAAAGGTTGGTTAGATTATTTTACGCCGCAACTCTATTGGCAAATAGATAAAGTGGAACAAAGTTACCCCGTTTTATTGAAGTGGTGGATCAGTGAAAATACCCAAAACCGGCATATCTGGCCGGGAAACTATACCAGTAAGGTGATAGACCCCGATCCTACAAAACGCTGGGATCCGACGGAGTTGGTCAACCAGGTGAGGCTGACACAAGACTTGCCCGGAACGGATGGTAACGTTCATTTCAGCATGAAATCCCTTATGGCCTCGAATAGCGTTTTGGGCGAACGGCTTCGCCAAGAGGTGTATCGGTATAAAACGTTGGTTCCGGCTTCGCCTTGGCTCGGAGAAGCACCAAAAGAGAAGCCCTCGGTTAAAATCCGAAAGCAAAAAAAACAGCGTCTTGTGGAGTTGGGGTTCGAGTTGCCAGAAAATAGCACACCACCTTCGGCACCTTCACACTGGATTATTCGGACGCTCTATGGAAATCGTTGGGAAATGGAATTGATTTCGGGTAGCGAAACTGTGTATGCGCTGAAGGCATTGCATGGTTTGCAAAAGCCGGACTGGGTGGTGGTTTCGGCATTGAGCCGCACGGGGGTAGAGGGGGCACAAACCGCCAAAAGGGTCAAGAAATAGGGGTTGCTTTTACCCAGCGTAACCGCATGATGCGGTTGGAGGTTGGGGTAATCCGTGCTGCCTCGGAGGGGCGATGCCCCAAGATGGCCCATATGGTATCTCCAACTAATAGAACAGGGATATTCGTCCGGTGTGTAGAAGGGACTTTGGTGTCCGTCAAGAAATCACTCACTTTTTTGTGACGGCCTTGCATTCCGAAAGGCTGAAATTGATCGCCGATTGCCCACGCACGTATGTGGAATGGGGTATCCTCTGGCGGGGCTGCCCAGATTTCACAGTCTGTTTCGCTGCTTTTTAGGAAATGTTCGGGGTTGTCGGTGGAGTGTAGTTCAAGCTCAAAAACTCCCCACGGCGTTTGGCAAGGAGCGTTCGGTGTCAATACAAAAATATCGGAGGTTTTGGGCGTAAGTCTTAAAAAAACAAGCGATTCTCGGTCGCGCCAAATGGCGCCAGAAGGTAATGTCAGTTTTGCGCCTGTTTGTGCATATGTGAGACTGTCTATTCTGCCGAGGAAGTCACGGCTTTGAGGGAAGTCCGGCAACCATTTTTTGATGGCTTCTAAGTACAAACGTTTCCGCCAAGCCGTAGGTAACTTGCTCAGTTCGGTCAGGGATAGGGTCCTTTCCTGCGTAGTTGCTTTTGCAAAAAGGGTATTTAGCTTGGGGTGAAAATCGTGGTCTAAATATGTCCTGATGTCCTCTCCTGTGGCGACCAAATGGTCTATTGCGGTGTCGCCAAAGTCCTTTTGGATGATGCGCATAAGCCGTTGTCGTACCAAATTCCGGCGGTATTTGGTTTGGTGATTGGAGGTGTCTTCGCGCCACGTTAGGTTGTTTTCGCGGGCATACCGGATTAATGCTTGCTTACGATAAGACAATAAAGGCCGGATAATTTGGTATTCAGCGCCGATGGACAAGGGTCTTACGGCAGGTATTCCGGCAAGCCCCTCGATACTCGTTCCCCGCAAAAGATTAAGGAGGATGGTTTCTGCTTGGTCGTCTGCATGGTGTGCTGTCGCTATAAAGCCAATCCCTTCTGCTTGGGCAATACGGGCAAACGCCTCGTATCGTAAATTTCGGGCAAATGCCTGTAAAGACAGTTCTTTAGGACGGAGCTTTTCTGTTTCAATTGTTTCGATATGACACGGGATTTCCAGTTGTTGGCAAAACTGTTCTACAAAATGCGCATCCGCCTCCGAGTCGTCGCCACGTAACCGATAGTTGATGTGGACGGCTGTTACCTTATAGCCGAGCATCGTCATCGCATGGGTTAGTACCACGGAGTCTAAGCCGCCACTGAGTGCCACCAAGACTTCTTGCGGAGGATGGCCAATGGGTAAGGCG
>Ga0058864_1016692_pt1 | contig 13763 bp, 1 predicted proteins | sample TNRReaAnaerobRNA_FD_61087 | JGI IMG/M metagenome (GOLD analysis project Ga0058864, IMG submission 61087) | Wastewater treatment Type I Accumulibacter community from EBPR Bioreactor in Madison, WI, USA - TNR Reactor, Time B -10min-Anaerobic_... | ecosystem: Engineered > Bioreactor > EBPR >... | reverse complement strand
AAAAATGCGGTAAAACCCTTGTGGTTGTTATCACATTATAAATTATGCTATATCTCAATTGATGTTGCGTTACATTCCGAAAATCGTAAAATCAATTTATAGAAAATTTTATTGCCTGCTTATTGCCGATTAAAATTAACTCATTTATAGTGATGTTGTAAAAATATAACGTCATAAAAAAATGCTTAAGGGATTCCGACCCCTGAAGTAATTTTAAAGTGAACCTAAAAATTTGAGAATGCAAAATGTTTACACCCGTACAGGAGGCCAAGAGGTCTTTTGTGAAAAAATCAGCAATGATGGTTTAGGTATGTTATTTTCTGCCAGGAAAATATATACTAAAAACAGAGACCGTTATTTAACAATACTAACCCTGTTGTTACTCTTATTACAAACAAATATTTTAACTGCCCAAACCTGTACATGTACAGGTACCAATTTGGTTCTGAACCATTCTTTTGAGAGTGGGACGAACAACTGGACGTGGTCAGGAGGAAACCTGTACTCTGATACCTATGCTGCTCAGTGTGGTACCAAGGCCGGTCATTTTCAAATAACCAATACGGGAAGTAATTGGGTATCTCAACAAATAGGAACTGTAGGTTCTAACGGAATTACAACAGGTTCTATTCTAAATCTGAGTGTTTACGGAGGGACTCATAATCCTTCATTTTATCATCAGGTTGGTATCAGTTATTTTACCAGCAACTGGACGTATATTTCCGGGAATTATACAGAGGTTAATGCACAATTGCCCAGTATGTCTCTTTATAATATAACGAGTACAGTACCTGCGAATGCTCATTTTATCACCGTGGAAAAAGGAGGAAACGGAGATTGGATTAAAACTGACAGATGGTGTGTATCATTATCTCAATGTAATCCGGATAATGGTTCCGCTCCGCCTTTTTGTGCACCACAACCGATTTGCCCGTCAGGCAATAACTTTTTGTGGAGTCAATCAATCAATTCATCTGACGGATCTCCATCCAACGTAAGGTTAATATGTAGTTCTAAATTAACACATACCATCCCGGGCCCATATCCTTCTGCCTTCAACGGACCGGTAAATGTTAATGTATCGGATGTTGTATCTTATGACGGATATACAGGAAGAAATAGTGTAACCCAGCAAAACGAAAGATGGAGGGTTGTCTTTAAGAAAAATGGAAGTACTGTATACGAATCTCCTTATACTAATGATGTTCCGGACTTAAGAAATCAGGGATATTGGAGGGGAGCTCTTGGAACAACAGTATATTTACCAAACGGTGCAGACCAGATTATCATAGAACATTGGGCAGTAGCAAATAACACAACCTGTGCTAACGGTCCAAACTCTGTAGTTCCTGTTAGTGTGTGCGTAGGTTTTACTCCGGTCACCTGCGATAATGTTACAAATGGTGGTCAGATCGGTAGTAATCAGACATCATGTCTGGCTACATATGATCCTGCACCTATAACAAATATCACATCACCAACAGGAGGTACAGGCAATCTTGAATATATGTGGTTAAAAAGTACTACGACCTGTGTTGCTCCAAATGGTAGCAATGACAGCGAATGGGTACAAATATCAGGAGCTAATGCATCTTCATATGATCCGGGACCTTTATATCAAAATACGTGTTATCTGAGATGTTCCAGAAGAGCAGGTTGTACCAACTGGGATGGAGAATCGAACGTAGTCTCTGTCACAGTATCCGGACCAGCCGTACAAATTGCTTCACCAATTACTCTTGTAAAAGACAGAACCATTACCAATGAAGTCCATTGCGGTAACTCTAATCAAAGAACTTTGTGGATGGATTGTCTGATTGCCAATGGTCCGGGAGGTAATACAGAAACAGCAAAATACTGGAAAATTATTTCCGGAGGTTCATTTAAAGAATATTGTGATGGTACAGCATATTTTGAAATGAGGGTTCAAAATTTGGTTACATCAACATATCAATTGGATATAAAAGTAGTGTTAAGCGGAAGAACACACAGTGCTCCGGCAGGAAGTCCTCATGTTGAAGGATGTACATCTTCTGCGCAGAGTGATTGGTATTATTATACCAATATGACCGGAACCATTACAGGTGTTAATGGATTGGCAGGAGCCCTTTTATCTATAGACAGAAAAGGTGCTTCTTTTCAGGTTGGAACAAATGCAAGTCTTTATGCCAACGCAGGACAATTTGGTGCCAGCGGATGGTTGATTTACAATGTTATAAACCAACCATCAAACTTCAAATTAAAAGCTGAATGTGGGGCCGATTTCAATTTCTTGTTATCTGGTGGAGCATTACAACAAACACAGTCATTTGCCTGTGGCACCATCTGCAGAGGAGAAAGTGTGCAATTGACAGCTAATGGTGCAGGCGGGAGACCGGGCTATACCTACACCTGGGACAATGGTTTAGGTTCCGGACAAACCAAAACGGTGAATCCACAAACAACCACCACCTATAAAGTTGTTATAACAGATACAAACGGCTGTAGTTCTTCTTCACAAACAACCATAACCGTCAATCCTCAGCCTGTGTTGAATGCAGGTCAGGATGTAGAAATTTGTATTGGACAGTCCGTTTTGTTGACAGTTAATGCAACGAATGGCACTACACCATATACGTATACTTGGCCAAACCCACCGGGAGGAACAGGTAACAGTAAATCGGTAAGTCCGACTACGACAACAACATTTGTTGTGACCGTCACGGATGCTAAAGGATGTACAGCTACAGATGATGTGAGGGTAACGGTTAGTCCGAATCCAAGTGTACAATTAAATACCTCACAGGTTTGTGTGGATGGTACATTGCAAATAAATGCAACGCCGAATGGGGGAACTCCAGGTTACACATATTCCTGGACCGGACCAAATGGTTTTACAGCAACCACTCAAAATGTAAGTCGGCTTAATGCAACTACAAACATGAGTGGATTGTATTCGGTTACAGTTACAGATTCAAAAGGTTGTATCGCAACCTCCAATATTAATGCAACAGTAAATCCCAATCCGATTATAAGCGCCACTGTAACAGATGTAACTATTTTTAATGGAAACAACGGGTCAATTGACCTGACTGTATCCGGAGGTACGTCACCTTACACATATTTATGGTCAAATGGTGCAACCACACAAGATTTATCTGGTTTGACAGCAGGATTATATATGGTGACTGTTACTGATAATAAAGGGTGTACAGCAGTTACGGAGTTCGAGCTTTCAATAGGGCATCCAGGAGATTGTACTGGTTTCAGAACACAAACTATGGGAGGTTGGGGCGCAAAAGCTTCCGGAAACAACCCAGGGGTGTATAGAAATGCAAATTTTGCCGCAGCGTTCCCAACAGGACTACAAATAGGATGTACTAATAAGTTGAGACTTACCACCGCACAGGCTGTCGAGATATTTTTACCATGCGGGGGGACAGCTGCGTTATTGGCTGGCGGAACTGCGACGAATCCTTCATGTATTAATAATGTTTTTGCGGGACAACTCGTTGCATTAACGTTAAGTGTGACGTTTGATTTGTATGATCCAAATTTTGGGTCATCCAACATTAACCTGAAAGACTTAAAAATAGGTTCAGGACCACTTCAAGGATTGACAGTTCAACAGCTTTTAACAGAAGCCAATAATTTAATTGGTGGTTGCGGATCTACATATTCGATTTCTGACCTGGTAACAGCCTTAACAAATGCAAATGAAAGTTTTGTGGACGGCAAGGTTACCAAAAATTATCTGACTTGTTGTGAGATTGTTTTAAATACTACAGGAGCAACTGTATGTTCAGGAAGTTCTACACAGATTACCGCAACGGCCACAAACGGCACGGCCCCGTATACATATACATGGAGTGATGGTCTTGGCACAGGTCAAACCAAAACTGTAAGCCCGACAGCTACCAAAACATATACTGTAACGGTAACAGATGCAAACGGGTGTAATAAAACAGCCAGCGCAACAGTAATTGTTAAACCTGTTCCTGCTGTTCAAGTTAATAACAGTCCGATTTGTGCGGGTAATACTTTAGTAATTACTTCAACTCCTAGTGGAGGAACACCAGGATATACTTATTCTTGGAGTGGACCCAATGGATTTTCAGCCACATCACAAAACATATCAAGAACAAACGCAAATATTACTATGGCAGGAAGTTATTCTGTGACGGTTACAGATTCAAATGGTTGTACCGCTTCAGCTAACATAACAGCCACAGTTACCCCGGGACCGACAGTTAATTTAGGACCTGACAAATCTATTTGTAACGGTGATGAGTACGTTATTAACTCTGAGGTTACCAATGTTCCTACATGTGGTACTCAGGGAACAAGTCGTTGTGATAACCCAATTGTCAATTCTAACGGTTATATATCAAATCAAAGTACTGCCGCTGTTTGTGGTGATAATGCAGGAGCTAAATTGTGGACACTTGGAGGAAATGGTACATCATACCTGACGTTAGATATGGGAGCTTCCAGACCGACAGGTACACAAATATGTGTACGGGTTAAATTAGAACATTGCAGCAGCTCCAATTCTACCAATTCAGACATGAAAATCAGACAATCGGGTTCTGCGGATTCCGGATTTACAGATTTGGTAGCTTCAAAGACGTTTTCACATTCGTCTTACCAAACGTATTGTTATACTCTTGCTACTCCAGCCAGATATGTAAGAGTTCAGGATAACGGTAAATGTTCTTTCAGACTTGATTATCTGGAATTTACAACACCAAATACATTTAACAATTCTATAAATTATGTTTGGTCAGGACCAGGAATTATTGGTTCAACTACAGGTTCATCTGTCACGGTAAATCAAAACGGAACGTATGTTTTGGTTGTCACAGATTGTAATGGATGTACAGCCAGTGACCAAATAAACATTAATATTCACAATAATGTGGTAGCCAGTGTAAATAATGCTGAAATCTGTTCAGGACAATCGACAACACTTACAGCTAACTTTATAGCTGGAGCAACTTATGAATGGACGGAACAAGGAAGTAATACAGTAATTTCAACTGCACAATCTATTACGGTCTCGCCGACTTCTAATAAGGTGTATATTGTCACCGTTAGAGTTAATGGTTGTGAAGATTCGGATGATGCTTTGGTAACCGTAAACCCTGTGCCTTCTGTTACAACTAATGCACCTGAAGTGTGTGTAGGAAGTACTCTGGCAATAACTTCTAATCCTTCAGGTGGTACTCCAGGGTATACTTATGTATGGAGCGGACCAAGTGGTTTTAGTGCTAGTACACAAAATGTCAACAGAAATAATGCAACAGTTAGTATGGGTGGAACTTACAGCGTTATAGTCACAGATACAAAAGGCTGTACAGCTGTTTCAAGTACACAAGCAACGGTCAACCCGGGATTAACTGTTACTACGAGTGCACCAGAGGTTTGTTTAGGAACGACATTAACGATTTCTTCAAATCCAGGTGGAGGTACACCTGCCTATACTTATGTATGGAGCGGACCTAATGGATTTAGTGCAAGTACCCAGAATATAATCCGAAACAATGCGGCTTTAAATATGAGCGGTACGTATTCAGTTACTGTAACAGATACAAAAGGATGTACAGGTGTTTCCAGCGTGGTAGCAACCGTCAACCCGGGATTAAATGTTGTTACTAACGCGCCTGAAGTTTGCGAAGGTAGCACATTGAATATCAGTTCTACTCCAAGTGGAGGAACTGCAGGTTACACATACATATGGAGTGGACCAAACGGTTTTAGCGCCGCTACTCAAAATATTACAAGAAATAATGCAACGGTCAATATTTCCGGAAATTATAGTGTGACTGTCACAGACACGAAAGGATGTATAGGAACTTCAAGTACATCTGCAATTGTCAATCCTAACCCAACTTTACAAGCAAGTTCAAATTCCCCTGTGTGTCAGGGAGAACAAATAAATTTGTTTTCCACGCCTTCAGGAGGAACACCATCTTACACTTATGTTTGGTCAGGGCCTAATTCATATAATTCAGTTGTTCAGAATCCAGTCAGATTAAATGCAGATAATACGATGACGGGCAGTTATAATGTAACTGTTACAGACTCAAAAGGATGTAAAGCAGTAGCTTCAACAAGTGTTTCACTTACTTCAAAACCGGTATCAGGAATTGAAGGACCTCAAACAACTTGTGCAAAAGAAGCTGTTTTGTTCACCGTTAATCCACCAGCCGGTGCAGGTTCTGTTTATACATGGACATTCCAGGGAGGAACACCTTCAACGGCAACAGGGCCAAGCGCAACTTCGCAGTGGAATTCTCCGGGAACCTACAACATAGAAATGGTAGTAACTAAAGATGGTTGTACATTATCTTACACTAAAACCATAGTGATTACGGAAGAGGTATTTTCTATTGCAGGTCCCGATAAAGATATTTGTCAGGGTGGAAATACCATCATCAACGGACAGGGACCATCAGGCGGTAACTTTAGTTGGACTGTAGTTTCGGGTGATCCTACATCAATTGATGGTGGTGGATCTTCACCAAATCTGAATGTTTCACCATTGTTCACCACCGTTTACAGACTTACAGTTAGTCAAAATGGTTGTGTCAGAACTGATGAAGTTACCGTATTTGTTAATGTTAGTCTTAATCCGACAGCAAATGCAGGTTCTCCTTTGAATATTTGTTCTGGTGTAACAACAACAATCGGAGGAAACCCAACAGGTATACCACCTGTAGGAAATCCAAATACACCTCTAGGTTATATCTGGAGCCCGGGTGCCGGATTAAGCTCAACAACAGTAGCAAATCCAAGTCTGACACTTGTAACTCCAGGATCGTATACATATCAGGTAGTCGTAGTTGCTTTGGCAACAGGATGTAGCGATACAGCCGTTGTTACACACACGATAGATCCTAAACCAACCATCCAGGTTAACACTACAGAAATCTGTGCGGGCTCAACGCTTACAGTTAGTTCGACACCAAGCGGTGGTACTCCGGGATATACTTATGTATGGAGTGGTCCGAATGGCTTTAGTGCAAGCACACAAAATGTAAGCAGAGCGAATGCTACACCAGCGATGAGTGGATTGTATTCCGTGACTGTAACAGATACCAAAGGTTGTGTAGCTAACAGCAGTGTACAGGCGACTGTCAATCCAAATCCAACGGTTCAAACAACAACGGTAGAAATCTGTGCGGGCTCAACGCTGGAAGTTAATTCAACACCAAGCGGTGGAACACCTGGTTATACGTATGTGTGGAGCGGCCCTAACGGCTTTAGTGCAAGCACACAAAATGTAAGCAGAGCAAACGCAGCACCAGCGATGAGCGGATTGTATAGTGTTACAGTTACCGACAGCAAAGGATGTGTAGCTAACAGCAGTGTACAAGCGACTGTCAATCCGAATCCAACAGTACAAACAACAACGGTAGAAATCTGTGCGGGCTCAACGTTGGAAGTTAATTCAATACCAAGCGGCGGAACACCGGGTTATACTTACGTATGGAGCGGTCCAAACGGCTATACTGCTTCAACACAAAATGTAAGCAGATCGAATGCGACACCGGTGATGAGTGGATTGTATTCTGTGACGGTAACAGATACCAAAGGTTGTGTTGCCAATAGTAGTGTACAGGCGATAGTCAATCCGAATCCAACCATTCAGTCTAGTTCAAACTCACCTGTCTGTGTTGGAAATCAAATAAACTTATTTGCAACTCCGTCAAGCGGAACACCAGGCTTTGCATATAGTTGGACAGGACCAAATAATTACACATCTTCATTGCAAAACCCTGTTATTTTGAATGCCGGGCTTTCAATGGCCGGTGTATATAATGTTACAGTTACAGACTCTAAAGGTTGTGTTGCAAATTCAAACACAAGTGTTACTATAACAAGTAACCCTGTTTCCGGGATTGATGGACCGCCTACTACATGTGCAAAAGAACCGGTTTTATTTATTGCGACACCAGCCGGACCCGGATCTACTTACAACTGGACTTTCCAGGGAGGAACTCCTCCGACTGCAACCGGACCAAGTGCAACATCTCAGTGGGATACACCGGGAGAGTATCTCATTACCTTAGTAGTAACAAAAGATGGATGTACTTCTTCTTATACAAAATCTATCATCATAACTCAGGAAGTATTTTCAATAGCAGGACCGGATAAAGAAATTTGTCAAGGCGGTAATATTACGCTTAACGGACAAGGACCTGCCGGTGCTAACTTTAGCTGGACGGTTGTATCAGGTGATGCTACTTCAAGAGACAATGGTATCAATTCAATGAATTTATTGGTTTCACCATTATTTACAACAGTATACAGATTGACGGTAAGTCAAAATGGTTGTGTAAGAACTGACGAAGTCACGGTATTTGTAAATGTAAATTTAAATCCTATTGCCAATGCAGGTAACCCATTGGATATTTGTTCAGGTGTTGTAACCACAATTGGAGGAAATCCGACAGGAACACCTCCTCCGGGAGCACCAAATACTCCGTTGGGTTATATCTGGAGCCCGGCAACAGGATTAAATTCAATAACAGTTTCAAATCCTACACTTACCCTTAACAATACCGGTTCTTACACATATCAGGTTATTGTAATTGCTTTGGCAACAGGATGTACAGATACTGCAACAGTAACTCACACAGTTGTTCCTAAACCTTCTGTTATGGTAACAACAACAGAAATATGTGCAGGATCAACGTTAGAAGTTAATTCAACACCAAGCGGTGGAACACCTGGATATACGTATGTATGGAGTGGTCCAAGTGGATTCAATGCAACGACACAAAATGTAAACAGAGCAAACGCCACACCTGCGATGAGTGGATTGTACAGTGTTACAGTCACCGACAGCAAAGGTTGTGTTGCTAACACCAGTGTACAAGCGACTGTGAATCCTAATCCAACAGTACAAACCACAACAGCGGAAATATGTGCCGGTTCCACATTGGAAGTTAATTCAATACCAAGCGGCGGAACACCGGGATATACGTATGTATGGAGTGGTCCAAGTGGATTCAGTGCAACGACACAAAATATAAGCAGAGCGAACGCCACCCCTGCAATGAGCGGTTTATATAGCGTAACTGTTACCGACAGCAAAGGTTGTGTAGCTAACAGCAGCGTACAGGCGACTGTAAATCCGAATCCAACAGTACAAACCACAACAACAGAAATATGTGCCGGTTCCACATTGACAGTTAATTCAACACCTAGTGGTGGCACACCGGGATATACGTATGTATGGAGCGGGCCAAGCGGATTCAGTGCAAGTACACAAAATGTAAGCAGAGCAAACGCTACACCTGCTATGAGTGGATTGTACAGTGTTACTGTTACCGACAACAAAGGTTGCGTTGCTAACAGCAGCGTACAGGCGACTGTAAATCCGAATCCAACAGTACAAACCACAACAACAGAAATATGTGCCGGTTCCACATTGGAAGTTAATTCAACACCAAGCGGCGGAACACCTGGATATACGTATGTATGGAGTGGTCCAAGTGGATTCAGTGCAACGACACAAAATGTAAGCAGAGCAAACGCTACACCAGCGATGAGTGGATTGTACAGTGTTACAGTTACCGACAGCAAAGGCTGTGTTGCCAACAGCAGTGTACAAGCGACTGTAAATCCGAATCCAACAGTACAAACCACAACAACAGAAATATGTGCCGGTTCCACATTGGAAGTTAATTCCACACCAAGCGGTGGAACACCGGGATATACCTATGTATGGAGTGGTCCAAGCGGATTCAGTGCAACGACACAAAATGTAAGCAGAGTAAACGCTACACCAGCGATGAGCGGATTGTATAGTGTTACAGTAACCGACAGCAAAGGCTGTGTTGCCAATAGCAGCGTACAGGCGACGGTCAATCCGAATCCAACAGTACAAACCACAACAACGGAAATATGTGCCGGTTCCACATTGGAAGTTAATTCAACACCAAGCGGTGGCACACCTGGTTACACCTATGTATGGAGTGGTCCAAGTGGATTCAGTGCGACTACACAAAATGTAAGCAGAGTAAACGCTACACCAGCGATGAGCGGATTGTATAGTGTTACAGTAACCGACAGCAAAGGCTGTATTGCCAACAGCAGCGTACAGGCGACGGTCAATCCGAATCCAACAGTACAAACCACAACAACGGAAATATGTGCCGGTTCCACATTGGAAGTTAATTCAACACCAAGCGGTGGAACACCGGGATATACGTATGTATGGAGTGGTCCAAGTGGATTCAGTGCAACGACACAAAATGTAAGCAGAGCAAACGCCACACCTGCGATGAGTGGATTGTATAGTGTTACAGTAACCGACAGCAAAGGTTGTATTGCTAACAGCAGCGTACAGGCGACAGTCAATCCGAATCCAACATTACAAACCACAACAACGGAAATCTGTGCCGGCTCAACGCTTGCAGTTAATTCGACACCGAGTGGAGGTACACCAGGTTACACCTATGTATGGAGTGGTCCGAACGGTTATAGTGCAATAACACAAAATGTAAACAGAGCAAACGCTACACCTGCGATGAGTGGATTGTACAGTGTTACAGTTACCGACAGCAAAGGTTGTGTTGCGAATAGCAGCGTACAAGCGACTGTCAATCCGAATCCAACAGTACAAACCACAACAACAGAAATATGTGCAGGTTCCACTTTGGAAGTTAATTCAACACCAAGCGGCGGCACACCTGGTTATACGTATGTATGGAGTGGTCCAAGCGGATTCAGTTCAAGCACACAAAACGTAAGCAGAGCGAATGCTACACCAGCGATGAGCGGCTTGTACAGTGTTACAGTTACCGACAGCAAAGGTTGTGTTGCGAATAGCAGCATACAGGCGATTGTAAATCCGGGGTCAACAGTACAGGTTGTCACATCTGAAGTTTGTACCGGATCAACATTGGAGATTAACGCAACACCAAACGGCGGCACACCAGGTTATACGTACGTATGGAGTGGTCCGAACGGGTTTAGTGCAACAACTCAAAATATTGTAAGGGCGAATGCAACGCCTGCGATGAGCGGACTATATAGTGTTACAGTTACCGACAGCAAAGGCTGTGTTTCCAACAGCAGTGTTCAGGCAACGGTCAATCCAAATCCAACAATCCAGGCTACCAGCAATGAAGTTTGTGTTGGTTCAACATTACTTATTACATCTACTCCAAATGGAGGTACACCTGGTTACACCTATGTATGGAGCGGTCCGAATGGATTTAGTGCAACTACTCAGAATGTTACACGACCAAATGTTACCATTACCATGGCAGGAGGATACGTAGTGACTGTAACGGACAGCAAAGGTTGTTCAGCTACAAGCGCAGTTTCAACTACAGTAAATCCAAATCCGGCTGTGGTTTTAAGTGCACCAGCTGTTTGTGATGGCTCTACTTTAGAAATTAGTTCAACGCCAAGCGGAGGTACACCTGGATATACATATGTATGGAACGGACCAAACGGTTTTAGTGCAACAACACAAAATGTCAGCAGGCCAGATGCAACAGTTGCTATGAGTGGATTGTACAGCGTTACCGTCACAGATAGTAAAGGTTGTAGTTCTACAAACAACAGCATCACTGCAACGGTGGAACCAAAAGCATTTGTTGGAGATTTTGTTTGGGAGGATATAAATGGAAATGGAAGACAGGATATTAATGAGCCGGGAATAAACGGTGTATCCGTCAATTTGTTTAATGCCTCTAATAATGCGCTTGTTGCTTCTACATTAACAGCTTCAAGAAGTGGTAATGCAGGTTATTATCAGTTTGAAGTTTGTAAAGGTAGCTATTACATTGTGTTTGGCGAAGTATCTGAATATAGCAGAACACCTAAAAATGCTCCGGGCACAAATGATGGAAATGATAGTAATCCAAATACTACAACGGGTAGAACAGATAATTTTAACCTGAATCCGGGAGACAACAATAATACTATCGATGCCGGATATTATAAGCTTGCCAGATTGGGAGATTATGTTTGGGAAGATTCAGATGTTGATGGTATCCAGGATGACAATGAATTCGGAATTTCAGGAGTTACCGTAAGACTTTTGGATGAAAACGGAAACCAAATAAGGTTTACAGTTACCAATTTGAGTGGTTTCTATTTATTCGACAATCTTGCACCAGGAAATTACATTGTCAAATTTGACACTAAAGCTGGTTATATTCCAACTGCCAATGAAAGAGGAGGAGATGAGGAAAAGGACAGTGACGCAGATCCGGTTACAGGTAGAGCACCTTTAGTAACATTGGTTTCCGGTCAGTCTGATCTGACTATTGATGCCGGATTCTTCAGATTGGCACGTATCGGAGATTTTGTTTGGGAGGACACCAACCTGAACAATGTACAAGATGCTTTTGAACCTGCACTACAAAATGTAACGGTAACTTTAAATGGTATTAAAGGAACAGATGGAAGTATTGTAAATTTATCCACTACCACAGATAACATGGGAAGATATGATTTCAACAATCTTACTCCGGGTTCATATACAGTTACATTTACAAGACCAGGCAGCCAATATCTTTCTGTTGTACCTAATTTTGGTTCAAATGATGCTATAGATAGTGACGCAGATGCCGTCACAGGTCAAACACAATCATATCAGTTGAAATCCGGGGAATACAACAATACAGTTGACGCCGGTTATTACAGATGTGCCAAAGTGGGTGATTTTGTATGGTTAGACTTTGGAAGCAATGCTAACGTTCAGGATGGTGGTGATTTAGGTATTAACAATGTTCAGGTTCAGCTTTTCCAAGCCTTCACTAACACATTGATTGAAACACAGTTCACCAGAAATAGTCCGATTGACGGAAGACCGGGTTATTATTTATTTGATTGTGTGCGACCGGGCACCTACTATATTAAAGTAAGCAGACCTACCCCGGGTGTTGGAGTAACCAGATATGAGTTTGTTGTTCCTAATCAGGGAGGTGATGATATGCTAGACAGTGATGTGGTTGATTTTATAAACGGAACAACCCTCAACTTTACAGTTGGATATGCTCAGACAATATTGGATATTGATATTGGATTTATCAGCATATTGCCGGTTGATGTTAAAGAACTTTCAGGATGGTGGAATAAGGACAAAGATGTGAATCAATTAAGATGGGTAACCACCAAAGAGATCAATAACAGTCATTTCATTATTGAAAGAAGTCTTGATGAAGGTCAGTTTGTTGAATACGCCAAAATTAACGGGAAAGGATTCAGCAACAACGAAGTTGTATATGAATATAATGATTGGGATATCTCCTTAGACGGCATTTATGAATACAGAGTTAAACAAGTAGATTTTGATGGTAAGAATACAGAAATTGGAACGGTTTCAATTAAAGTTAATCGTGACGAATTAATCGGTGTTCAGGTTTATCCTAACCCAACAAAAGACAATGTTCAACTGAAAATAGATGCAGTCGCAGGACAAAATGTTTCTTATGACTTATATGACGGAACGGGTCGTTTAGTAATGACAAAAAATGTAGGAGAAATTTTACATTCCGGTAGCGATACATATAATGTGGAAATGTATAATCTGATACAAGGAGTATATTATCTGCGTTTAAACATTGGTAGTGAGACTTTTGTCCGTAAGTTGATCAAGATTGAATAATATATCAACGTTTTAAAAAGTATTAAGGGAATGGTCCTCGGATCATTCCCTTTTTTTATACATGTACACATAAATCATTATTAACCATTGGGTTTATGGCCGTGAAAGATGCAAAAACAAAAAAGTGTGATAGTCAGGTCAGTTGAAA
>Ga0058864_1045831_pt1 | contig 13766 bp, 6 predicted proteins | sample TNRReaAnaerobRNA_FD_61087 | JGI IMG/M metagenome (GOLD analysis project Ga0058864, IMG submission 61087) | Wastewater treatment Type I Accumulibacter community from EBPR Bioreactor in Madison, WI, USA - TNR Reactor, Time B -10min-Anaerobic_... | ecosystem: Engineered > Bioreactor > EBPR >... | reverse complement strand
TTTTTTGCGGGGAAGCCGTACCAACTACTGGGTTAGGATTAACGCCAATGCTCTGAATATTAGAATATTGGAAACAAGACGGACTGGTAAACGAGGTTACCTTAGCACGATAACAGTAGGTTTCCGTTAAGGGTGAGAAATTGTAGATAGTGGACGTTTCCGTTGTTGCGTTGAAAGCCCCCACACAGCCTCGTTGTTTTTCCCAAACAATAGTACCATATTGATCATTCAACATCAAACTTACAATACCGGAACCGCAAAATTCAGCTGTGTTAGGTGGGGGTATCGTCCCGCCTCTGGCTTTATGAATATTAATAAAGATTGGTGCAGAGAACCGCTCACAGTTCGTTGGTGAATTAATGTAGGTAATTTTTGCCCTGAAACAGGTTGGGGTGTTAACAGAACCATTAACATTATTACCGGATAATCCTGTCGGTTGATACACTAAATTCGGCAAACAAGGTCCGTTAGCAACCTCTGCCTTTTCCCATGTAACAGTTAAAGGCGTATTCGGAGGGGATACCGTAAGATTAACAAATCCTGAATTACAAAACTCTGAAGCCGGATTAGCAGTTACCGAAATGGGCGTAGCTGCTATAAAATTACTTAAAATATTAGAAGCCGGATTAAAGAAAGTATTACCACATCCTTGAGTTAATACCATGACCCTTGCCTGAACGGTAAGCATATTTTTATGCAAATCAAACCATGCACTCGTTTGAGCTGCCGGCACGGTAAAATCTCTGTACATACCCGTACCAAATGTGCTGGTCGTATCAATTACCACGCGATACCCGGTAATCATGCTTGCTTGAAAACCAGCCGGAGCCGACCAAGAAACAGTAGCACCGGAACAAGGGAATCCACCGGCAAATAGTACAGGCGGCGGAACTAACTGCGGTGCATCGGGATAGGGGGTCAATTCTAAGTCATCAATGGCTAAACTGGGTTGATAACAATTATCAGGTAAATCTACAATTTGCCATCTGAGGGTAATAAATTGTCCGGGAGGGATACCCGGGTGAGCTAAAACCGTTTCTCGATTATTGATATTAATAGGTTGCTGTCCGTCTAATTGAGTAAAATTAGTGCCACCACAAGCGTCATTACCATTATCACCCGTTACGTCTAAGTCTAAGTTGGGTATCCAGCCCCCACCTAATAAATCAGGAGGCGGAGAACCACCGGACATCATCCAACCGAAATTATGGCGTTCTAAGCGACCTAAATTATCACGCATAGACCATTGTTGCGCCTTAAACCGAATTCTAACGCACTTAATGGTTTGTCCGGTATTATTTCTAAACGTTACCCCATAATAAACAACGGGATTCGTTCCATCTGCTCTCGCTCCAAACGAAAAGTTGGAACTACCTCCATTACTGGCATAGCGATAGACTCCCGACTGAAGATAATGTGAAAAGTTAGTATGATCTACCGTATTTCGAGCAACTATATCTCTAAGTGGTCCCAATGGAACTCCACTCAACATATAAGGGCTGGTTCCGGGTAATTGAATACCTTGAGGTAAGTCATCAAAATTAACTACCACCGGTGTATTGGGAGCACCTAAAGAGACCGCAGTCTGCCCATAACTCTCCCCATAGCCCAGCATTATCACTAAAAATAGTGATAACCAAGCAAAAAGAGCCGTATTCCGGGATCGGATGACCGGCGGATAGGGATCGGTTTGAAATCGAGTAAAAGATTGTTGCATAAAAAAATGATTTGAGGTTGAAAAATGGATTCGGTTTAGTTAAACTTTTAACGCTGTGTAGCAAAGAGCGTACCAATGCTTAAAAAATTAACTATAACACGCAATTTACTATAAAATCGGAAATTGTCAAGGATTTATTCGGTGAAACGCCCCTTTTGGTTCACCTTCTTTGTCCTAAATTTCATTAAAAAAAATGGCGACCCTATTTTTTTCTAATTAGCCATATAAAAACATGCGTCTATAAATTACTTAACGCAACCTATTTCGGGTTTTAGCAAGTCGTATTATGATAAACAAATAGCACGATAATTACATCAATATTTATGGATTTTTTTAGCGATTATTTGCCAAAATTTTATGAAATGAAGCCCTAATTTTATATAATACCAACAGCGGTTAAGATTAAATCACAACCGGTTCAACCCTATTTTGAGGCTGAACGCTTGTTAAGATTTATAAATTATTTAACTCCGATTGTGCTAAAAATTATAATAAATACCATTTTTAACACCAATAATCCAATTAATCATTCAAGCATTCCGAAATTAATTAGCTCGAAGAGATTTTGTATTTTTAACACCAAACACCATCATGTTTCATTAATAAACTACTTAGATCGCATTCGCTTCAGATGTTCATCTTGCTCTTTGGCGTATTGTTCCAACGACATAGAAGGGACTGAACGGATGATCGGTCTTTTGCCCAAAATTTCTTTCATATAATCTGCCTGCGGGATATAACCGATGGATTTCTCCAAGGGTTGACCGAAAGCCTGCGGATGTAAATACAAACCTTTATTTTCCGGTTCTTTATTTTTCTCTGCTTGAAACGGATAAGTTTTCATATAATTATCATTACGTACACCATAGAGTACCCAACTAACTTTCACGTTAGGTTGATTGGTTTGTACTTCAAAACTATTGTTGACAAATTCTTTAGATACAATAGCCTGCGCAAATACATTCATACATGTAAATTGATAGCGAAAATCTTTATTGATCACCCCAACATATTCCGGTAAGGTAACGGTAGCTTTACCATAACGATCCGTCATAACGATTCCTGCATAAATATTCAATGGTTCATTACTTTCCGGGCAAATATGCTGAAGGTATTTATTTTCGGGGTCTAAAGGGTGATCTGTTTGAAAAAGTTTAGCTCCCCCTACGATATTTCCGGTCGCACGAATCGAACCCTGCCCCCACACCGCCCAAGTAGAGCCATAACTTGCCCCCGTAAGGGTATCCCCTCGAACGCCGGCAGAGTTTGTCCCACTACTGGCGATTTGTCCCCACACACCGTAAACCGTCCCCGATGTACCCGAAGCCAAGCCTCTGATACCCGCCGCACCGTTATCACGAGAGCGGGATTCGCCTTGAACCCCGGCTGTTGTACCCGTTTGGGCAAAGTGTAACCCGTAAACACCTGTTCCTAACCGACTTCTGCCGTAAATGCCTAATTGTCTTGTTCCATGATTTTCACCCAACACCCCCGCAGAACTATCCGATACCCCATACGACCGTCCGATAACGCCAAAGCTACACTTGCCCGGCGTGCCTGAGGTGGTCGCCGCGATGCCATATACACCCGCCGCGCTGTCCTGCCCCGAATACGTCCACCCTAATACACCGTAGGTTTTACCCTGATTGGGTGCGGTAATGGTATTATCATTCGCCGCGATGCCACGCACCCCAACCGAGAAATCACGTCCGCCATCGGTTCGTCCTTGTACCCCGATACCCTGCTCCGCATCACCGATAGCCGTAGCAAAGCCCTGCACAGCGATTCCATTCGGAGCCGGATTTTCACCCAAAACGCCGAATTGCTGATCTGTAGTACATAAACCGTAAACGCCTGAACTTTTCAACCCATTACCCGAAACCCAGCCCTGCACGCCATGCGCCAAGCCTGTTGCCCCCATCGCATGACCACTTATCCCTGCCGAAGAAGCATATAAAGTACCGCTCAACGGATTGGTTTGAGTGGAATAAGTCGCCCCCTGCACCCCAAACGTAACCACACTTGTAGCAGAAGAAGCTCCAAAAACCCCCCTGCCGAAAGCGGTACTGCTTGTATTATAGCCCGAAACCCCCGCTCCGGAACCGGTTGTAGCCACTACGCCCGATACCGCTCCCCACAAACGACCCGCAGGATTGGCAGGTGGTAGATGGTTGGGTGAAGTTCCGGTTAAGCTATTGCTAATGCCCATGACCGCCGCACTGTCGGTAGCCGATGCCCGTAAAGCGATGCGTCGGTTACTGCCCCCCGAACCCGGCGCGGTAACAGTCATAAAATTATTCATATCCGCTGTCGGTAATGAGCCGGGAATCATGTTAACGTGGACTTGTATACTGTCATCTTGGATGATCGAAACGCCTAATGTATTGTTATTGGGCGTATAGCGCGCCAAATGTTTTACTCTGCCTGAAAATGAGCCTCCCCCGGGTGCATTGACCCAAATGGGAGCTAAACCCGCCCCGCGTGACTGCAAAAACTGACCATTCGTACCGGCATTGTTACCGGGCTTAAACGCGCCTTCCAAGCGAAAGTTACCGACCACATGCAGTTTTTCGGTGGGGCTACTGACCCCGATACCGACCCCGCGTTGTGCAAAACCATTCACATAAATCCCTGTGATAAATCCTATTAGGATGAACACATGTAACAACAGACGCTTCATATACCAAAATCTAATTTAAGCCCTTAAAATTACGGATTTTCGCGCGATTTGTACCGAAAATCTGTTCGGTATCAATAACGGTTGAATGAACGGCTGTTATAAGCGGGTGAACGGCATGGGGAGGAGGGGGTAATTTTTCTTGCATATTCCCGTTTATACGATGATTAAAATCGTTATTTTGCGCTATGAAGTTGGTATTACTGGTTTTGGCTTGCTTTTTCACTTCCGGTCTCTTCGCCCAAGATTTGAGTTTTCGATTCGGGTTAGGCTATGCTACGGGCTACAACCGTGCGGGTATTGCTATTGCATTACCGATGGATTTCCGGCTGAAAGTAGGCAAAATCGGCTTGGAAGCGGGTGCTTTCGTTTATTTTCCGCGAACCACCCAAAAGAAAACCGATGCCGGCAACGTTTACAATGAAAAATCCAACGTCTTGGAAGCCAACATCAATGCCAGCTATCTGTTACGTTTTCGTAAAAACGGCGTGGGGGTCTATCCGATTTTCGGCTGGAATACGACCTTTGACCTCATTGCTTCGGATCAATCTTACCAACGTAACAACAAAATACGCATGGGTTTAAATTGGGGCTTAGGAGTCCTGATCCCGATGTCGGAAAAATTCAGCTTTTGGACGGATATACGCTATTGCAATTCTTTTCAACAACGCACCTTGATCGGTCTGGGCTTTCAGTACCATTTTCCCGAAGGAAAGATCGAAGAGAATTATGAAGAATAAGAAACAACCGACTGCCGTTTAACGATAAAAAAAGAGCATTAAGCCAAAGAAAATTGCGGTACGGATCGGCTTGTATATCTTTACCCCATCATTCCTTACGACTTTTGAACAACGATTATACGATGTCCGATACCAACCGCGCGCGGGACTTAGTCTTAGCCCCTAATGAATACGCTTTCATTTCCGACCAAACGAAAGGAAATATCAACGTATATGTAGGTCCTTATAAGACTTCATTAGCCAACACCGACAAGCCCGTTGTCTTCAACAATTACTCCAAACGCTTTGAGGATAGTTCCTTAGAAGATTCGATACAAATATTTACCACCGCCCCCGAAGGCTGGTACATCGTATTGAAAAATCCCGAAGTCGCCGGTAAGCAACCCATCAACGGTACGCCCAGCAACCTTGCCCAACTGAACATCGGTCGGAAAGTCAACATTCCGGGACCCGCTTGTTTTGCTTTGTGGCCCGGACAGATGACCAAAGTATTACAGGGACACCATTTGCGGTATAATCAGTACCTCATCGTGCGGGTTTATGATGAAACGGAAGCCCAAGCCAACTGGTCAAAAGCCGTCATTAAATCCAAGCACGGAGAAACGCCCGAAACCGAACCCGCCTCTGAAATACCAGAGTTAACGATGGGAAAACAGCTGATTATCAAGGGTTCTAATGTGTCGTTTTACATTCCGCCGACGGGTGTGGAGGTCGTTCGGGATGAAGATACGGACGATTACGTGCGGGAAGCCGTTACCTTAGAACGCATGGAATACTGTATCCTCTTGGATGAGAACGGCGAAAAACGCTTCATGCGGGGACCATCGGTGGTCTTTCCCGAACCCACGGAGGAATTCATCATCATGGATGGTCTGCGGAAGTTTCGGGCAATCGAACTGAATGAGTTAAGCGGTTTGTATGTAAAAGTGATTGCTCCTTACGAAGAAAATAAGGTCAAATACAAAGAAGGAGATGAACTTTTCATCACGGGTAAGGAACAGATGATATACTATCCGCGCCCCGAACATGCGATCATTAAATACGGAAAACAAGAAAAAATCCATGCCATCGCCATCCCTGCCGGTGAGGGGCGGTATTTCTTAAATCGCAAGTCGGGGACGATTGAACTGATGAAAGGTCCTTGTATGTTCTTACCTGACCCGCGTGAGGTAGTCATCGTTCGGCGGGTACTTGAACCGAAACAAGTGGAACTCTGGTTTCCGGGTAACACGGAAGCCTTAGCCTACAACACCCGTTTGAAAGAAATTCAAGCCGAAGAAAACGCTGATGATTTTGTTACTGACGCGGAATATCTGAAACGGAACGCGCCCGAAGGTGCTTTTGCCCTATCGGAAGCGATGCCTGCCGCGCCCCTCCGCAGGGAAAAAGAAAAGGCTTCCAAAAAAATCGCCAGTGAAAAATTTGACCGTTCGCATCAGTTTACCCCGCCACGAACCATCACTTTAGATACCAAATATGAAGGCGCGGTAAACATCAACGTATGGACGGGTTATGCGGTTTTGGTTACTTCCAAGACGGGCAACCGAAAAGTAATCGTAGGTCCGCAGTCGTATTTATTAGAATATGACGAAACCCTCCAAGTGATGGAGCTTTCATCAGGCACACCTAAGAATGATTATTATCCCATACGTACCGTATATCTTAGGACGTTATATAATAAAGTCTCGGACGTTATTGAGGCGGAGTCTTCGGATTATTGTAAAGTAGATATATCACTTTCTTACCGCGTTAACTTTGAAGGTGATCCCGAAAAGTGGTTTGATGTAGAAAACTACGTAAAATTTTTATGTGAACATTTGCGGTCATTGATTCGGAATGTGGTCAAAAAGCACACCATCACGGACTTTTATACCAACGGAATCAGTTTGATCCGTGATTCGGTCTTAGGTACATCCGAAGATGGTAAGCGCAAAGGTAGGCTTTTTCCCGAAAACGGGATGCGGATTTATGACGTGGAAGTTCTCGGCATTGAATTGCAAGATGAGACAATCGAAAATCTATTGGTTTCCGCCCAACAAAGCGTTGTGAAGCAAATTTTGGAAGTGGACAGCCTGAAGCGCAAAGCCGAATTTGAGTCGGAGAGCGAAAATTACAAACGAATTTTGGCGGAAACACAATCGCAGACGAAGATACAAAACCTGACCTTAGAACTCGGCATTCAGTCCAAACAGTCCGAATTGCAGTTAGCCCGCTTGGAAGCCGAGCGTCTTTCCTCCGAAAAGCAACAACAAAACGAACTGGCTACCCAAGAACGCCTCCAAGCCCTGCAAGCCATCAAAGTGGAAATGCTCAAAGCCCGCCAAAGCACCCTTTTAGACCTCAACGAACGGGAATTGTCCCAAGAAATGAGCATGATCGAGGCGCAAACGCAGGCAGTTGTTCAGAAAGCCCAAGCCGTTACACCTGAATTAGTCGCGGCATTGCAAGCCTTTGGCGATAAGGCATTAGCGGAGAAGTTGGCGCAATCTATGGCACCGCTTTCGATTTTGGGTGGAAAAAGTATTGTCGAAGTATTTGCCCAGTTGGTTAAAGGTACTGAGTTAAGCAAATATTTATCACAAAATACAGAAGATTCTACGGCGGTTTAACGAAACGTAACCGAAATAATACTACTTTTGAAGTTTGCACTCGTCATCTAACCGAATTTCGGGTGCAGCCTGCTCTTAAATGCTGTGCCAAATGAAAGTAGTGATATTATTGGGACTATTCCAATGGATTATTCCATTATCGTTTGCCCAACAAACATTGCAAGATTCCCTATTATATCGCTTCCAAAAAGGGAATCTTCATCAAAAAACCCTTGCGTGTGAGCGGTTAATGACCAATTATTGGGATCGTCAGCAATACGATTCGGCGAAATATTACTTTAATAAAGGCATTTATTTTGCGAAAGAGCTTCATCACGAAGGATTGTTAGCAGGTTTATATGTTACATGGGCTAATTCTATCTTGTCCGATGATAAAAATCGCATGGAATCGTATCAATACTTAGCACAAGCCGAGCAAATTCTACGTGTAGTACCGAATGATACATTAAGGGCATTTTTGTTATCCACGCAGGGGCGTTACTATTATTTAGAGAAGAATTATAGTACCAGTGAAAAGTATTACATTGATGCCATTGAGTTAGACTTTAGCTTAAATCAATCGGTTGGGGCAATTAATAAATTAGCATATGGGTTGAACCTCTTATATGATGATTATACCAACTCTAAATTTCAAGAACCTTTTTTACGCAAATGTTTAGAATATTACCAAAAGAATGGTACAAGCGTTCAAATCGGACGGGTGGAATGTATGCTCGGCTATATGTACTTTCGGAGAAAAAAAGGGGAGTTATTCTCTAAATATTTTCTGAGTGGTTTGGAAAAAATTGAAAAGTACGGCGAATGGGGATTTAAGGTCTCTATTTTATTGGAAGCGGGTAACTTATTCGGTCAAATCGGCAACTACACCCTTGCCAAACAATACTATTATAAAACTTTAGAAAAATTGAAATATGAATACAGTAAATTACTCTTTGAAAAACACGGTTACGCCCGTCAACGCGCTAAAGACATTACACAAGTTTACATTAATATTGCCAATATTTTTGAACGAGAGAACCAATTAGACAGTGCTTCTTACGCCGCCATGAATGCCGTTTTGTACATTAATAGAACCGACGACATCACCGCCAAAGTTTATGCCCATAATTTTGCGGGGCATTATTTGGTTCAAAACGGTAAATATGCACAAGCATTGCCTTATTTGCGTGTAGCACAACATTTAATAGCGGATAGCGAACCCTCCAAAAGAGCCGGCTTTCAATTACGATGCTATGGGGCCATGGGCAAAGCCTTTACCGAGTTGGCTCAACGGGATAGTGCGATTAAATACATGACAATGGCGGAGAGTATATTCAAAGAATCACAAAAAACATTAAGTTTATTGCGCAAAAAACATTACTACGATGCCCAAGCGGCATATCAAGAAAAAATAAAGAATGATTATCGTCAAGCTTTGCGATATACGCAACTGCTTTGCCAAACAAAAGATTCTATATTTGATGAAGAGCGAACCAACTACGTTAATGATGCCATCATGCGGTATGATGTAGCACGAAAAGAACAAGAGATCATCAATTTAAGTAAAGAAAATCAAATTAAGGAACTCAAAAATATCAATCAAAAGTATCTGCTCTTTGGTGCAGGTGCTTTTTTGTTAGCAGTATTGGGATTAAGCGGTTTGATTATCCGCCAAAACAGAAATAAGCATAAAACACTTCAGCTATTAGGGCAACAAAATCAGGAAATTCATTCCCAAAATAATGAGATTGAGCAAACCAATCAGGAACTTAATCGTACCTTAGTTCAACTCAACAAACAAAACGAGGATATTATCCTCAAAAATCGCAAGATAGAAGATAGTATTTACTATGCACAACGCATTCAACTGTCCGTATTACCCACCCGCAGAGAATTTCGTTTGGCATTTCAGGAATCTTTCATCTATTATAGTCCGCGCGACATCGTTTCCGGCGATTTTTATTGGCTGGCATATCAATCGGGACGAATCATCTTTGCGGTCGTAGACTGTACGGGGCATGGTGTTCCGGGGGCGTTTATGAGTGTGGTTGGCGCGCAACTGTTGCATGAAATCGTGGTGGAAAGCAAAAAAATAGAACCCGACCGTATATTGTCCGAATTGGATAGGCGGATTCGGAATACATTACGTCAGGATCATGCCGACTCCGATTCTAATGATGGTATGGACATTGCCGTTATCGCTTGGAATCCCGAAAGCCGTAATTTATGGTATGCAGGGGCGGGAAGACCGCTTTACGGCATGGTTAAAGATACCTTTTTAGAAATAAAGCCGGATAAATATCCGATTGGTGGCGTGCAGTTCAGCAATAAATTCTTTACTGCCCATCAATTACAGTTAGATACCAAAGATTGTATTTATCTATTTACGGACGGGATAACAGACCAATTTGGCGGACCTCAAAAACGTAAGCTCACGCCCGTTCGTTTACAGAAATGGATCATCGAACATTATCATCTGCATATGGCGGAACAAGGTCGTATTTTTGAAGATATGTTTAAGGAATGGAAAAAAGAATCCTTTGCCTTAGACGATGCTACGATGATCGGACTTCGGCTCTAAAATTCCGGAAAAGGGACAGCCGAAACTACTTTAGGTGGGCGGTCATCCGGCAATAATTGCTTCCGTTTGGGACTAAAATAATAACTAAAAGCTACATTCATTCCTCCTGCAACGTTCGGCAAAAAATCAGCCCTGTCTGTCATCAAATTATAGGCAATCGCCAGATGGTATTTTTGATGATAACCAATAGCCACAATCGGTGTAAATGACTGATAATGAATATAATTAAGCCCTAAACTGAATTGAAATTGCTCATCGCTGAAATGGTCATCCTTTTTGAACAACAAGTATCGCGCGTAAAGTTGCGTTCCCAATGTGGTTTGCGTCCCTTGTTGGTACATTAATACCGTCCAATTATAATCCAAAGGTTGTCGCGTGCGGTATTTGATACCTGCCATTGCTACATATCTTATCGGTAAACGTTCCTGTATTCCTTCAAAAAATCCCCAAACTGGACGATTGAGATGATGTAAAGTTAATCCTGCGTAGTAATTAAATTCAGGATTACCTATAATTTTTTGACTTTTATAGAACAGTAATGAAGCAGACAAATCGCCTTGAGCCGTAGACAGTTGCGGTAAACGTTCTGCCGTACCACCCGCAAAGCCTCGCTGTCGAAATTGGTCTTCAAAGATGCGGGGATCATCACCTAAGGCCATCTGTATAAAGCCCGCTTGGATTCCAAAACGAAAATGCGTGTACCGCCTTTTATATCCCAATGGAACGGCATAAGCAAAGGCTAAATAGCCCCTATTATATCGCAAGCCGGCAAAATTCTCCGTTGACAATCGTAGCCCAAGCCCACCCTTTAACCATTTATTTTCAAATCCTTTATCCGCATTAAAGAAAAAAGCACTATAATTCATTACTTCATCCGAAGGAGCGTATTGCCTTTGAGGCTGTACGACCCGAAAATTAAAGTTAGTCATAGACAATCGTACCCGTTCATCCATCACGCCCGTGAGAGATGGACAAGTTTGGGAAGGCTGGCTGAACGGAAAAGGTAAAAAACGCTCTTGGGCGGAAAGCGTTGAAACCATGCCGACCACCAACCAACATAAAAGAAAGAAGTGCCTATTCATCGGACTAAATTAATAGAATTTTCCCATAAAAAAAAGCCCCCCAATGAAGGAGGGCTTAGGAAGACTATATAAGATTACTCAAATTACTCAACTACGATTTTTGCCGTATGAATGCTATTACCCGTTTGGATTTGGAGCATGTAGATACCGGCAGAAACATTCGCGTTAACCGGAATGATGTTTTCGCCGGCAACTGCACCGTAAACCGTATTGTAAACAACACGACCCGTAGCGTCAACCATGCGGAGTGTTACATTGCTTGCTTCTTTGGTAGAGAAAGAAACGTTGTAAGCACCGTTGGTCGGGTTCGGATAGATATTGTAAGATTCAATACCGTTAGCAACGTTGTTAGCGATACGACCACCCGAGCAGTTACGCGTGAAGATCAATGCAGATACAGAATCACGTGTAGCAGCGTCGCAGATAGCAACTAAGTTCACTTCAAATACTTCATTATCCGTGAACATACCACCGATCGTATCTTGGCGAGAAGTCGGTAAGCTCGGCTCAGAAACGATCCATTCCGTATCACCTCTTCTTCTCCAGTTCAGTTGATAACCTACACCGGGTTCAGCCGCAGGGTCTAACCAAGAAATGATAATCTCGTGCGAACCGTTTAAGCAAGCATACTGAATGTCAGCAATTCTCGGACGATCACAAATACCGTTCGTACGCGTTGTGAAGAACAACGGAGCAGAGAAGGTAGTAGCAACACCCGTGATGTTCGGACGAACAGATACTTCATACGTTACACCTTCCGTTAAACCGGTGATGGTGTGAACGGTGTTAGCAGTCGTTGTCGTGCCTAAGTCAGTACCACTGTTAGCTACTCTCCAACGGAGGTCATAGCTGGTAGCATTCGTTAACGTAGTCCAACCGATGGTTGCATCTGTTGCACCTAAGTCTTGGATGAAGATCGCAATCGGCGTATTGTCATTTACGCTACCGTTACCGGCAGGTAAAGTTTGACCGGTGTTATCAATCAGTTGATCTTTTACACCGTTAGTACATCTCGGTCTTACCCAGAAGCGATAAACTGTGTTAGGAATTAAGTTATCTAAACGGAAAGAAGTGGTATTCAAATCAACTAATTCTGAACGAACAAATGTGTTCGATTGATCAATATAAAGATCAATTTGATACCCTGCTAAAGCACCGTTCGGGTTTGCAACTTCATCCCATTCGATGTCTAAGAACGTAGTGCCACGATTAACGGGACGCACACCATTCGGTTGGTTTAAGTCAGGACAAGCCTCGCCACCGGTAGTGAACGAACCTTGTGTACCCGGCATTGCACCACCTACGGAAGGATTATCCGAACAGATCGAACGAACATAGTATTCATAAGAAACACCATCACTCAAGCCCGTGATCGAAGCAGACGTAGAAGCGGCAGGAGATTCCGCGCTCCAAGTCGTCGTACCTACTTGACGGAAGGCAACGTGGTAGCGGATTGCACCTGCTACTGATGCCCAAGATATGTTAGCTGTAGTAGCCGTAGTTCCCGTTACGCTAACGTTAGCCGGATTGTTACAAGCTACACCACTGAACGTACGGAAACCTGCACATTCGCTATCAGACATACGCGTCGGTTTAGAACATTCTGTTCTTACACAAACGTTGTATTCCGTATTCGGCATTAAGTTATCAACGTTTAACCAAAGTTGGTTACGAACTACACGGTCAGCGAAGATTGTGGTGTTGCCTTGCGTTAACGTTACATAATACGTACCCGTTAAGTTGTAGAGCGACGTGTTGAGCGGTTGATCCCAACGGATTTGACCCGTCGTCGGAGAATCAGGATTCAATACACCACGAACCGAGATCGGTTTCGGACAGAAGCCCGTAGAACAACGTTTTACGTCAACTTCGTTAACCGACCATGCACGGCAATATCTGCTGTTCGTAGGCGTGAAGCGCGGACGAACTTCCACAGAATAACGACCGTCAGTACGTGTGATGATACGGTTTTTCGTTTCACCGTCAATCATCATACCATCACGATACCATTGGTAAGCGTATTGCGTTTCAGAACCTTGCGTGTAAAGTTCAACGTGGTTGCCTTCACAAAGTTCGATTTGACCGTTGTGCATTACCGTCGGTTTCAACTCTTGTAATACAACAACCGGACATACTTGAGACCAGATTTCACAAACATCCGGACAAGTATCACAACCAGCGATAACGTTCACAACATAACGACCGGAAGTTCCTGTAACATATTGACGATTCATAGCACCGCTAAGCATCGTGTATTGCTCTTTGCCTTTCGGACCCGTTACCGAGTACCATTGGTAAGCTGCACCGAAGATATAACGTGCTTCGAGTTCGATTTGTTGACCGGCACAGATGATAGCGGGTTCTTTTTGGATGATCGCATC
>Ga0058864_1050455_pt1 | contig 13823 bp, 10 predicted proteins | sample TNRReaAnaerobRNA_FD_61087 | JGI IMG/M metagenome (GOLD analysis project Ga0058864, IMG submission 61087) | Wastewater treatment Type I Accumulibacter community from EBPR Bioreactor in Madison, WI, USA - TNR Reactor, Time B -10min-Anaerobic_... | ecosystem: Engineered > Bioreactor > EBPR >... | reverse complement strand
GCGACTGGCGAGTACCGCTGCCGCCAGAGTGATGGCGGCGCCAGCACAGACCGCCGTCCAGGGAATCGCCAGCGCCATTCGCCAGTGAAAAGCCTGCGGATTGACGACGTGCGTCAGGATGGCGCCGATGGCGACGCCGCAGGCCAGGCCGATGAGCAGGCCGACGGCGGCGATCAGCGCGCCTTCGAGCATCACCGCGTGGCTCAGCATGCAGCGGTCGAAACCGAGCGCGCCGAGCGTCGCCAGTTCACGGGCGCGCAGCCAGACGCTGGCGGCCAGCGTCACCGCCAGCCCGAACAGGCCGATCAGCATCGCTGCGGCTTCGAGTGCGTAGGTCACGGCGAAGCTCTTGTCGAAAATCGACAGGCTCAAGCGGCGAATGGTGGCGCTGTCGGCGACTTCCAGGCCGTACCTGTCGGCCCACGGCGCCAGCCAGGCGCTGGCCTGCGCTTCCTGCCCGGGTAGCGGCCACAGTGCCAGGTCGGTGGGCTGGAAATCGCCACCGAGTTGCTGATAATCCTGGCGGCTGATGACCACGGCGCCGAATTGCCGGCCGTAGTCGCGCCAGACGCCGCCGATGAAAACTGGAACCTCGCGTCCGAGCAGCGGAAGGCGCAGGGTTTGAGCAGGCGCCAGGCGATAGATTTCGGCCATCGGTTCGCTGATCCAGACCGCGGGCAGGGCGGCTGGCGGCGTCAGCAGCGGGCCGGTCAACGGCAAGCGTGCCGCCGGGTCGCGAGGCTCGATTTCGCGTATCAGCAGCGCCACCTGTGGTCGCTGCGGGTCGATGGTCAGCGCCGCGTTGGCCATGCGCTCGACTTTGGCGAAGGGTGCGTCGGGCTGTGTCAGGGCGTTGAGCAGGTCCTGCGGCAGTGGCGTGGCCTTGCTGCGCAGGTAGAGCGGCGCCGGCAGGACGTGATCGAGCCATTGGTCGACGGCGACGCGAAAGCTGGAGACCATGATCACCATGCTCGCGGTCAGTGCAAAGCTGACGATCAGCCCACTGGCAGCCACCTGCGCCATCAGCGGCGCTTGCGCGACGTTCTGCAGCGCGATGCGTTGTGGCGCCGGCAGGGGCTGGGCGCTGAGCCAGCCGAAAAGCAGTTGCGTGAGCAGCGGCGCGCTGGCGATGCCGACGACCAGCACCAGGGCGATCGAGGCATAGCCGGCGAGCGGCAGTTCGAACAGCGGTGGCAACTGCGTCAGCGCGAACGCGGCCAGTGCCAGCAGCAGCGGCAGTTTTGGCATTCGCGGTGGTAGCCGCGCCAGCCAAGATTGCCCTGACCGCCCAGACTGCCCTGACTGCCGTGGCTGCGCGGTAGGCGCGGCATCAGCAGGTGGCCGCTGCGCGAAGCCGGTTTTCAGCGCCTGCGCCAGCGGCTGCATGCGGTTCAGGTAGGCCGGGTAACTGGCGCCGGCCAGGCTGGCCAGGCAGCCAAACGCCAGGAAAAGCAGCGCCGGTGCCGGCGCCGGGACGATCAGCGGTGCGCTGCCGGCGAAGTAGCCGCCGCCGAGATCGCCACCGAGCAACTGGGTGAAGGCGACGGCCAGCGCGTAGCCGAGAGCCAGGCCGAGCAGCGCCCCCGGCACGCCGATCGCCACGCCTTCGAGCAGGACCTGCATCAGCCGCATGCGTGGCGAGAGGCCGAGGACGCCGAGCAGGGCAAACTGCGTCGAGCGCTGGGCAACGGCGGTCAGCTGCGTGGCAAAGACCAGGAAAGTGCCGGTGAGCAGGGCGACCAGCGCCAGGACATTGAGATTGACGCGATAGGCCCGCGAGAGGTTGGAAACGCGTGCGCTGTCGTCGTCGGCGGCGCGAATCAGCAGTCCCGCCGGCAGTCGCTGTGCCCATGCCTGGCGCCAGCTTGCCAGGTCGGTATCCGGCGCCAGGCGCACGCGGCCCTCGCTGACCGCGTCGGCCGGACCGAATCGCGCCTGCACCCAGGCAATGTCGGCGACCAGCAGCAGGTCGTCAGGACGCGCCGCCGGCAGGTCGCCGGCGAGCGTCGCCAGCCACTGCTGCTCGCCGCGCAGCAGCTTCAGCGTGCCGCCTGCGCGTGTGCCGGAGTCTTTGCCTTCCTTGCCCTGGCTGCCTTTGGCTCCTTGGGCAAGCTGGGCGAGCAGGGCCGGCGAGGCATAGACGCCGCCGTCAAGGATGTTCGGCGCGGCGGCCTGCTCATCCTGGCGCGGCAGCAGGTCGGGCATCACCGCCGCGGCGCTGAAAACGTCGATTCCGATCAGGCGCACCGGGGTCGGTGCGTTGTCGATGCGCACGCGCGTTTCGATGACCGCGGCGACAAGCAGCACCGCCGGGTCGCGGGCGATGGCGTTGAGCGTCGCCAGCGGTACGCTGCCGGCGCTGTCGCGCGCGGCGATGACCGCGTCGGGGTCGCCCTGGACGCTCTTCATCGCCCGTGAAAAGTCGCTCAGCGCGGCGTCGTTGATCAGATGGATCGCGTAGCCGAGCGCGACGCCGAGCGCGATGGCCAGCATCGAGAGCAGGGTCGCGGCGCGCCGGGTCTTGAACTGGGCGCGGATCAGCCACCAGGAGAGCTGGCTCAGTGCCCGCATCCGGCCCGCTTGCGGCCCCTTCATGGTGATCATTCCCCGGCGCGCCCGCATCCCGACAGGCCGTCCGGGGTCAGCGTCAGGATGCGGTCGCAGGACTGTGCGACGTGCTGCGAGTGGGTGACGACCAGCGCGCTGGTCTGTTGCTCGCGAACGCGTTCGAGCAGCAGCGCCAGGACCTCGTCGGCAGTACGTGGGTCGAGGTTGCCGGTCGGTTCGTCGGCCAGGACCAGCGCCGGACGATGCACCAGTGCGCGGGCGATGGCCACGCGCTGCAACTCGCCGCCCGAAAGCGACGCTGGCCAGCGCGGCCCAAAGTCCGCCAGACCGACGCGTTCGAGCAGCGCCTGCGTGCGCGGCGTATGCTCGCTGGCGGGTACTCCGCAGAGCAGCAGCGGCACGCCGATGTTCTGCGCCACGGTCAGCGTCGGCAGGACATGAAAGGCCTGGAAGACGAAGCCAATGCTGCGCGCGCGCAAGGCGGCGCGCGCGGTCTCGTCGAGGGCGACGATGTCGAGGGCCTGTGGGCCGATGGCGATAGCGCCGCGGTCGGCGGTTTCGAGTCCGGCGATGCAGTTCAGCAGGGTGCTCTTGCCGACGCCCGACTCGCCGACCAGAGCGACGATTTCACCGCTGGCGACGGCGAAGGAAAGGGCGCTGAAAAGCGGCCGACTGGCTCTGCGGTACTGCTTGGCGAGGTCGCTGACGCGCAGCATCGATCAGCCGCCGTCTGCCGCGGTGCTCGATCCAGGGGATCGGCAGCCGGACATGCACCCGCGAACACAGTTGCGTTGCCTTGATGCAGATCTCGCCGGGCTGCGGAGTGACAGCATCTTCTCCTCTCTGGTGCGCAGTGCGTCGTTCTGGTGGCCGGCGTGCTCCCGGCCGCAGGGTCGGCGACCGCCTATTTACTCGTCGTCCCGGCCCGTAAACCGGACAATATTTTCTGCCCGGCGCGACCGTCGGCGGTCATGCCCAGGCGTTGCTGCTCGACCTTGATCGCCTCGCGGGACTTGGCGCCGATCATCCCGTCGGCTTCTCCGATCGAGTGTCCGCGGGCAAGCAGCAGGGTTTGCAACTCGCGGCGTTCGAGGCGCGAGAGGCCCAGGTCATCGGTCGGCCAGGGGGTGACGAAGCCTTTGCCGCCCCTGATCCGGTCGGAAAGGTGGGCGATGGCCAGGGCGTAGCTTTCGGCAGCGTTGTAGCCATAGATCACGTCGAAGTTGCGGAACACCAGGAAAGCCGGGCCCGCGGGACCGGCCGGCAGGAGGAGTCCGGCGGCACTGTCGGTAGCGGCGATCGGCTGGCCGTCGGCACGGCGAACGCCGCGCGCCGTCCAGTACGACAGCGGGCGCTTGTCGCGGCGGCCGGAAACGCTGCTGTCGAAGCCGGCCGGGAGCAGCACCTCGTAGCCCCAGGGCTGGCCTTCGCGCCAGCCGCCCTGGTGCAGGAAGTTGGCGGTTGAGGCGAGCGCATCGGGGACGTTGCCGATGAGGTCGCGCTTGCCGTCACCGTTGCCATCGACCGCCAGGCGCAGGAAGGTCGACGGCATGAACTGGGTATGGCCGAAAGCGCCGGCCCAGGAGCCGACCAGCTGATCCGGTTCGATGTCGCCGGAGTCGAGAATCTTCAGCGCACTCAGGAACTCGCCGCTGAAATACGCTTGCCGCCGTCCGAAGCAGGAAAGGGTGCCGAGCGAAGTGAGCAGCGGGCGGCTGCCGAAGTTGCGTCCGTAGTTGCTCTCGACGCCCCATACGGCAACAATCGTCGCCGGGTCGACCTGGTAGCGCTCACTGGCCATGGCCAGGGTGTCGGCCCATTTGGCGCGCATTTCGAGACCGTCGGCGACACGTTCCTCGTCGACCAGGCCGGACAGGTAATCCCAGATCGGCGAGCGGAACTCCGGTTGGTAGTCGAGAAATTCGAGCACGCTGAGGTCGGGCGACAAGCCGCTGGTCAGACGGTCGAAGGAGGCTGTCGAAATGCCTCGCTTTGACGAAGCGACAGCACGCTGGGTCTTCATGCATGAGCTGAAGCGATCTTGCGGATCGACTTCCTGGGCGGCGACGGCGCTGGTCATCAGCGCCAGGGAAATGGCGAGGCAGGTGATTTTCATGGCAGGTCTGTGAGCGGTAGAAACGGGAAGGGAGGCTTGCGGCTAGCGAGTGCGTCAGGCTCTGCAGCTACCAGGGAGAGGCGACGGCGAGGCTGGCGGTCGCGAGTTCGCGCGTTCGATCGTGAGTGTGGCAGATTCAGCCGAAGTCAGGAGTGACGACTGACGACTGACGCCTCGCGACCGGAAAAGCTCAGGGCGCGCCGGGCGTGTGCGGACGACCCGTGGCGCGGCCCTGGTCGTCGTTCGACGACTGCTCGGGCGCAGTGCTTGCCCGGTACTCGTCCTCGCTGATGACTTCGCCCTCGATCACGCGTCCGCCCCCTTGCGGCGTCTGGTAGCCGCCCTGCCGGCCGGCCTGCTCCTGCATGCGTTCGTGCAGGTCGCGCAGGTTTTGCGGCAGGTGGCGAGTTTTCCACTTGAGGTAGGCGAAGATCAGGACGCCGACGACGAGCACGACGCCGAGTGCGAGGATCGAGAACATGAAAGCGACGACCAGAATCAGAATGCCGGCTGCAATCGTCAGCAGTTTGCCGAAGACGCTCGTCGGAGGGCCTGCCAGAGGCGTTCGGTAGGCGCCGGATTGTTGCTCATTGATTTTCATCGAAATCCTTGTGGGTACGTTCCGTGAGGAAGCGCTACGTCTGCCGCGCATTGTAAAGTGTCCGTGGCGTCGCGGCCAGTCATCACTCCTGAGCCGCGACGGCGGATGCAGTAGCCTCGGCTCTCGACTCCGGGCAAAAAAAAGGCCCGCCAGGGGGGGCTGGTCGGGCCTGTGCTGCCGCCGTCGCGGCATTCCCAACGAGGGGAGGGGGAGGAGGAACACCGCGGCGACAAACGAATACTATCGGTAGCCGTGCTCAGAGTCTGTGTGCTCTCTGTCTCGCTATGTGACGGCGTGTAAGAAGTCCCTTCAAATATTCAAGTGATAGGCGAAAAAAAGACCGCAAGCTATTGATGCAATGTATAACAAAGACTCTACTTGTCGCGGTTCAGTGAGGATTCCCGGGCTGCGTCTGGATCAGAAAAGGATCGCCGACGCCGTCGAAAAGGCGGCTCATGACTTGCTGCTCCTTGTTTTCGATGGCGTCCAGAAAGTCGCTGGCCGAGCCCATGCCGCGAAAGGCATTGAAGCCACGGTCCAGGAACTGGTGCAGGTCGCCGAGTCCGGCGAGTTGCGCGGGGTGACGCATCATTTTGAGGAGGCTGCTCAGCAGCGGTTTTTTGGTCAGCTTGTCGAGTGCCTGGCCGGTTTCGCGAATCAGGACGATTTGGTGCTGGCGCTCGGCCCGGCAGGCGACGGCACGGTAGGCCGCGGCGTAGGCGGCTTCGTCGATGTGCTCGATCTGCCCAGCGCGGCAGAGTTCGGTGACCATCGCCGAGTCGAGTTCTTCAGTCAAGGCATCGAGTTCGACAGCCAGCGCGAGGGTGCGCAGGGCCGACGCCGGCAGCATCTTGATCAGCAAGGGCAGGATGCGCTCGACTTCCTCGTCGCGGCAGCTGAAGTCCTTGGGCCCGTAGAGGTCGGAGATGAAGAAGCTGACGGCGGGTCCGAAGCGCGGACTGCCAAGCAGTTGACGATGGCTGCGCGCCAGGCGACCGGCCTGCCATTCACGCAGGCACAGGCGCGCGCGTGCTGCCGCCGGATCCAGGTTCGCCTGCTGGCGCAGATTCTTCGCCGCTTTCAGGTGTCGGCGCAGCGCTGCGGCGCTTTGCTGTTTCTCGATGGAGGTTGTCGGATCGTTCATGGAGAGGATTATGCCCGGCCGCGCGGAGCCTGTTTAGAGGGCTTCACCTAACGAGCAGCGCCGCTGCAACATACACTTGCTCTGGAACACCGCTTACTGTGAAAGTCGCGTACGCGACTCACGAATCTCCTTTCTCTGATTGCGGGAGAAGGGCCAGGGGTGAGGCGGGGAATTCAGGGAGCATGCTCCCTGCCCGGCGAACGATTCCGGCGTGCAAGCCGGAATGCGCACTGCAAGTGAGAGAAGGGCGGTCATGACTTTCATGATCCGGGGTGTCTCGATTGTCATGACCGTTAGCAAGGAGTACTTGATGTCTCATTCTGAAACCTCGACCGCGCGCCTGGCCCAGCTTCAGGCGCAGCCGCTGGCCGAGCGCTTTGCCCTGCAGCAGGTTGCGGCACGCGGCGACCCGAATCCGCAGCGCGCAGTCCGCGAACGCCGATTGGCGGCTCTCGATCAGATGCTGCGTGATAACGCGGTGGCGATTGGCGAAGCGGTCAGTCGCGATTTCGGCCACCGCTCGGCGGCTGAAACGCGTTTGCTCGAGCTCTTCCCGAGTTACGAAGCGATTCGCCACGCACGCCGCCATCTGCGCCGCTGGATGCGTCCGCAGCGGCGCTCGGTGTCGCTGTGGTTCCAGCCGGGGCGGGCAGAAGTTCGCTATCAGCCGCTCGGCGCCGTGGGCATCATCGTCCCCTGGAATTACCCGATTTTCCTGGCCATTGCTCCGCTTGCCGCGGCACTGGCAGCCGGCAATCGGGCGCTGGTCAAGATGTCCGAGATGTCGCCGCATACTGCCGCGCTGTTCGCCACCCTGGTGGCCAAGACTTTTTCTGCTGACGAGTTGTCGGTGGTCGAAGGCGACGCCAGCGTCGCGCAGGCGTTTTCGCAACTGCCTTTCGATCATCTGCTATTTACCGGTTCGACCGTCATTGGCCACCATGTCATGCGCGCGGCAGCCGACCATCTGACGCCGGTGACGCTGGAACTCGGTGGCAAGTCGCCGGCGATCATCGGTCCCGGGCTGGCGGCGAGCAAGGATTTCGCGCACGCCGTCGAGCGCATTCTGATCGGCAAGTGCATGAACGCCGGCCAGACGTGCATCGCGCCGGACTATGTTCTGCTGCCCGCCGGTGACGAACAGGCGTTCATCGACTGCGCTCGCGCCGTCGTCGCCAGCGCCTATCCGCACCTGGCAACGAATGGCGACTACTCGACGATCATCGACCCGCGCCACTACGCTCGCCTCAGCGCTTACGTCGATGAGGCCCGGGCGAGCGGCGCAAAGATCATCGAACTGGCCCCCGGTGCGGCCGCCGACGCGGCGAAACGCTGCTTGCCGCCGTTGGCGCTACTCGGCGTCGGCGACACGCAACCCGTCATGCAGGAGGAAATCTTCGGGCCGCTGCTGCCGATTCGGCCGTACCGGCATCTCGACGAGGCGATCGCTTTCGTGAACGGCCGGCCACGCCCGCTGGCGCTGTACTACTTCGATAGCGATCGCGAGCGTATCGAGCGAGTGCTCAATGAAACCGTTTCCGGCGGGGTGACGATCAACGACACCATCCTGCATATCGCCCAGGACGATCTGCCTTTTGGCGGTGTCGGTGCCAGTGGTATGGGCTGCTATCACGGTTTCGAGGGCTTCGAGACCTTCTCCTCCAAGAAGGGCGTCTTCCGGCAGTCGCGGCTGTCCGGCATCGGCCTCTTCAAGCCGCCGTACGGCCGCTTGTTCAAGCTTTTGACGCGGATCCTGATGCGATGACTTACGGGCGTCGACAGTTTATCCAGACCGGTCTCGCCGGTGGACTGCTACTGTCCTTTTCCGGTTGGCTCAACGCCGCCGGGCCGCGGCGTTTCAGCGCCGCCGAACGCGAGATGCTTGGCGCCGTGGTCAACGCCATGCTCGAGGGCGTCCTGCCCGTGCAGGACAGGCAACGGCAGCCACTGCTGGCGCAAACCGTTGACGGCATTGCGACGGCCGTGGCCGGTCTTTCTGCCGCCAGCCAGCAGGAGATCGGCGAGCTCTTCGGACTGTTGGTGATTGCGCCGGCGCGTATGCTACTTGCCGGCGTCGGCAAGCCGTGGCGTGAGGCCAGCGTCGCCGAGGTTGGCGAATTCCTGCAGTCCTGGCGGTTCAGCCGCCTCAGCCTGCTGCAGAGTGCTTACGGGGCTTTGCACGATCTCAGCTACGGCGCCTGGTACGGACGTCCGGAGACCTGGGACGCGATCAGCTATCCCGGACCGCCGCGAGGGTATTTCTGATGGAAGATCCGATCAAGCTCGGCCTGGCTGGCGGCTGGAAACATATTGACGCGTCGGCATTGCCGCACAGCCAGACGATCGATACCGATGTGGTCATCGTTGGCACCGGTGCCGGCGGCGGCGTTACCGCCGATCTGCTCAGCGCTGCCGGTCTGCGCGTCGTCCTTATCGAAGAGGGGCCGCTGCGCTCGTCGAGCGACTTCAATATGCTTGAAAGCGAGGCCTATCCCGAGTTGTACCAGGAATCGGCGGCGCGCAAGACGGCCGACAAGGCGATCAACATCTTGCAGGGCCGCTGCGTCGGCGGCTCGACGACGGTGAATTGGACCAGCAGCTTTCGCACGCCGCCCGAGGTCTTCGACTTCTGGCAGCGCCACTACGGTCTGCACGAGCTGAGCGCCGAGTCGATGAGTTCGTGGTTCGCGGTCATGGAGCAAAAGCTGTGGGTGCGTCCCTGGGATACGCCGCCCAACCCGAACAATGCGCTCCTCGCCGCCGGTGCCGAGAAGCTGGGCATTGCGGTCGGCCATATCAAGCGCAACGTCAAGGGCTGCTGGAACCTGGGTTATTGCGGTATGGGCTGCCCGACCAACGCCAAGCAGTCAATGTTGCTGACCACTATCCCGGCCGCATTGAACCGCGGCGCGACCCTTTATAGCCGTCTGCGCGGCGAGCGTTTGCGTTTCGATGGCAGCCAGGTCGCAGCGCTTGACTGCAGCGCGCTGCAGCCTGACGGCATCCACCTTTCCGGTCGGCGACTGCGTTTTCGTGCTCGCCACTTCGTCCTTGCCGCCGGCGCCATTGGCAGTCCGGCGCTGCTCATGCGCAGCAGTGTTCCCGATCCCTACCGGCTGCTCGGCAAGCGCACTTTCCTGCACCCGGTGGTGATTTCCTCGGCGCTGATGGACGATCGCGTCGACGCCTACGCCGGTGCGCCGCAGTCGATCTACAGCGATCACTTCCTGCGCCAGGCGCCGATCGACGGTCCGCTGGGCTTCAAGCTCGAAACGCCGCCGCTGCACCCGGTGCTCTATTCGACGACGTTGCAGGGTTACGGCGAGGCGCACGCTCGCCTGATGCGCGACTTCACCAAGGTCAACGTCGTGTTGGCGCTGTTGCGTGACGGCTTCAACCCCGCAAGCCGCGGTGGTCGCGTTCGCCTCGGCGCCGGTCGCCTGCCGGTGCTCGACTATCCGCTCGACGCGGTGATCTGGGAGGCCGCGCGCCGCGCTTTGCTGGCGATGGCCGAGATCCAGTTCGCCGCCGGTGCGCGTTGGGTGACTCCGGTGCACGAGACGACGCCTGGCTATTCGACCTGGGCCGCGGCCAGGAAAGGAATCGCCGAACTGCCGCTCGAGCCTTTCCTCTGCCGGGTGGTCAGCGCGCACGTGATGGGCGGTTGCGGCATGGCCGATGCTCCGCAGCGCGGTGTCGTCGATCACCGCGGACGACACTTTTGGCTCGATAATCTTTCGGTGCTCGACGGTTCGGTTTTTCCGACCAGCCTGGGCGTCAATCCGCAGCTTTCCATTTATGGCCTGGTTGCTCGCAATGCCAGTCTGCTAGCCGCCGAGTTGTCGGGCCGGCCGTTTCCCGCCATCCCCTGAAGGAGTCATACCGCCATGCTCGCACGCGCCCTTCGCCTTTCGCATGCCCTGGAAATCACGTTCTACGTGATCCTGGTGATGAGCGTTGGCGACACCTCATTTGTCGCCGCCATTCCTCTTGCGCTGCTGATCCTGCTCGCGCTGCGCGCCGTGCTGATCGCTGTCAGCTACGCCTATGCCCGGGCCTACGGCTTGTTGGCTCCGCGCTTGTCGAGGCGGCAAAGGCTTTTGATGGTGCTTGGCGAGTACGCGAGTTTTGTCGTCACCTTCATCGTCATCATGCCTTTCGAGCGCTGGTGGATGGGCGACGATTGCCTGCAAGCGCAGGCTGACGAAGGGCAAACAGCGGCTGCTGTGGCTGAGCGCAGGCGGCCGCCGATCCTGCTGATACACGGCTATGGTTGTTCGCGCGGTGCATGGTGGTGGCTGCGTGGACACCTCGAAGCGGCTGGCTGGACGGTGGCGACGATCAGCCTGGAACCGATCTACACGAGCATCGACAATTACGTTGATCCCGTGGCCAGGCGGGTCGACGACCTGCTCGCCGCGACCGGTGCCGCACAGGTGATCCTCGTTGGCCACAGCATGGGCGGGCTGGTTGCACGTGCCTATCTGCAGCGCTATGGTGACGCCCGCGTCGCCCGGCTGCTCACCCTCGGGACTCCGCATCAGGGCAGCGAACTGGCGCGCCTCGGCTTCGGTGACAACGGTCGCCAGATGCGCCCGCACAGCCCCTGGCTGCAGGCCCTGGCCAGTCCGCCAGCAAGTGTCGACGCAGTGGCCTTCTACAGTCCGCACGACAATTTCGTTATGCCGCCAGCGCTGCTCGAATTGCGCGGCGCGCAGGAGCAAAGGATTGACGGCGTCGGACACCTGGCGATGCTTTACTCGCCGCGTGTCATTCAGGCGCTGCTGACGGTGCTCGAGCAGACTGCGGCGCGTCACCCGGGCGCAATGAGCGATACCGGCGAGATCACTAATGCCGCAGACGCCTAGCCCAGCCGCAGCAGCCGCGCCAGGTAGTCGAAAAACAGGCAGTACAGGGCGATCGGCAGCGGCAGGCCGAGGAGCGTGGCGATCATGTACTCGCGAAAGCGCACCCCCGACATCGCCAGCGCGTAGTTGAGCGCCGGCACGGTCTGGAAGAGGACTCTCAGGACGACCATGCTGCCGATTGGCCGGGCGTCGAGCTGTGCCAGCAAGCGCGTGGCGATGGGACTGTTCAACTGCCGCAAGGCATCGCCGCCGAGCAGGCGAATGCTCAGGAAGGTGAGCGCACACGATACGCACGCGGCAAGGTAAGTCACTGCGCCACCCCAGATGCGGCCGAGGGCGAGCACTGCCGCGGCCAGGAAAATCCACCCCGGAATCTGGATCAGATTGCCGAGCGCAAACAGCGCCACGAAGATCAGCAGTCCGCTGCGCTTGTTCTCCAGAAAGCGCTCCTGCAGAAATTGCAAACTGAAGTGGTCGCGCAGCCCGGATAGCTCGAAGCTGGCGAAGAGCACGCCGAGAAACAGGGCCACGGCGAAGAGGCGCGGCCAGGGGATGGCGCGCTGCTTCAGCATGCGGCGGTCGAATTCATGGCTTCTTCCTGTCGCAAAAAAATACTTCGGCTCGACTGCAAGTCATGCACCTTATTCCGGCAAGCTGCTTGGCCCCTGGGTCGATGGAGTATCGCGTTGGCTTGCGCAGACGACAGAATCTTGCCAGACCCGCAGCGCAGGTCGATACTGAGTGTATCTTCTGGCTATGCGAGCATTCTCCGATGCGACAGCGCCTGCTCCTCCTCCTGTTTGCGCTTCCCACCTTGGCGGCCGAGCAGGAAGTTTTCGTTACCCGCGGTGCCGGCAGCCCTGTCTTCTCTGATCGGCCGCAGCCTGGCGCCAAGGCGGTGACCTTGCCACCGGTCAACGTCGTCGAGCCCCTTCCCGTGTCGAAAGCCGATGCCAGCCCACGATCATCTGAGGAAGAAGGCAGACCGCAGGCAGCGACGCGCGCTTACCGCAGCTTCCGCATTGTCTCCCCGGAGGACAACGGCAGCGTCGCCGCCAACAGCGCGCTCTTCGACGTGCGCGTTGCCGTCGAGCCGCCGCTGCAGCTCGGCGCCGGGCATGCGATCGAAGTCAGCGTCAACGGTCAGGCCGTCGGGCAGCGCTTTACGGCCAGCGAATTCACGATTCCTCCGGAGTTCTGGGGCGATGTATTGCCGCCAGCCAATCAGCGCCAGCAACTCGACGCGACGATCGTCGACCGCCACGGCGCGGTGCTTGAACAGGCCGCGCCGGTAACCTTCATCCTGCGCCATGTTTCTGGCGGCTATCAGCGACCGTGGCACGGGCCAGGTTACCGGCCGGGCTATGCTCCAGGACACCGACCAAGGCCGACGCCACTGCCAATCGAAAAGCCACAGCCACCGCCGGCGCAGCCATTTGACCCGTGGGAGAAGAAATTCAAGCAGGAGGGTCTGCGTTTCTACGACCCGCAGGCGCAGCCCGGGCGGGATAAACCTCGCCGGGATGTGCCGAAACCTGGTGATGGTCGTTGACGGCACGAGGCCCCGCTGGCTGTTTTGCGCACGCGCCTCGCTTGGAGCGCGCGGCGTCGTCCACAGGGCGCCGAGCACGGCCCGCGGATTGTCCACAGCCCCCCTCACGTGTGCCGCAGGTTTCGAGCCATTAATTATTGCTGTAGAATCCTGTGCTTTTCGTATGCGATGCGGCGGAATGACCGTGCGAGCGCGAATGCGAAGCTGAAGTGAGTGGAGTTTCCCGAGCGTGTATTCGCTCGCTTGTGGGTGCTTGGCGAACACTCATCAAGACCGCTTGCATCGTGAACGCTGCGGCTGTCGAAGCTTGACGTGCAGGCAGGATGGTCTCTGCCTCTTCGCTCTGGCAGCTGAGTGCCGCATGGTCCGGAGGCACGGGCTCTTTCGGCCGAGCCAGAACACACACACTTTTTAGCCCGTATGACAAGGATTCTTAATGGAAACAAACGCCGCTAATACTGACACTGACGTCGTCGCCGAGACCGGCGCTGGCGCAGAAGCAGCCGTAAACCCACTTGAGCGCCGACTCGATCTATCGATCGCTCTCGCCGATCTCGACAAGGAAGTCGATCAGCGTCTGAAGCGCCTTGGCAAGAATATGAAGATGTCGGGCTTTCGCCCCGGCAAGGTGCCGGCGAGCATCATTCGGCAACAATATGGTGACCAGGCTCGCCAGGAAGCGCTCAGCGAGGCGCTCGGCAGCTTGTTCAGCGAGGAGGTGACGAAGCAGCAGTTGCGCGTTGCCGGCAGCCCGAAGATCGAGAACGGGAGCGGCGAGAGCACGACACACCTGCAATTTTCGGCGGTCTTCGAAGTTTTTCCCGAGATCGTGGTCAAGGATGTTTCGGCTATGGAAGTCGAGCGTCCGGTTCTTGACGTCGGCCCCACGGAGGTCGACGGCACGATCGAGATCCTGCGCAAACAGCGGGTGCGCTATGAGCCGGTCGATCGGGCGGCGGCGAGCGGCGACCGGG
>Ga0058864_1066219_pt1 | contig 13843 bp, 12 predicted proteins | sample TNRReaAnaerobRNA_FD_61087 | JGI IMG/M metagenome (GOLD analysis project Ga0058864, IMG submission 61087) | Wastewater treatment Type I Accumulibacter community from EBPR Bioreactor in Madison, WI, USA - TNR Reactor, Time B -10min-Anaerobic_... | ecosystem: Engineered > Bioreactor > EBPR >... | reverse complement strand
TCGAAAAAGGTATCGAAAAAGGTATCGAGATTGGAATTGATAGGGCTATGAGCCAGACGAAAGCATGGAAATTACAAGTAGCCCGAAAAATGCTGGCAGAAGGTTTGTCGCCCGACAAAATTTCCGATTTCCTCGACCTTCCATTCGAAGAGGTAAAAAACCTGCTTTCGGATTCTGCCAAATAATATACAAAAAAGCCCCCGGCTTGCACCGGAGGCTCGTGTTCAGGGATTATGGGATGTCTACCACTTGATCGTGATTGTAATACCGCCGTTGTGGATCGTAATCGTTATCACAATTCGCTGGGGCGGTGTACCGTCGCTATTGCCGATTACTTCTACCGGGTATAGGCCTTTTAATACTTCTACTTGTTGACCGCCATAGGCCAGTCCGGCATTATTGTAAGCTTGTTGCATAAGCTCCTTGCTCAATACAAAATCTTCATCAACAATCATGGCTTTTTCCTGCAGGAGTTGCAGGCGGGCCTTTTCGCTTAGCTGGCTTGTGCTCACCTCCATTTCAAAGCTCACACTTCCGTCCTTGGCAGCTACCGGCTTGCTCAATGCTTCGTCGACTCCCAGCGAGATAGTTCTCGCTACGGCTTCACCTAAGTTGTCCATAATGATACACAAAGCGACCGCATTTTGGCAGGTATTGAAATTTTTCATCAAGCCGATGATAATCCATCTTTCATTGGAGCTGGGTTCTGTTATTACCGGTTCTTTTACACAGGCGGTAAAGCTGGTACCCATCAATGCTGCGAATGCGAGGCCGAGAAAATACTTCTTGTTCATGATCGTTGTTGTTTAAATGTGTGATTGATTTGTTCTGTTACATGGCTTTTTATCGCCTTACGATCATACATCTCCGCTTTGGCAGGAATCTTACGCCGCTTATTTGTTAAAATTTCGTTAAGGATCGTAAATTTGAGAATGCCTACCGAAACTCATCCCGATCAGCAATATATCACAGCGCTGTGCACCGGCAACGAAGCGCTTATCAGGGACATCTATGCCAAATACGCTCGCAGCATACAAATCTGGGTGACACAAAACAACGGTGACGTAGCCGACGCCCAGGATTTATTCCAGGATGCCCTGATGGCCGTTTACGATCGCTACTGCGGCCGCGAATTTGTGCTCACCAGTTCGCTGGGGGCATTGCTGATGACGATTTGCCGCCGAAAATGGTTTGACAGGCTGGCCCAAAAAACGAGGGAAGAAGGCGTAAGGAAATGGGAGGAAAACAGATATAATGAGGAAGATTCGGAATGGGAAGCCGCTGAAGCAGCCATTATGCACCAAAAAAGACAGGAGTGCTTGTCGCAGGTATTTAAACTGCTCAGCGAACAATGCCAAAAAATGTTGACGATGGTGGCGGCAGGAGCTCATTCTGTGGAGCAAATTGCCGCCGAACTGGGCTTTGCCAACGCCAATGCCTTGTACCAAAGCAAACACCGGTGCACGGCTCGCTGGCGGCAATTGTTTAATGAGCATTTTAAAGAAATCTGATCATGGAAAATAGCGAACGTTTAGACCGTTACCTGCGAGGCGCCATGGATGCCGAGGAAAAGACAGGCTTTGAAGCCCAACTGGCCAAGGATGCCGAGCTAGCCAAAGCACTCGAACTACAACGCGATATGGAGCTGTTTCTGCGCCGTAAAACCCAACGCGAAACCCTGCAAAAACAATTGCCCGCTATCGGAAAAGATTATTTTCAGCAGGCACAGGGCGCTAAGGTGATCACCATGCCCCGGCAAAGGCGCTTGTTTCTGGCCGCCGCCTCACTGGCCGCAGCTATCGCGCTGTTTTTTATGGTGAGATGGGCGCTTAGTCCTTCGCTGTTTGAATCGTATGCCCAATATCCTGCTCTGGCGCTCACTGAAAAATCAACAAGCACGGATTGGTCGCAAGCAGAAACGGCGTTTAATTCAAAAAAATATACGGAGGCCGAATCTTTACTGGCCCAATACGTTGCCGAAAATCCGTTGGACAGGCAAGCGTTGCTCTACCTGGGAATCTGCAAAATGGAACAAGATAAATTACATGAAGCCCAATCCATTTTTCAAGGGTTTACGCCCGACGAAGCAGATCTCAGGGATTATGCCGACTGGTACCTGGCGCTTTCGTATCTAAAAGCAGGCGACAAGACAAGCTGCCGACAAGCGTTGCAACAATTGTCGAATACTTCTCCTTTCCGGCAACAAGCCGCCGATTTGCTCAACAAATTATAGCTTCACAATTTTCTGAACAACAGCATCTCCATCCAGCCCTGCGATCCGCAAAATGTAGACGCCCGGCGATAAGTCGGCAAGGCTGACCGTTGCCACATTGGCAATAAAATGTAATTGCCTGACTCCGATAGACTGCCCCGCCGCATTATGAATCAACAGGTCTTTGGTACCCTCATACGCGAAGTGAATCGTGAGTTCGTCGCGCACAGGATTGGGGTATATTTTGGTGAGTAAATAAAGGTCGCTCCCCGAGCAATCTTCGTCTATGCCGTTGTCGGGGATATCCGCAGCATCAGGGCGAATACTGCCACGCTCGTCGTCGCAGTCGCCGTCATTAGCCACATAGCCCGACGGCGGTGTCGTATAACAGGTTTGCACAGAATCAGCAGCATTCCCAAAGCCATCCACGTCGGCATCCCGGAAGTAGGTGAATAGAGCCAGCCCGTCATCGACCGCGCCGTTACAATCATTGTCAATGCCATCGCACACCTCTTCGGCAATGGGATTGATCCCGCCGTCCATATCATCGCAATCCTCCCCGTTGGCCACGAACCCCAGAGGTGAAGTAGCCAGGCAGGTGTCGAGTTGTATCGCCGCATTCCCATATCCGTCGCCGTCGAAATCCCGGTAATAGGTAAAGACAGTTAACCCGTCATCCACCCCGCCATTGCAATCGTTATCAATGCCATCACAAATTTCTTCGGCGGCCGGATTTATCCCGCCGTCGGTGTCATCACAGTCCTCCCCGTTGGCCACGTATCCCATCGGCGGCATAGCCAGGCAAGTATCGAGTGTGGTGGCCGCATTCCCAAAGCCGTCGCCGTCAACATCCCGGTAGTAGGTATAAATAGCAAGCCCGTCATCCACCCCGCCATTGCAATCATTATCAATGCCATCACAGATTTCTGCGGCGGCCGGATTTATCCCACCGTCCGTGTCATCACAGTCCTCCCCGTTGGCCACGTATCCCATCGGCGGCGTGGCCAGACAAGTATCAAGCGCAAGGGCAATATTTCCAAAACCGTCTTCATCAGCATCCCGGTAATAGGTATAAATAGGCAGCCCGTCATCCACCAGGCCGTTGCAGTCATTATCTTTTCCGTCGCAGATTTCTTCGGCGCCGGGATGTATGCCAGGGGCTCCGTCATCGCAGTCTTCATAGCTAAAATACCCGTCGTTATCATCGTCGCGATAAAAATAAGCGCGGGCCAGCTCAAATGCGTCGGTACCCACCTCCGCGCCGATCAGTCGCCCGGGAATGTCATCACAGGGCGGATGTATACCGCCCCAGATGCGCGACAAGCTGCATTGGTCGGAGGCGTCGCGATAGGTGGCCCATTGCAGGGTGATGTGCTGGCTGGGACCATCTTCAAATACCAGAAATTCATCGGCGGGGGCCTCAAATACGCCCATACCTCCGGGGAAATACGCGTCGCCGGTTATCAGAGTGAGCGCCTCAGCCGCCGCCCTCGAATAAGTGGAATGCCCTGAAATATATCCGGCAAAAGGCGGTGTTACAAAAGTAGGGCGCTGATAAGGCATCCACTCTTCCGCCAGTATCCAATCGACACCTGCTTCCTCGGTGCCCGGATCGAATATGTAGTTGGGACCCCGCCAGGCTTTGAGTTTTATTTTACCCACATTTTCATTAAAAAAACCGGCAAGTGGATCCCCCATCTGTACTAATTCGATGAATCCATCGTATAAGGGAATGCCGCCGGGGTGATAAGATGCCTGCCCCGGGTCGCTGCTCTGACCCAATTCGGCCATATACCTGATAGCAGAGATAGGCCGCACGTAGTCGTACCACCCTTTGATGCCCCAGGCAGAAATAGCTGCATCGTGTACAGCGCCTCCAAGTGTGAAATAAGACTTTACATCCCACTCCAGGTCGTCAAGTATTGGGCCTTTTCCGTTAAATCGCTTCTCAAGGGCAGGGTGGTCGTTGACGTAGTTGAGTATAGTATACCAGTGCCCGGGCGGCGTTTCTGAATTAGGCCCGTCGGCCCAAAATTCCGCCAATACCCTGGCGTAGTCGCCCCGCTTTACCAACTGGGGCTCGTAGGGTTCACCGGTGTAAGGGTTGATATCATGGCCGGGACTGGAATCGCCGCCCTCGAAGATGTCGTAAAATTCATGATATTCTTCAAAAGTTTGCGGATAGGATTGGTTGTTGCCGATTCCACCCGGAGAGATATCCCACAATACCGTATCGGCTGAGCTGAGGTGAGAGGACCAGGTGGAAACCAGCGAAAAATTCCACTTGTATTCGTCCGACATTGCACCCGCTGAGTCCCATAGCGGCGGAGGCCCCGGATCGTGGTAAACCCAGTAGGGGTGGCCGTCGCGTTCGTATTCGGTGCGGTCTTCGCCAGTCATAGCAAACGGGATTACCAAGCCCCATTCCGGGCTTTGGAAAGCCGGGGTGCTGCCCAATATGTTGCCGTTTTGGTCGACAAATACATTAAACGTAAGGGGTTGCCAGCGATTGGGATCGATCATATCCGGGTTGCCGGGAAATTGAATGATAAGCGGGGGGTTAGCGGGCAGATAAAATTGGTTGACGTAGTCGTTTTGCTCGTTGGCGCCATCCTGCAAACCGTATGCAATAAGTTGCTGGCCCAGATAGTTTCCCAATGCGGCAGGATTGCCGCTGGAGTAGTCCGTAGAAGTAAATGCCGGGTCGTATCCCAGTTCGACCATCAGTTCGTCAAAGCGCTCCAGCGTAATCGGCGCATTAAACGAACCCGCATAGCGATGCGAAAGCAAGCGGTATGCCGCATAGCTGATGGCCGTTTCGCGGGCGATTTGTACGTCGGCAGGCGCTGCTATTCCCGAAAAATTGCAAGTATACCCGCCCACGGTTTTGCCCAAAAAATAGGTTTCTGCTTCGGCATCAAAGGCCGCCCAGGCATCGTACATCGCTATCGAAGTATGAAAAAGGTTGCGCGCCTGGATGGGAGGGCGTGCCCGGTCTTCGCGTACGGCCTGCAAGGCGGCTTCAATCCATTCGTGGGCTACGGAATGGGTCGTTTGGCTTATTGCCAAATTGAGATTTGCGAAAAGCAAAAAAAGGCAGATAATAGTGTTGCGCAACATGGCGGATGATATTTGGGGCAAAGTAAGGAGAAAGTTACTTAATTACCCCCATTGTATTTGCGCAAAGCAAGTGCCAATACCTTACTTTTGCCAAAAAAACCACCCATGAAGCTTAGCGCTTTACTTTTTATAATAATACTGTGGTGCGTTAGCCCCTTTGCCCACGCCCAAACCACCCTCCAAATCCGCTACTCCGAAGGTAATAGGGTAGAGGGCGTAGCCCTGGCAGAGGCCGGTGACGGCGGATTGTTGCTGCTGGGCAATTATTACGACGAAAACTTGTCTTCAGACCTCTTGCTTTATAAAGTTGATGCCTTGGGCTCGATCGTGTGGCAGCGCCGCCTCGACCGGGCGGGCGGCAACGATTATGCCCGCGATATACTACGACTGGCCAACGGCCACTACCTCATCGGCGGCGAAACGTATGGCCCCGGCTCGTCTACCGGCGATATCCTGGTGATGGAAGTCGACGCCGACGGCTTCCCCCAATGGGCAAATACCTACGGCGGCCCCGGTTCCGATGTGCTCAGCCAACTGATCCCCGGCAAACAGGGCCGATTCCTGCTGGCTGGGGCTACCAACTCCTTCGGCGCCGGGCATTACGATGCATACGCCATCGAGATCGCTGCCGACGGCAATGTGGTGTGGAACAAAACCTTCGGAGGCGCCCAAGAAGAACGTTGCTTTGCCGCCGACACTACCGACCAGGGCTACATCCTGGCAGGCATCAATAACAGCCATGGCGATACCCAGTTTGCGCATGCCCTCCACCTCGACGCCAACGGCAATCTGCTGTGGGAACGCGTTTACGGCAGCGCCACCAACGACTGGCTGTTCGGGGTAGATTATCGCGACGACGAGCAGATTACTTTTCTGGGTTATTCTTCTTCGTTCGGCATCGGCGCCCTCGACAATTATGTGTTTACTACCGACCTGTCGGGCAATGTGCTCTGGCAAAAAGCCTACGGCACGATCCATATCGATTTTATTCTTACCGCCGCAAATACGGCCGACGGCGGCTACGTGACCAGCGGCGGCGAAGATTATTTTTCTACCAAAATTGACAGCGAGGGCAACCTGGTCTGGCACGACCAATATCGCATTAGTCCCCAAAACAGCCCTTTCCGCGATTTGCCCGCTGATATCAAGGAATTGTCAGACGGTATGATCGCTATCTTCGGCAAAACACGCATTCTCGAAAACAACTCTACCCAGGCTTATCTGGTGAAAGTGCCCGCCGACGGCGTGTTGAACTGTCAGGGCGGCCACGGCCACACCGGTACCTACGAAGCCCCGGCAAATGCCACAAGCAGCGATTTCCAAAGCGAGATCGGCGTTGGCGCCATTGCAGAACCCGCAACGATGAGCTACGCGGACGGATTTTTGACGCCCTTTTTTATCTGTAGTATTACGGACACCCACACGCCCTTTACTTCGCTGGACGCTAAACTATACCCCCACATATCGGGTTTTGATCTGGAAGTCGATCAGCAGGATTTGCCCGTACAATTGGCGCTGTACGACGCTTCTGGCCGACTGGTGTGGCAAGGAAAACAAACAGATTCCCTTTTTTCGTACGATTTTACTATTTTGCCCAAAGGTTGGTACGCCCTGCGCCTCGCTTCCAGCGATGGCCGCACCGGGGCCCTGATCTGGCTTAAATAATTTGCTGATGTGCTGATTAGTTAATGTGCTGATGTGCTGATTGGTTAATGTGCTGATAATTAATATATTAATAAAAAAAATTAGCAAATCAGCACATCAGCAAATCAGCAAATCAGCAAATCAGCACATCAGCACATCAGCACATCAGCACATCAAACTTAATAATTATGAAAAACATCCTTGTAACAACTATGATTTGCCTGGCGCTCGGCGCCTTTGCCCTGACTTCTTGCGGCGGTGGCCACCAACACGAACAAACTAACGAGCAGCAGGCCCCTGCCGGCCAAACGCAGCATTCCGCCAATCAGGGACCGGAGTATACCTCTGCTTATGTATGCCCTATGCACTGCGAAGGCAGCGGTAGTGACAAAGCCGGCACCTGCCCGGTTTGCGGCATGGATTATGTGGCGCTCAATGAGCATACCACCGACGGCCATTCACACGACGATCACTCGCACGAAGGGCATTCGCATTAGTGATAGCAATCAGCAGTTGGCGGTCAGCTCTTAGTTGCTAAGACCTGACCGCTAATTGCTAAGAGCTATTTTCACCCTTCTCGCCTTCTGCCGATATACCGGCGTGCGCTCAGATGCAATCAACACAGACTGGTTGTCCAAAAAGTCTATGGTTTCAAACTGACTGGGCACGGGGCCTTTTCTCATTTTTTTTCCTTTGACCTTACCGCGCAAATAAGCGCTGCCCTGATAACCGCTGAGCAACCATAGCGTAGTACGTGTGGTAGGCAAAAAACCTAACCGCAAACGAAAATAATAGGAGAGGAGGGCTACCGTGTTGCCATCCGGACTGATAGCCGCAGCGGTGACTACTCTTTTCTTTAGGTATATGCTATCGCGCAATTGTGCCGTATAGTCGCCCGGAGTTGCGGGCAGCACGTAGTGTTTGGCGTAATAATCGCCCTTTACGAGCCTGTTTTTGGTAAACAAATGCAGGCTGTCATTGTGCCAAAAAAAAGCCTCTACATCAAAATTGGCGCGTGCTGCAGAGGGGGGAAATTCCCGCTGATCGGGATAAGTATACCGAATGCTGTCCAGCATGCCGGTAGCGGGGTGATAGCGGTACACGCGCAGGTCGCGCCGGTTGTTGAGGTTGTTGCCAAAGTCGCCGATATATAAAAATCCGGATTTGTCGGCGCTAAGGTCTTCCCAATCTTCGTTGATCGCTGCCTGCAATATTACTTCCCTCTTTAATTTGCCCCGGCTGTCAGTGAGCAACAACCGGGGGATGTCTCCGCCGTCATTGTGCCACCAAAGGCTGTCGGGGCCTGCGTAATACAAGCCGGATACTTCCCGTAGCTCCTCAGGTAAAATAAAGCGACGGCAGATATGTTCCTGACCGGTCACGTGCAATGCCAGCCCCGCAAACAGGAGTAAAAGTGCATTTTTGAGTATCTTGCAAATTATCATGCTTTTTTGCAATCAAAAATACACCGCAAAACGTTATACCCTACTCAAACCAAACCATATGTATTACCCATTTATTACTCTTCTTACTATTTTATTGGGCGTATTGAGTCCCGCTTTGCTATTAGCGCAAGGCCAGGTATGGAAGCTAAAAAAAGAGGTAAATGATCTAAAGGTGTATTTCCGCAAATCTACCGACTCCAAAATCAACGAACTGAAAATCGAAACGGTGGTGAATGCCCCCGTAGCTGCGGTTGTGGCCGCTATCCGCGATGTGCCCATGCAACCCTATTGGGTATACCACTGCATCGAAGCCGAAAGACTGCATACGGTTTCTGAAACGGAAAATTATGTGTACGCCAAAATCGACTTCCCCTGGCCTATGTCCGACCGCGATTATGTGGTGAATTCAAAGGTGTGGCAGGATACGATTGCCCATGAAGTGGTGCTGCACCTCAGCGCCCGCCCTCACTATATCCCCGAAAAAACCGATGTGGTACGCATACCCCTGATGGAGGCCGTCTGGAAATTGAAGGACCTGGGCAACGGAAAAACAAAGGTGACCAACCATCTCAAATCCGACCCCGCCGGCACGATGCCCCCCTGGATGGTCAACCTGGCTATCGACCAGGGCCCCACCCGCTCTATGCACAACCTCAAGGAATTGGTGAAAAAGGAGAAGTATCAGAAGGCCAATCTGGCGTTTTTGAAAAAAACAAAGAAGGGTTAAGTTAATATGCTGATTTGCTAACTTGCTGATAATCAAAAATTAAAAATGAATAATGAATATCGACCAATCAGCACATCAGCAAATCAGCACATCAGCACATCAGCACATGAGTTACTCCAGCCTCCACTCCGCTATCCTCGACCTGGAGCGCCACGGGCGCCTCGTCAGGATCAAAACAGAAGTCGACCCCCATCTTGAGATGGCCGAAATACACCGCCGTGTATACGACGCCGGCGGCCCCGCCTTGCTTTTCGAAAAGGTGAAAGGCAGCCCCTTTCGGGCGGCATCCAATTTGTACGGCACTTATGAGCGTACCGACTTCCTCTTCCGGCACACGATTAAGCAGGTGCAGCGCGTCATCGAACTCAAAGCCGACCCCACTAATTTGCTCAAAAAACCCCTTCGCTATGCCGGCGCTCCATTTACGGCGCTGACGGCCCTGCCTATGCAGCAGCGTTGGGGAGCACCGATTTTATACGGAGAAACAACGATCGACCAACTACCACAGGTGGTGTCCTGGCCCGACGACGGCGGCGCTTTTGTCACGCTTCCACAGGTGTTTACCTTGCCTCCCGGCAGCAAGCAGATCATGCAAAGCAATATCGGCATGTACCGCATTCAGCTTTCGGGCAACGATTATGTGATGAACCGCGAGATAGGCCTGCACTACCAACTCCATCGCGGCATCGGCATACATCATACGCAGTACAACGAAAGCGACGAAGATTTTCGCTGCGCTATTTTTGTCGGCGGGCCTCCTTCGCATGCCTTTGCGGCTATTATGCCGCTGCCTGAAGGACTTTCGGAGTTGACTTTTGCCGGACTGCTGGGCGGGCGCCGGTTCAGATACCTGTGGCGCGACGGCTACGTCCTTTCCGCCGATGCCGACTTTGTAATCACAGGCACCATCCGCAAAAACGACAAAAAACCCGAAGGCCCCTTCGGCGACCACCTCGGCTATTACAGCCTGCGCCACGATTTCCCGGTAATGGATGTGCACAAGGTATACCACCGCAAAGACGCCATCTGGCATTTTACGGTGGTGGGCCGCCCCCCGCAGGAAGACTCCAGCTTCGGATACCTCATCCATCAATTGGTCAAAAAACTAACCACCCAGGAATTTCCGGGCGTCAAGGAGATTCATGCCGTCGATGCCGCCGGGGTGCACCCCCTGCTGCTGGCCATCGGCAGCGAACGTTATATGCCCTTTCGCGATAATAAACCGGAGGAAATCCTCACCCAGGCCAACCGGATTTTGGGCAGCGGCCAGACTTCGCTCGCCAAGTTCCTGTTTATCGCCGCCTCCAATGACAACCCCCAACTCACGCTCCGCGATATGCCGGCGTTTTTTGCACACATGCTGGAAAGGGTGGATTGGACGCGCGACCTGCATTTTTATACCAAAACTACTATCGATACGCTCGATTATTCAGGCACAGGCTGGAATGCCGGTTCTAAGGTGGTGATCGCCGCCTGCGGGCCTAAGCTGCGCGAACTCGCTACAACGCTGCCCTCGCGTTTCGACCTCCCGGCAGGCTTCGACAAACCCCGCTTTGCACTGCCAGGTATACTGGCCATTCAGGCTTCCGCTTTTCGCGAAAGCGATATACCAACCCTCGCCGACCACCTGAAAGGCTACGACCTGGCCAATATCCCGATGATCGTAGTAGTGGACGACAGCGAATTTACCGCCGCTACGCTCAATAATTTTATGTGGGTTACCTTTACCCGCGCCAATCCCTCGCACGATATATACGGCGTGGATAGTTTTACGGAGCACAAACACTGGGGCTGTCGCGGCCCGGTGATTATCGACGCCAGGGTGAAACCACACCACGCTCCGCCGCTTATCCCCGATGCCAAAGTGGCTCAGCGCGTAGATCGCTTTTTTGCCAAAGGCGGGGATTTGTACGGGGTGATTTAGCAGTCAGCAGTCAGCACTCAGGGCAACTGACTGCTGAGTGCTGACTGCTGCTTTGTATTCGGGCAGGCTTTTTAGTACTGTACTTCAAGAGGCGCACTTCAAATATGCAAAAAAATGGTTCAACAAAGCACTTCGTCCCCCAAGACGCAAATTCGCTGTTAGGCGTTCCTTTTTTTTTTTATCAACTATTGTCTATGTCATATTAAGTCGTAAATTTGTAACCATTGTGTAAGGTTAAACTATTTGGTTATGAAAGAATATTTAACACTCTCCGAAGCTTCTGAACTTATAGGCAAAAGTAAAGAAACTCTCAGGCGTTGGGACAGAGAAGGCAAGTTGTCTGCTGTTCGTGAACCAATGAGTAACTACCGAGTCTATAATCGGGAACAAGTTGAGACACTGTTTGCAGACTTTGTCAATCACGATGCTGATGATACCGTAAACAATTATGTTGAACCGCACAATGAATACACTGTCTTAGAATTGTTTGCCGGTGCTGGTGGTTTGGCTGTCGGGCTTGAAAAAGCTGGTTTGAAATGTGTTGCATTGAATGAAATTGATAAATGGGCTTGTCAAACTCTGCGAAAAAACCGTCCCAGTTGGAAAGTATTGGAAGGCGATATTAAGGAGTTTGATTTTATCGAATATTATAATAAGATTGATGTCGTTACTGGTGGTTTTCCTTGCCAGGCATTTAGTTACGCAGGGAAAAAATTAGGTCTTGCCGATGCAAGGGGAACGTTATTTTATGAATTTGCAAGAGTTGTCAAAGAAGTAAATCCACCGATTTGTATTGGTGAAAATGTTCGCGGCTTGCTAAGTCATGATAATGGTAAAACGTTGAAAGGTATGATTTCAATTTTGGATGAAATTGGTTACAATGTTGCCCCAGTCCAAGTGCTTAAAGCCATAAATTACAGAGTGCCTCAAAAAAGAGAGCGATTGATTTTGGTTGGAATTAGAAAGGATATTAACCTGAAGTTTGAATATCCCAAACCACACAAGAAAATTTATACTTTAAAAGATGCGCTGAAAAATGGAGAACTGTTTGATAGTAATGTGCCAAAGTCCCCTGGTGCAAAATATCCACTAAGCAAAAAGGCAGTTTTAGATTTAGTTCCCCCCAAAGGTTATTGGCGTGACTTGCCACTTAAAATTCAAAAAGAATTCATGGGCGGTAGTTTTCACCTAAGTGGAGGGAAAACTGGAATTGCGAGGCGAATAGGATGGGATGAACCTTGTTTGACTCTTACTTGTAGCCCCGCACAAAAACAAACGGAGAGGTGCCACCCTGATGAGACCCGCCCGTTCACCGTTCGTGAATACGCGCGTATTCAAACTTTTCCAGACGATTGGAAATTTGAAGGTTCAATGGCACAACAATACAAGCAAATCGGGAATGCAGTTCCTGTAAATTTAGGAACAGAAGTTGGCTATTCTATTGTTAAGTTTTTGAACCAATATTACAACTTGTTAAAGCCAAGATAATAGCGGTAATTCTCAAAAGTTATTTGGTCTAAAATGCTTCGTTTGCTCGTGTTGGTTTGGAATTTTATTTCGTCTAAGGCAGAGTTAATAGCATCTTCTTTACTTTGGCCAGCAGACTCTAAATAGTCTGTAATCGCTATTGGTAATGCTTTATAAAGTTGAAACATTGCATCATTTTGTCCAGAAAGCAAAGCATAAAATCTGTCACCCGAAATTTTGTAAACTCTGCTATGGCTATATTCTTTTCCGTTGATATCGCTACTCCATAACTCACAGAAACTACCTTTTGATAATATCTGAACCCAGTAACACTTTGCTTTTTTATAGTTGTCTGCGTAACGAGCTAATTTCTGAAATAGAGCTTCGGCCGCACTGCTGTTCATTGTGTTGTGTTTGTTTTTAATGTCCGCAAACAAAGTATCATCATTGGCTTTAATGTCATAACCTCTTAATTTGCCTGTTTCGAAACCTTTTATTCCGCCTAATATTTGCTCGTGAAAAGTCCCGATAGAATTATTTGTTGACTTGTCAATCTGCCTCAAGATCTCAGATTGAATTAGATTTTCTTCGTCTATGTCGTTGAACTTTGCATCAAAGGTCAGTTTTATAGTGTCCACCTTATTTGAGTATAACTTCTTTTTTGTTATGTTGCTTTTAGCCTTCAGATACGCCTTGTGCAGATCGCTAATGCAGGCCAATAAGTGGTCGTCCGAAATGAAGGTTACGTATTTATTTTCCATGCAATTCTGTTAGATTTGTCAGCCGTAAAGTTAACATTAAAGCTGAATTTTTGTGGCAGTTTTCTGAAAGTAGCACTGTCGCCATAAAATGACGCCTTACCGACTGCCGTCGACCGCCAACTGCGCATAAACTAATCCCGATCCCGACAAAATATCGCCCAGCGCTTCAAAAAAAGGCGTGTCTTTAAATTGCAATTGCACTTCCAGGGAAGGCACTTCGGCAGGGTCGAAATAAAAAGTGGCCTGGTATTTATTCTTTAGGTAGGTCAGCATCTCCATAATCGTGACGCCGCGAAAATCTCCGCTGACGGCATCCGAGGTTGCCGGGCTTTGAGCCCTTGCGGGCGATAAACAGCCGAGAAAAACAATGCAGCAACAGGTGAATTTGTAAAATACAGCCATATTATCGGGCTTAGTCCGGGTGTTTAATAAGAGCATGTTTGGATTTTCGTGATTGAGCGATAGTGAGCAAATTCCGTTGTCGGTTATCTGTTATTTATGCCTTGAAACTGACAACCGACAACTGACAACTGACAACTGACA
>Ga0058864_1030918_pt1 | contig 13950 bp, 8 predicted proteins | sample TNRReaAnaerobRNA_FD_61087 | JGI IMG/M metagenome (GOLD analysis project Ga0058864, IMG submission 61087) | Wastewater treatment Type I Accumulibacter community from EBPR Bioreactor in Madison, WI, USA - TNR Reactor, Time B -10min-Anaerobic_... | ecosystem: Engineered > Bioreactor > EBPR >... | reverse complement strand
AAAGCAGGGCAAAAAGCGTTTAGCAAGTAATCAACATGGTAAAAAATGAGCAAAATAGTATTAGTCGTAGCAGCCCTGATCCTGACCTTGCCGGTAATGGCACAAAAGCCGACCAAGTCGAATCCAAAAGCGTCAAGCGCGGCCATCGACGTCAATGATCCAAAGGCAAAAACGATATTGGACAAAATAAGCAAGAAATACGACTCGTATGCCTCGCTGGAAGCGAGCTTTAACCTCGAAATCGAATTAGCCGAGCAGGCCAAAGAAGTACAAAAGGGCGCCGTGGCGCGCAAAGGAAAGCAGTATAAAGTGGATGTCAACAGCCAGTCGATGCTGAGCGACGGCAAGGCGTTGTGGGTCATTTTGCACAAAAACAAAGAAGTGCAGATCAACGACCTGCCCGACCCCGCCGACGACGACAACCTGCTGTCGCCCGAGTCGATTTTTAGTTTTTATAAAAAAGGAAAATTCATCTACGCGCTGGTCAACGACTACACCGAAAACGGCCGGGCCCTCCAACAGATTGAATTCAAGCCCATCGATAAAAATTCAGAATACTCAAAACTGCGCCTCACCCTCGACAAAAAGACCTACGAGGTGATCAGCGTAAAGGCATTTTCCAAAGACGGCTCGCGATATACCTTCGCGATTACCAAGCTGACGCCTAATAAAACCTTTGCCGCCAATTATTTTGCGTTCGACAAGGCGAAATACCCGGGGTATCATGTGGAGGATTTGAGGGAGTAGGTGTCCGTTGTGGGTTGTGGGTTGTAGGTTGTAGGTTTGCCAGGGCATCTGCAAACGTATTTTATTAAGCTGATTTTTTAAAATTCAATTCATTTTTTACGCGCGTATTAGGTCGATTTTTAACGCAAAGAGCTCTATCTAATACCTTACTTAATCTAACCATAGCGTCCCTTGCGACACCTTTGCGAGCCTTGCGTTAAAAAAAATGCCCCATTACGCAGTCTTTTCGGCTACTATAGCCAAACAGATACTGGTGTTCATGAATATACAAGGTTCACGTTTCGTGTACATACAAGCGCAACAACCTATCAATCAAACATCCAACATCATTACGCCATTTTCCAAAAAATCCCGATACCCCCCCTGAAAAACCACCCAGGCATGAACTACTTGATGCCGCAAGGAGGTGACATCTTTCGAGGTACGAGAAAGGTCATCTCCTTGCTACCCGGAACGAGATGTCACCTTCCCTCGTGCCTCGGGAAGATGACCTCGCGCGCACAAAAATCACATTTCGAGACGACTATGAGCGTGGAAAAGACATTGAATTATCGAAAGAACTCTATGCGGCCTATCCGCAAAATGTGGACTTCAAAAACGGATTGGCCATTTCTTATTCCAAACTCGGCTCAACCCACATCACGCTGGGCAATTTGGACAAAGCTTTGACTTTCTTTGAAAAAGGTATGGAATTGTCAAAAGAACTCTATGCAGCCTATTCTCAAAATGTGGAGTTCAAAAACGTCTTGGCCATTGCATATGAAAAACTCGGAGAAACACACACCTCCCTGGGCAATTTTGATCAGGCTTTGACTTTTTATGAAAAAAGTATGGAATTGTCAAAAGAACTCTATACAGCCTATCCCCAATTCATAGAATTCAAAAATGGTTTGGCCATTGCTTATGAAAAACTCGGAGAAACGCACACCTCCTTGGGCAATTTGGGTCAGGCATTGATTTTTTTTGAGGATGAAACAAAGTTATTTCAAGAACTCTACACGGCCTATCCGAAAAATGTGGACTTCAAAAACGGATTGGCCTTTTCTTATGTTCAATTAGGCGTATTCAGTCTGGAGCAACTCAAAGACAAGGCAAAAGCAAAACCCTATTTCAAACAAGCCGAGGCGCTCTGGGTCGAATTGGTTCGGGATGCGCCTCAGTATGCGCAATTTCAGCAGTATTTGGAGGTGGTCAGACAATATCTGGCGGGGTTGGAATAGCATTCAAAATAGGTGAAAATCATTGTCATTCCCGCCAGGGAATCTGTACAACAAACGCTTGAACGGGCAAGTGCTAGCATGACCTTGTAGATTCTCTTTACCGGCGAGTGTCGTCATTGCATAGCCGTTTTTCGCCCTTTTTTGTCATGCTGGACAAGGTGCGACAATCCCTGTTTTTTCCCTTCAAACCCGGGCTTCAGCCCGGGGACTGGGCCAAAGATCGCACTTGTCGGTGTACATACACTATGTGCGCAGATGCCAACGAGACTAATAAGTGCAAGAAATATTATGCGAATCCAAGGCTCGGCGGTATCACGAATGACAACAAAAAAGCGAACGGCAAGGATCGTAAAGTCAGACAGTCGCACAGTCGCCCCCGCGCTCCGTAGCGATGCGGTTTCATACCCATCGCGAAGGAGCGCTCCCCGGTCATCGATATTGTCTAAGACAATCCCTGCCGGTCATTGAGCGGAGTCGAAATGACCGCTTACATGGCCATCACCGTATAAGCCATGATTTTCCGGCGGCTAAAGCCCGCCGGTACGTTATCGTGTAGCTATCATGACTTTGTAGATTCTCTTCGAGAATGACAAACGAAAAAGCGAACGGCAAGGATTGTAAAAGTCATACAGTCGTACAGTCGCACAGTCACAAAGTCGCACTTCAGCTCCGCTCAACGAACGGCTCAGGTCGCTCTCCAGACCTTGAAAAAAGCTACGCACTGTGTAGCCAATTCCAACGGCGTAGCGGCTAAGACGGTGGATTTGTCGATGCAATTTGTTACACAGTGTGTAGCAAATTGACCTGGCTTTATTTTGCCCACCGAAAAAGAACTCGCCGAAGAACTCCACCGCAAACGGCAGTGGCTTATAGAGCGGCTTAAATCCTGATTTGTATCCTTTTAAACCATGCTATCCCCGGTTCAGACCTTGCAAGGTTTTCTTAGCATCATTCCTTGAAAACCTTGCAAGGTCTTTCCAAGGCCATCACCGTAAAAGCCACGATTTTCCGGCGGCTAAAGCCCGCCGGTACGGTATCGTGCAGCCATCATGATGTTGTAGATTCTCTTCGGGAATGACAAACAAAAAAGCGAACGGCAAGGATCGTAAAGTCGTACAGTCCCAAAGTCACCCCCTCGCCAAGTCGCCTGGTCAAGACCTCTTGGCCCAGTCGCGAATCGTACAGTCGTAAAGTCGTACAGTCCCAAAGTCACCCCCTCGCCAAGTCGCCTGGTCGAGACCTCTTGGCCCAGTCGCGAATCGTACAGTCGTAAAGTCGTACAGTCCCAAAGTCACCCCCTCGCCAAGTCGCCTGGTCGAGACCTCTTGGCCCAGCCGCGAATCGTACAGTCGTAAAGTCGTACAGTCCCAAAGTCACCCCCTCTCACCCTCCAAACTCGGCGGCAGCAACTTGTACAACACCGGCGTGACCAGTCGCGACAACAGCGTAGAACTGATGAGGCCGCCGATGAGCACCAGGGCCAGCGGAGAGTACAGCGGACTGAACTCCAACACCAGCGGGATAAGGCCGCCGATGGCCGTGAGCGAAGTGAGCACAATGGGTACGAAACGGATTTCGCCGGCTTCCTGGATGGCTTCGTCCAAGCCTTTGCCCTGCTCGCGCAGTTGGTTGGTGAAGTCCACCAGCAGGATCGAGTTTTTGACCTCGATGCCCGCCAGGGCGATCAGGCCTACGACGGCGGTAAATGATAGCGTATTGCCGGTGAGCAACAGGATGAGGATGGCGCCGATGATGCCCAGTGGGATTACCGATAATACGATTAGCGTGCTTTTGAAGGTTTTAAATTCGAGAATTAACACGCCGATCAATCCGAATACGGTGATCAGGATGATTAGACCGATGCCCGAAAAACTCTCCTGCTGGCTTTCTACTTCGCCGGCTACTACGTAATTGAACCCTTCCGGGAATTTGAAGTCCTTCAGTTTTTGCTGCAACTCCGCGTTGATGTCGCCGGTGAGGTAGCCCGATTGTACCAGGGCGGTGATGGTCACGTAGCGCTCTTTGTTGTAGTGGCGGATCGTATTTGCGGAGGTTTCGAGTTCTACGTCGGCCACCTGGCGGACCGGGATGGCCGTGCCTGCCAGGTTATTTACGTAGAGCCTGTCGAAGACGCCGAGGTCGGGGGTGGCCGATTGCTTGGGCAGGGTCAACAGCATGGTGTATTCTTCGCCCTGGTCATCGCGGAAGACGCCCAGGTCGAGCCCGGCAATGCCCATGCGCACGGTGCGGTCGATTTCGGCTACGGGTACGCCCAGCGCAGCGGCTTTTTCTTTGTTGATGCGTACAGCCAGGTCGGTTTTCTGGGTTTTCAGTGGGTTGTTTACGTAAATGGCGCCCGGCGTAGTAGCAATCAGGTTTTCGATGCCACCGGCGACAGTTCGCAGCGAATCGAGGTTTTCGCCAAAGATGCGTATCGCAATGGGCGCTTCTATCGGCGGCCCCTGCTCGAAGTTTTGCACTACTATTTTTGAGTTGGGAAACAAGCGGAAGCTGTCGCGCAATTGATCAATAAACGCTTCTTTTTCATCGGGGTCCATCTCGTATAGTTGCACAAATATCTGTCCGGTATTTTCGGCGCCTTTGTTAGGGAATACGTTGTAGTATACCTGCGGATGTCCCTGGCCTACATTCGAGGCATAAGATTTCACCTGCTCCTGCCGGCCCAATACGCCTTCTATGTGCCTCACCACCCTGTCGGTCTCGTACATGTTGCTGCCGTCGGGGGTTTCCACATTGACCATAAACATCGGGCGCTCGGATGCCGGAAAAAGACTGAAGCCGACTACGGGCACCAGCATCACCGAACCCGCAAAAATAGAGCCTGCCACGGCAAGCGTCATCCAGGGGTGGCGCAGCGATACGGTCAGCAATTTGCTATAGCTCATGCTGATGCCTTTTTTGAACGCGCGGTATACCAGGTTGCCTTCGGCGTGTTCTTTGTCGCTAAGCAGGCGGCTCGACAGGAAGGGCACAATCGTAATCGATACCAATAGCGAGGCCAGGATGGTGGTGACTACCGCCATAGGCAAGCTGCGGATGAAGTCGCCCGAGCTTTCCGGCAGGTAGATCAACGGCAGGAATGCCAATACCAGTGTGGCGGTACAACCCATAACGGCTTTGCCGATCTGCCGGGTGGCCGCGATGGCGGCTTCTCGTCGCGACAACCCCAAACGCATATGCCGTTCGATATTTTCCACCACCACAATGCTGTCGTCTACCAGGATACCCAGCGCCACAATAAGTCCTACGATACTCAACTGGTTGAGGGTGTACCCAAATGCGTTGAGCATGGTGAGGCCGATAGCAATCGACAGCGGGATGGAGATCATTACCACCAGCGAGGCGCGTATGCCCAGGGGCAATAGCGTGATGAGCACCAGCAGAATAGCGATGGCAAAATCTTTGGCGAAGCGCCCCAGTCGTTTTTCTACGCTGGCGCTTTGGTCAAAAATTTTGTAGTAGTCGATATTGGCCGGCATTTGTTGTTCAAATTTTTCCAGCACCGGCAACACCTGGTCGCGCACGCCAAAGATATTCTGCCCTTTTTTCTGGGCTGCGGTCACAAACACGGCGCGGTGGCCGTTGATGCGGGTGAGGTGTTTTTCCTGCTCGTAGTCCATTCGCACGTCGGCGATGTCTTTGAGGTACACCACCTGCCCGTTGGCGGCATATACGATGGTATTGGCGATTTCGTCGACAGACTTATAGTTGCCGCTGGTCTTCACGTTAAACTTGCGGGTATTCAGGTTGAGGCTGCCGCCGGGGATCGTCAGGTTTTCGCTTTGCAGGGCTCCCATCACGGCGTTGACGGGGATGCGTTGCTGCGCCATCTTTTCCGCATTCAACGCGATTCGCACCTGTTGCTCGGGAAAACCGTAGATCTCTACATTCTTCAGCGATTTGATCTTTTCGAGTTCCGTCGACAATTCTTCGGCTTCTTCTTTGAGTTGCTTGTAAGAAGCCGTTTCGCTGATGAGCGCTACCTGGAAGATGTTGACGTTGTTGGGACTCAGCTTTTCTACGTCGATGCGGTAAATATCCTGGGGAAGGTCTTTTTGCAGTGCATTTACTTCGCGAATCACCTCCTGGTATTTCTCGTCGGTATCGACGCCGTATTCGTATTCAACGCGAATCACGGCCAGGCCGTCGCTGATATCGGTGATAATGTCCTTTACGTTTTCGAGTTCGTTAAACTTCTTCTCCATGGGGTCTACCACCTGCTCTTCGATGTCGGCAGGGGTAGCGCCCGGGTATACGGCTGCGACGAGGAAACCCGGGAAGACGGGTTCGGGGTCTTCGCCTTTTGGCATGCTAAACAGCGAAAAAATGCCCAGCGCCAGCACGCCCAGGAAGACGACCAGGGTAAACTGGTAGTTTTTGACAGAAAATTCAGCAATTTTCATAATGGGTGTTATTTGGCGTTGGTCAATTGATAATCTTAATGCGGGCATCGGCGCTGAGGTAGGCTGAGCCTTCGGTAATCACTTTGTCGCCGGCTTTGAGCCCCGATGCCAGCATGGCTTTGTCGTTGCGCAGGAAAGCGATTCGCACGGGTATTTTTTTGGCCTTGTCGCCATCGGCCACAAAGACAAAGGCATTGAGGCCGTTGCCTTCTACGATGGCGTCGACGGGCACGCTGACGTACGAGCTGCCCTGGGCGCCTTCGAGGCGCACGGTGGCAAACATGCCGTAGCTAAACCGCTTGCCGCCCGGGTTAAAGCTGAATTCTACCGGGTACAAGCCCGTAGCGGGATCGGCGCTTTGCGGAATTTGGCTGAGGGTACCGGTAAAAGTCTGCCCGGGATAAGCGTCGAAAGTGATTTGAGCGCGCTGGCCATTGCGCAAGCGCACAAAATCTTTGTCGGTCACCCCTGCGCGCACTACCCAGTCGCCCGCGCCGGCGTGCATCACGTAGACAGGCGTACCGGGGCCCGCCACTTCGCCTTCGTTCATCAACTTCATCAGGATTACGCCGCTGATGGGGGCCCTGATTTCGGAATACGCCTGGTTGAACTGCACGATCGACAGTTGTTCTTTGGCGAGGTTGAGGGCCGTAGTAGCGTTTTGCACTTGTTCGAGGGTCGCGACCGAGTCTTTAAACAGGTTTTGCGCGCGTTTGAGGTCGCGCTCGGCCTTGGCTACGCCTTCGCGGGCTTGCGTCACGCCTGCATTGATCTCGGTGAGGTTGAGGCGGGCCAGCAACTGGCCTTTTTTCACCAGGGCGCCTTCTTCTACCAGCAATTGATCGATTACGCCGCCGGTTTTAAACGAAAGCCGCGCTTCGGTAGCCGAGCTTACCAGTCCGGAAGCGGTTACCGGCTCTGACAGGGTTTGCATTTCGGCGGCTACTACGCGCACGGCAATTTCTTCCTGCTTAACCGGCAGCGGGGTCTTTTCTTCGGCATCGGAGTGGTTGCCGCACATCGTGATCAGAAAGAGGAGTCCCACGGCCATAAGGGGGACTATAATGGAAACCAACTTTTTCATGGTTGTTAGCATTTTTTGGTGAACGATCTAATAATTGTATTAGTAGGGTTTAGCGCTTTTCAATCAAACATTCAACATCAAGCATTAAAAATTATTTTGCGCGTTCCATACCTGCCCAGTTCGACCAAACCTTGAGCAGATACAGCGATTGTTGTAAGCGAGCCTGGGTAAGTTCGTTGCGGGCGTCGAGGAATTCGATATAGAGGGCTTGTCCTTCGCGGTAGCGCTTTTCGATATCGCGGTAATAGCGCGCGGCGGATTCCACCTGGCTTTTGGTACTATTAAAAACTTCCAGCGCCGATTGGTACGAGCGCAGGCTGTTTTCCCACTGCAGGTTGAGCTGGCCGGCTACGTAAGCTTGTTGGGAAGCTGAGGCGGCCACTTCCATTTGGGCTTGTTTCACTTTAGCCACGTTGGTGTTGCCGCTGTAGAGGGGCAGTTCGATCGACAAACCGCCTAACACATAAAGAGAGCCGTTGCCCACCTCAAAATCGAATCCCTGGGAGCCGGCGTCGAGGAAGGCGTTCACCCGGGGCAGCTTGTACGTTTGCTTCCATTTCAGGTTGGTCTCCTGCATGGCGTTGACAAGGGCAAGCTGGCGCAACTCTTCGCGGCTGCCGGGCGTGCCGGTCACCTGCCGAGGGAACGGATAGTTGATATCCGTAAACGTCGGATCGGCTTCGATTGCGGAATCGAGGGGCCGGTTGAGCAGGAAATTGAAATAAGAAGCTGCATTGCGTGCATTGTTTTCGGCCTCCGCGATCTGGGCTTCCATCTTCGTGATCTCGTTGGCTGCGCGGGTAACTACCGTGTAATTGGCCACGCCGTTGTCGAATAGTTTTTGGTTGACGCGGCGGCTTTCCTGCAGTAGTCCCAAGGCTTCCCGGTAGATAGAAACGGCCTGTTGCGCCTGCAGGTAGTTGAAATAAGCCACCCTGATTTCTTCGGTGAGAGATTTTTGCGCTACCGCAATATCGAGTTCACTCAGATTGGTCATCTGCTCCTTGATCTGTTTGTTGTAGCGAACGTCGGGGTTATAAAGCGGGTATGCCGCGCGTAGTTTGAGGTCGTAAAAATTGTTGGGATTGAGTTGTTCGTTCACGTTTTCCAACTGCGGGAAAGAGTTGGTGCCCGTCAATTCGTTGAGGGTTGTATAGACGGGGTTTAGCATATCGCCAACCGGAATGCTGATCGTGCGGCCGCCGGCGGCGAGCGTATAGGAGCCGTTGAGCGATACCGAAGGCAGTCCGAGTCCTTTGGCTTCTTCCAGCGCGTGCCGGCGCTGTTGGCCCTGGTAGTTTTGTTGTTTGATGCGCTCATTTTGTCCGAGGCCTTCGCGGATATAGGCGTCGAGAATGGCGCTTTGTGCCGGGGTTTGTTGTACCGCCAATGCCCAGACCATCAGGATTGTCAGGCTTACGAATATTGGGTGCGATTTCATAACAAATGTTAATTAAATGAACGTCATTTAGTTGTATAATAATACTCCCCCTGTTCGCCGCAAGGCAAAAGGAGGAATTACTTCTTCATCAAATCAAGCCAGGTATTTACGCCGGTGAAAATGAGTGCGCGACTTTCCTCGTCGCTGAGGTCGAGTGCTCGCAGGCGGCAGCGGGTATACAGCGACACCATGCCGTGTACAAAAGACCAGCAGAAAAAGGTAAGCGCCTTGGGTTCCTGCTCAATGATTAGTCCTTTTTGCATGCAGTCTTCGATGGCGTATTGCAGGAAATCGAATGCTTTTCGGCCCGTATCCCAATTGCAGTGGTCTTCGTAATAATTGAGCGGTTCGAGCGAGTTGAACATCAGGTTGTAGTACTGGGGGTGTTCAAAGCAAAAGCGCACGTATTCCAGCGCGACGAGCCTCAGTCGCTCCAGGGGGTCGGCCACGGCGGCCACCTTTGACATTTCCTTCATCAGCAGGCCGAATCCCAACTCGTGCACAGCGTGCAGGAGCTCGTCTTTGTCCTTGAAATACAGGTAAATCGTAGCCGGGCTGTATTCTATACGCTCTGCAATGCTACGCATCGAGGTGCGTTCGTAGCCTTCTTCGGCAAAGATCCGCGCCGCCGCGTCTACGATCAGGTCGCGTTTTTCCTGTTTTTCCCGTTCTTTTCTTTCTGCTATACCCATGTTTTGAGACTTTGGGACTACCTAGTTTAGGTGAACGGTGAACGTTCACCCTACCGAATTTTCTATTTCTAAACGAACGCAATTTACTGAACATTGTTTAGTAAGCAAATGGCCTTCATCTAAAATCGGACAAATCCGCGTAATTTTCCGACTGAATACGCTACAAGTATAGACGGGAATTGCCCCGGAGTCAAGGGTTATTTGATGAATTGCAGAATTGGCAGGGTGAAGTGTAAATTACGAATTACGAATTACGGAATTACGAATTACAAATTAGGGAATTACGAATTTATAATATTAAAATCATTCGTAATTCGTAATTCGTAATTCGCCATTCGTAATTACTAACTAATCCTATTCCAGGCCGAAAAGCGTTTTTGGGTTTGATCAAGGAAATCGCGTAGCACCTGGTGTTCAGGCAGCGCAAGTTGGGGGTCGGCGTCGAGGATGAGGGTGGCAGTTTCGCGGGCGGCCTGGAGGATGCGGCCGTCCTTGGCGAGGTCGGCAATGCGCAGATTGAGCGCGCCGCTTTGCTGAGTGCCTTCGAGGTCGCCGGGGCCGCGCAGGCGCAGGTCGGCTTCGGCGATATCAAAGCCGTTATTTGTGCTGCACATAATCTGGATGCGCTCGCGGCTATCGGCGCTCAGCTTGTAGCTCGACAAGAGCACGCAAAACGACTGCTCGGCGCCCCTACCCACGCGGCCGCGCAACTGGTGGAGCTGCGACAAGCCGAAGCGCTCCGTATTTTCGATCACCATCACCGAAGCGTTGGGCACATTCACGCCCACTTCGATCACCGTAGTGGCCACCATAATCTGGGTAGCGCCGTTCACAAAACGCTGCATCTCGAAGTCTTTGTCGGCGGGTTTCATCCTGCCGTGCACAATGCTGATCTGGTATTCTGGCGGTGGGAATTCGCGCTGCAGTGCCTCGTAGCCCTCCTGCAGGTTTTGCAGGTCGAGTTTTTCAGATTCTTCGATAAGCGGATACACCACATAAATCTGGCGGCCTTTGGCGATCTCTTCGCGCATAAACCCGATGACGCGCATGCGGTGGTGTTCGGTGCGGTGCGTGGTGACGATATCCTTGCGGCCTGGCGGCAGTTCGTCGATAACCGACACGTCGAGGTCGCCGTAGAGGGTCATGGCCAGCGTGCGGGGAATGGGCGTGGCGGTCATCACGAGCACGTGAGGCGGATAGGGCTTGCTTTTGGCCCAGAGGCGGGCGCGCTGGGCCACGCCGAAGCGGTGTTGTTCGTCGGTGATGGCGAGGCCCAGGTTTTTAAACACCACGGGGTCTTCGATCAGGGCATGCGTGCCGATGAGCAAGTGGATGTCGCCGGCTTCCAGATCTTTGAGGAGCTGGCTGCGTTTTTTTGCCTTTAACGTTGCCCGACAGGAAGGCAACTCCGATGTCCATGCCGTCCAAGTATTCGCTGATGGCATTGTAGTGTTGCTGGGCCAGGATTTCGGTAGGCGCCATGATGCAGGCCTGGAAGCCGTTGTCAATGGCCATGAGAGCGCACATCAGGGCTACGATGGTTTTGCCGCTGCCCACGTCGCCTTGCAGCAGGCGGTTCATTTGGACGCCCGTGGCGAAATCGCGGCGGATTTCTTTGATCACCCGCTTTTGGGCGTTGGTGAGTTCGAAGGGCAGTTTTTCATTAAAAAATAAATTAAACTGCTCGCCAATTTTATCAAAAACATACCCCCTTACTTCGGTTTTGCGCCTTCGCTTGAGTTGGAGGAGGCGCAATTGCAAAAAGAATAGTTCTTCAAATTTCAGCCGGTTGCGGGCGGCGTCGAGTTCCTGCTGGTTTTGCGGAAAATGTATACTGCGCAAGGCTTGAAAGCGGGAGGGGAAGCGGTATTGCTGCAAAATGCCGGCGGGCATATTTTCGGGTAAGTCTTGCGGACCGAGGCGCTCCAATAAGATAGTCATCAGCCGGCGGCGTGCCTTTGCATCGAGTCCTTTGGCGTTGAGCTTTTCGGTGCTGGGGTATACCGGCACGAAGGTGCTCGATTTCTGGGTGTTGTCGGCAGCGGCCACCTCCATTTCGGGGTGGGCGATGTTGAGCTGGTCTCTGAAAGCGTTCACCTTGCCGAAAACGACGTATTCGGTACCCACTACCAGCGCTTTTTCCAGCCAGTTGATACCCGTAAACCAGACTAACTCGATAGCGCCCGACTCATCGCGAAACACCCCGGTGAGGCGTTTTTTGCGGCCATCTCCTACCACATTAAGGCGGCGCAATATGCCACGCAGTTGCACCACGCCGCTATCTTCATTCAGATCGGCGATGCGGTGAAACTGTGTTTTGTCGATGTATCGAAACGGAAATTGGAACAATAAATCTTCGAAAGTATGGATATCGAGTTCTTTGCGAAATAACTCCCCCCGCGAAGGCCCAACGCCTTTCAGGTATTCGATCGGACTTTCGAGGAGGGAGGAGGGCATGTGAATATTTCAAGTGTTTGTGGACAAAAATATAGCGCAAAGGGACCTCGTTTTATCGGCACTCCGTTAGGTTGTTAGCGCATTATCAAGCGCATATCGCATCCTGATTTCGCTTAACTCTCCTTTTGCGTATTGAAGCGCCTGTTTGAAACTCTCCTGGTCGTCGAGGAAATTTTGCAGCATATTTTGGTAATAGTTAATCGCTTCCGATAAATTCTGAATAAATGATTGGTAGTAGTTTCGTCGTTTTGTGTCTGAAGTGACTCCGTTCTCTTTCACCAATTGTTCTTTCAGATAGTTGATATACAATTTCATCTCAGCCAGGAACACGTGAGGTCGCTGTTTATTAGTAACCAGATTGGTTCGGCCATAGATGTGGTCGGTCATGGCTTTCAAGGATACAATCTTCGAAAAATTCACAATATTAGGTCCGGGACAAATATTCACGGCTTTCAGATTTTTCAGAAAAGGTTCGTCGTAAGATAAAGCTGCGGCATTGCTAAGCCCCACGCACAAGCACTCTTTACCCAACACATCGGCTTTTTGAGCTTCGAATTCCTGATCTGGCAATTGCAAAGATTTCAAATGGGCTAATTTCAGTTCCTGGTAGCGGTGTGATGCCGTGCAGATCGGCTCTTTGGTAAATTCCGTATTAAAGCTCAAATGTTTTTCTGTGCAAGGGCTGCCAGGTTTGCCGTTGGCGATCCGCTTTTGCTTTTCCAATTCGGCGGTAGTGCCGTGCAAAAAATAAAAACGAACGCCAAGCGGAGAGTAGTTGCTGAGGGATATATCTTTTTCTTCGGCTGCGCTCAACAAGTTTAGCGTGTGCGTATCAACGGTTGTGGCCTCCGGCACTAACAGGAACGGCGTGCCCCATCCGGTACTCGACACATTATAATACTGACGAAAAAGCCTGTCTTCTTCGTGGGTGCCGATTCCCCCTTGCACTGATATTTGAATACCGGGGTGGTGCGTAAAATTGAGCCCATTTTTTTTATTAATGGCCGGCTTAAATATCTCGAAAATAGTTTCTTCCAATTCCTGTTTTTTTGTCTTGAATTCTTCGAGTATGGGCCCAAGCAAGTGACCTTCGGTAGCAAAGGCATGACCCCCGCAGTTCAATCCGGATTCAATTCTAAACTCGCTTACCCATATCCCTTTTTTTGCTAAAAATTTGCCCTGGATAAGGGCCGAACGGAAATCGCTCACCTTTATGACCACTTTTTTCCTGAATTCGAAATTGATATCTGGGTCAAAAGTATCGATCTGCTCGAGGTAACTGAAAACGCGCGGGTTCATCCCCGCAGAGAAAATGATGGAAGAATTAGTGAGTTCGCTGTTGATATATCCGCGCAGGGCGGAGACTACGTCTGATCCGTCGGGTATGACGCGCCCTTCTTTGTCAAAAGCGTCACGGTCGGCTTTCGTCATCACATTCACATCTATACTGCCCGGCACGAGTTGTGTTCTCAAATAATCTTGTTTGGCTTTTTTCTCTTTTTCATCGGTAGTATGCCTCATTTCTTCGTAAAGTTTTCTCAGCATGCTGTCTTGCGGCAGCATTTCAAAATACTTTACGATTTCCGAGCCGTGCTCCATAGCCTCTGACTTGAGTTTCTGCATTTGTTGCTGCACGATAGTGTTTACCAGGTTCAGGTAGTCCGTGATCCTTTTTGCCCGATAATCCGGTTCGCGGTGGCTTATAGGCTGATAGACCTGGTTAATGCTCGGATAATAATGCCTTCGCATCATCTCGATCAGGCGATCTTCCATCAGCGAAATGACAGAGGAGATGCCAAATCTGGCCACTTTGATTGGCGAATCAATGGTAAAGGCAAGTCCCATTACGGGAATATGAAAAGTATGCTCGGATTTGTGATTCATG
>Ga0058864_1547043_pt1 | contig 14417 bp, 1 predicted proteins | sample TNRReaAnaerobRNA_FD_61087 | JGI IMG/M metagenome (GOLD analysis project Ga0058864, IMG submission 61087) | Wastewater treatment Type I Accumulibacter community from EBPR Bioreactor in Madison, WI, USA - TNR Reactor, Time B -10min-Anaerobic_... | ecosystem: Engineered > Bioreactor > EBPR >... | reverse complement strand
GAAGTTTCCTTTTATCAAAGGACCTCCTTTTGTTTTCTTTTTTGATTTTAAATTTTCTCTCTTTTTTTTTTTCCACGCCGTTATCTGAAAACTACTGAAAAACATTTTTATTCGAGAAGAAAAGAGTATTTCACAGTACATTTTTTTCTTTTATTACTTGTGTTTCTCAAAAGCCATTTTCGTTTCGGTATTGTGTATTTAGAAACCCCCTTTTTTTTACCCCACTTCCTTCTCTTCAATTTTAATTTTTTTTGTTTTAACAAACTCAAAAAAAGAAAAGAATGTCCGAGAAGAAGTCTGTGAAGTCCGACGTTCGTCACGCATACATTTTCGCACGTGTCAAGGATTTCCTGTCCGTTGGTGACCAGAACATTGGTGACCGCCTGTCGCTGCACATGGAGACTGCTGTGGGCGAGGGCACGGACGCTTTCATGCTGGTGAACAGCTTCCTGCAGGGAACTGGGCCCAGCAACCTCTTGTTTACGTACCAGCCTGAGGGTGAGGCTGCGCCCACTGCAGGAGGTGCTCCCCCCGCACCTGCGGAGGATGTTCTCCACGTCCTCGACCCTGCCCGTGACTCGATTGGTCACATCAAGAAGCGCTGCGTGTACTGCACCCGCCCTGCCACTGGCAAGGCCATCAACAACAAGGATATCACGCAGTGCGTGCAGGAGGTCTGCATGGGTACCCTCGATGCCAACGTGCTCACTTCTTTTGAGCACCTGTTGACCGAGGTCTACACGCCTCTGCTTGTCCGCATGGGCAAGTGGGGTAAGAACACCGACCACGAGAAGAACCAGTTCATCGTGACAGTGCAGCGCTTTGCAGAGACTCTCGGGGACCTGCAGTCAACGCAGGAGGAGCCGATGGAGCTCGTCAAGGTGGACGACGCGCTCTGGAAGCAGCTGTCTTCGAGCTCATCGAAGAACCGCTCCGGTGGTGCTGGCGGCGCTGCAGCCGCAGCCTCCATGGACCCAAAACTGATCCAGAACCTTCAGCACACTGTAGAGAGCTGGATGGCGATTGTGGAACACGTTGTCGTGGAGTCTGAGGTCAACTACGACCAGGAGGTGACGGATGAGAAGGCCGGTCCCCGCACGGAGATCGACATTTGGCGCAAGCGCCTTGCTCGCCTCACGCTCCTCGAGGAGCAGCTCAAGGCCGTTCAGGCGAACCGCGCACTGCAGGTGCTGCGTGACGCCAAGAACCCCGTCGTCCAGCGCTGGACGGAGCTTGACGCGAAGCTCACCGAGGCCCTCTCGGAGGCCAAGGAGAATGTGAAGTACCTCCAGTCTCTGGAGAAGTTCTTCGACATTCTGTACACGGGCACCCCCACACAGATTATCAACATGCTGCCCTCCTTGATGAACAACATCCGCATGATGTACACCATCGCCCGCTACTACGCCACCGTCCCCCGCATGACGGCACTGCTCTTCAAGATGACCAACCAGATGATCTTGACCTGCAAGGCGGCGATCAACCCCTCTGGCAACCGCTCCAAGATCTGGGAGCAGGCCCAGCAACCCGATGCGCTCAAGCAGCTCCTCGAGGACCTGCACGCGTGCTTGGACCTCAACAAGGCGTACATCACCGAGTACAAGCGCGCCCAGGAGATCCTGTCCAAGAAGGACGGCAAGCGCTTCAACTTCGACGAGCTCAAGTTCATCGGCCACTTCAACTTGTTCACGAAGCGTGTGGACAAGCTGATTGGCGTTTTCCGCACCGTGGAGCAGTTCATGCTCCTGAAGAGCTACAACATTGACCAAATGGAGGGCCTGATTGCCCGCTTCGAGGAGCACTTGGGCCAGCTCAAGGGCAAGACCCAGGACGTCTTGGACATCCATGATAACAACAAGTTTGATACCGAGTACAAGCAGTTCGACGTCCATATCACGGAACTGGAGACCTCTCTGCAGGTGACGATCAACTCGAGCTTCGAGAACATTACATCGACAGAGAATGCCTTGGCATTGCTGAAGAAGTTCCAGACGATCTTGCAGACGGAGACGTTCAAGAGCGACTTGGACTCCAAGTACATGGTCATCTTCCACAACTATGGCCTGGAGCTCGAGAATGATCAGAAGATCTACGAGCGCCACAAGGGAGACCCCCCGATGGTCCGCAACATTACCCCTGTTGCGGGTGCGATTACGTGGGCACGCCAGCTGCTGCGCCACATCAAGGGCCCCATGGACAAGTTCAAGTCCAATGACACCGTGATGGGCAACCCCAAGGAGTCGAAGAAGATTATCCGCACCTACAATAAGGTCTCGATTGCCTTGATTGAGTTTGAGGCCATTTGGATCGACGCGTGGAAGCGCTCCATTGAGTCCAGCAAGGCGGGTCTCAACGCCACCCTCCTGGTCCGCCACGAGGGCCGTCTCTTTGTCAACTTTGACCTGGAGATTTTGCAGCTGATCAAGGAGACCCGCTCCATGCTGCGCATGGGTGAGGTCAACGTCCCCCACGCTGCCAAGATGGTCCTGATGCAGGAGCACAAGCTCAAGACCTTCTTCAACGAGCTGTCCTTCTTGGTGAAGGAGTACGAGCGTGTGGTGGGCCGCAGCGGCGATGAGCGCTCTGTGAGCAAGATTATTGCGATTACCCGCTCCATCCTGCAGCCCAACTTGGACGCCCTCGATGCCGTCATCCGCCCTGGTGAGACGACCCTCACATGGACGTCCATGAACATTGATACGTACATTGCCAAGGTCAGCAAGGCCATCCAGGAGCTCGACGGTGTGGTCAGCAAGGTGAACGATATTATCACCAACCGTATCCAGGCCAACCTCAAGCTGGTGTCCTCGACTCTGCTGGTCAATTTGTTCGATGACCACTTCTCCCTCGATCAGTTCGTGTCGGTGCAGGAGAAGCACATCCGCACGCAGTCGGAGCTGATGGACATTAAGAACAAGGAGGTGGAGACGGCTGCTGATGACGTGATCCTCACAATTCTGTCCAGCCAAGAGGCTGCTGCTGCCGCTGCTGGCGGCGCGGCAGGTGGTGCATCCACCACTGTGGTCTCCCGTGACCGCATCGTTGCCCTCAAGACGCACTTCAACCGCCTCATGTTCAAGGCCATCCTCACCACGACGACCCGCTCCCTCAACTTGATCAAGAAGCGCGTTGGTACCCGCAACCGCATTGCCTTCATGTTCGTCGACAAGCCGTTCTTCGATGTCGACGTGCAGCTCGTCAACGTGGAGCCCTACGTGATCTTGCACCCCAGCCTCGACGAGGTCCAGAAGGCCATCAACCAGTCTGCTACCGCTGTCCTGTCCTGCTCCAAGTTCATGACCCCCTGGTCCGACATGGGCGACAACTACGCCTCCTTCTTCGACGAGATTGCGAAGAATAAGGAGATTGTTAAGGTTGTCCTGCTGCTCACTGGCGGTATCCACGGCCTCAAGAAGCAGGTCATTGAGTACCTGAACCACTTCCGCAAGTATGAGTTCCTCTGGCGCCAGGACAAGGAGGAGGAGTACACCCGCTTTGCCGAGACGAAGCCCGACCTTGAGGACTTTGAGAATGCCCTGCGCCGTTTTGTGCTCCTGGAGAAGGAGGTCGACGGCATCACCCCCACCTACAACATTGGTTCTCTGTCCTTGGAGACGGAGCCCCTCAAGACGGAGCTGAAGCGCAAGACGCAGGAGTGGAAGGAGCTCTATGCTCGCAACCTGCACACCAAGGCCCAGCGCGAGCTCGACCTGCTGACCCACGAGATGGACGAGGAGGAGCGTGCGCTCAACCAGCCCATTCCGGACCAGGAGAAGCTCGAGGACCTGCGTGTGATGATGAACACCCTGCGCGTCATTCGCGAGCGTGAGTCCATTGTCGACGTCAAGTTCGAGCCCGTCCAGCTCCAGTACGCCCTCTTGCAGCGCTACAATGTCACCATCTCCAAGGAGGAGGTGGACCGCGTCTCGGACCTCCGCTACAAGTGGCGCAAGCTGCGTGTCACCGCGGAGAAGCGTACCGACGAGATCAACCAGATGCAGCACGGCTTCAAGAAGGGTCTCACCCAGGAGGTGCAGAAGTTCGGTACGGACGTGATCACGTTCCGTAACGACTTCGAGGTCAACGGCCCCATGGTCGACGGCATCAAGCCCCAGGAGGCCATGGAGCGCCTCAAGCGTTACCAGCGTCAGTTCGACGATAAGTACCGCCGCTGGATGACATACATGGCTGGCGAGGAGCTGTTCGGTCTGCCCCAACACCAGTACCCGGAGCTCGTCCGCACCAAGAAGGAGCTCGAGCTGCTCGATAAGCTCTACACGCTCTACATCAACGTCCTGCAGAAGGTGAACGGCTACAACGACATCCTGTGGTGTGAGCTGGACTTCGACAAGATTGCCGAAGAAGTCGGTGTTTTCATGAACCAGTGCAAGCGTCTCCCGAAGTCGCTCCGAGACTGGGATGCCTTCGTCGTCCTCAAGAAGATTCTCGACGACTTCATTGAGCTGCAGCCCCTCATTCAGGAGCTGAAGAACGAGGCTGTGGTCGAGCGCCATTGGCAAGAGATTATGAAGGTCACTGGCCACAAGTGGCGCACCGACGCCGACTTGTTCCGCCTGCAGAACCTTGTCGATGCCAACGTGCTCCGTGTCCGCGACGAGGTCATGGATATTGCCAGCAGCTCCGTCCGCGAGGCGGAAATCGAGGCCAAGTTCCGCGCCCAGGAGGCCCTCTGGAAGGACCAGGAGCTCAAGTTCTCCGAGTTCAAGCACCGTGGCCCTATCATTCTCAAGGGTGATGACACCAACACGACCAAGGAGGCCCTTGAGGAGTCCTCCCTCGCTGTCAACTCGATGCTTTCCTCCCGTTACTGTGCCTTCATGCGTGAGACGATCCAAGCCTTCTTGCAGAAGCTCGTCAAGGTCAGCGAGACCATCACCATGTGGATGGAAGTGCAGTTCACGTGGATGTACCTCGAGGCTGTGTTCGCTGGTGGTGACATTATGAAGCAGCTGCCCCAGGAGGCCAAGCGCTTCGCCGCCATTGATAAGGCATGGCAGAAGATTATGAACAAGGCCAATGAGCAGCGCAACGTGCTGGAGTTCTGTTATGAGAATGAATTGCTGCAGAACTTGCCCAACTTGAAGGAGCAGCTCGATGAGTGCCAGCGTAAGCTGTCGCTGTACCTTGAGCAGAAGCGTAACTTGTTCCCCCGTTTCTACTTTGTGTCGGATACCGTGCTCTTGGAAATTCTGTCCCAGGCCAGCGACCCCCAGTCCATTCAGCCTCACTTGTGCTCGATTTTCGACGGTCTGTCGACTGTCCGCTTCGAGCGTGTGAAGCCCAAGGAGGCCGGTGCGCAGCCCTATGTCCAGGTCGTGGAGATGTTCTCCAGCGAGGGCGAGTCCCTCATGATGCGTGAGCCCATGCCCTGCGTCGGCAACGTCGAGGACTGGCTGAACCGTCTCTGCGCTGGTATGTGCTCCACTGTCCGCGATGTCGTCAAGGGCTCCGTCACGGAGCTCTCTGTCCTGCTGGCCAACCCCAACCACTTGGCCTACGTCATTGACCGCTACCCAGCTCAGGTGTCCCTCCTGATGCTCCAGTTCCTCTGGACGGCCGATGTGTCCGAGTGCATCACCAAGGGTGCCATGAAGATGAAGGCCAAGGAGAGCGGCGGCGGCCCCCGCGCGAAGTGCGATTCCGTCAAGAACTTCTTGGTGAACATGACCACCTCCCCCGAGCTCGAGGCCAAGCCCAAGCGTACCCGTACCAACATTGAGACCCTGATTACGATTCAGGTCCATCAGCAGGAGGTGTTCATTGACCTCCAAAAGGCGGCGATCAAGGATATCACCCACTTTGACTGGCTCAAGCAGGCCCGTTTCTACTACAAGCCCGAGAAGGACTTGACGATCATTTCCATTGCCGACTCCGACACCGAGTACTGTAACGAGTACTTGGGTGTCAAGGAACGTCTTGTGATTACCCCGCTGACCGATCGTTGCTACATTACCCTGTCTCAGGCCTTGGCCATGTACATGGGTGGTGCCCCGGCCGGTCCCGCCGGTACCGGTAAGACAGAGACGACCAAGGATCTTGCCCGTACCTATGGTAAGTTCTGCGTTGTGTTCAACTGCTCCGATCAGCTGGACCGTCACGCCATGGGTAAGATTATTCGTGGTCTGTCGCAGGCCAACGCCTGGGGTTGCTTCGATGAGTTCAATCGTATCGATCTCCCCGTCTTGTCCGTCGTTGCCCAGCAGGTGTCCTGCGTCTTGCAGGCCCTCAAGCAGCACAAGGACAAGTTCATCTTCATCGATGGTCAGTGGACCGATTTGATGCCCGGTGTCGGTTTCTTCATTACCATGAACCCCGGTTATGCCGGTCGTCAGGAGCTGCCCGAGAACTTGAAGATTCTCTTCCGTGGTGTGACTATGATGATTCCGGATCGTCAGACGATTATGAAGGTGAAGCTTGCCTCCCAGGGTTACATGCAGGATGAGCTCTTATCCAAGAAGTTCTTCACGCTGTACAAGCTCTGCGAGGAGCAGCTGTCCAAGCAGCGTCACTACGATTTCGGTCTCCGTAACATTCTGTCCGTGCTCCGTACCGCCGGTGCGGTGCTGCGTCGCAACCCTGGTAAGGACGAAGAGGAGCTTTTCATGCGTACCCTCCGTGACATGAACCTGTCCAAGCTCGTGTTCGAGGATATTGATCTGTTCGACTCTCTCCTCAAGGATATGTTCCCTGGACGTCCCTTCGTCAAGGGTAGCCACCCCGAGCTGGAGACGGACCTCGAGAAGGTCATCAAGAGCAAGGGTCTCGTTCAGTGGACCCCGTGGGTGCACAAGGTGATTCAGCTGTACGAGACGAAGCTCGTGCGCCACGGTATCATGGTGGTCGGCCCCGCGCTCTGCGGTAAGTCGCAGTGCTATGACTGCATGACGGACACCCTTTCCCGTATCTCCGTCCCCCATCAGCAGCTCCGCATGAACCCCAAGGCTATTACTGCCCCTCAAATGTTCGGTCGTATCGACGTCACTGGCGATTGGCACGATGGTGTTTTCTCCTCGTTGTGGCGTACCGCCGTCCGTAACGCAAAGAAGAAGAATATTTGGATTGTCTGCGATGGTCCTGTCGATGCCATTTGGATTGAGAATTTGAACACGGTGCTCGATGACAACAAGCTGCTGACCTTGGCCAATGGTGATCGTATTCAGATGACGGACACCATGAAGGCTTGCTTCGAGGTCGAGAACTTGGCCAACGCCTCCCCTGCCACCGTGTCCCGTGCTGGTATTATTTACATTTCCGACGTGATTCTCGGATGGCGGCCGGTGCTTGATGCCCGCCTCCGCGCTAAGAACACTCCGGATGGCAAGATCCTGCCCGCTGACGTTGTGCGCTGCTGCAACAGCTCCCTTGCCGAGAAGCTGCTCACGATGTTCCTCCCCAAGGAGGGTCAGAAGGAGGAGCAGACAACCATCATGAAGCTCGCGGACTTCTACGCCAAGGAGTGCACCGTGGTGATGAAGACTTCGATTGCCCACCAGGTCGTCAATGCATTCCACCTGTGCGTCGCCCTGGGCGAGGAGGCCGGCGAGAATGCCGCCTTCAACGATGAGCTGTCCCAACAGGTGTTCTGGTTCGCTGTTGCGTGGTCTTTCGGTGGTATGCTCGAGTCCAAGGATCGCGAGAAGATGGACAACTACATCCGCCAGCAGTACAAGAACCTGCCCCCTATCTCGGAGGGTCAGATCTTTGACTTCTCGCTCAACGTCAAGACAGGCCAGTGGGAGCACTGGAACCGCTTCCTTGAGAAGTGGAAGTACCCCGGTGATGACAAGCTCGACTTCTCGACCTTGTTCATCCCCACGATGGACTCTGTCCGCCTTCACTACCTCTGCAAGTGCAACTTTGGCCAACGCCGTGCCACGTTGCTGATTGGTGTGTCTGGTACTGCCAAGACGGTCACCATTGAGAAGTTCCTCGTCAAGTACAAGGAGGTCAACCCCACTGCCAACTACCGCAAGGTCAACTTCTCCTCCATGACCACCCCTCAGAACTTTTACAACGCCCTCGACGATATGCTCGAGAAGAAGATGGGTACGACGTATGGCCCCAAGGGCTGCGAGCAGCTCACCGTCTTCATCGACGATATCAACATGCCCGAGATTAACGAGTGGGGTGATCAGGTCACCAACGAAATTGTGCGTCAGGTCGTGGAGTCGAACGAGGTGTACGACCTCTCCCGCCCCGGTCAGCGCAAGGAGCTCAAGGGCCTCGTGTACATGGCTGCCATGTCTCACCCCGCTGGTGGTAAGAACGATATCCCCAATCGTCTCAAGCGCCACTTCTCCGTGGTCAATGTGCCCCTCCCGGAGGAGACATCGATTCAACAGATTTTCGGTACCATCTTCGAGGGCCGCTTCGGTGCCAACTACTCCAAGGATGTGCAAGAGGTCGCTCGCATGCTGACCCGTATCTCGATTGAGTTCTGGCGTGCCATTGGCAAGAAGATGCTCCCAACCCCGGACAAGTTCCACTACTTCTTCAACTTGCGTGATCTGTCCAACATTACCCAAGGTATCATGCTCGCGGGTATGAACTGGGACCCCGACCGCCCGGAGAAGCGCGCGAGCAGCAAGCCGTGGGAGCTGTGCCGCGACCCCGTCACGCTTGTGCGCCTCTGGAAGCACGAGTGCGGTCGTGTCTTCAGCGACAAGCTGAACTCCGTCTCGGATAAGAAATGGTTCGACACCAACCTGCAGGAGTGTGTCGCCCGCAACTTGTCCACGACGCCGTACAAGGACATCATTGACCAGGTGAAGGACCCCGTCTACCTCGTCAACTTCTTGCGTGACCCTATCATCGACCAGGAAACTGGTGAAATTGCGGAGCCTGCGCCGAAGATTTATGAAGTCGCCCCCTCGATGGAGGTGCTCCAGGAGCGCCTGAACGCCGCCATGGCGGCACACAACGAGACCCCAACGGGTCGTGTGAAGAAGCTCGACCTGGTGCTCTTCGAGGCGGCCGTGAAGCACATTGGCCGTATCTCCCGTGCCCTGTCTTTGCCTCGCGGTAACTTGCTCATGGTCGGTGTCGGTGGTTCCGGTAAGCAGTCGCTGACCCGCCTCGCGGCTTTCGTCAACAGCCACGACTACGCCACGCTCACCATCTCCAAGGGTTTTGGTGTGAACCAGCTGTTCGATGCCATTCGTGAGCAGTACATGGTCGCTGCCACCAAGAAGTGCGTCACCATGCTCTTCACCGACAATGACATCAAGCAGGAAATTTTCCTTGAGTACATCAACAGCTTCTTGTCCAATGGTGAGATTGCCGGTCTGTTCGCCGCAGATCAGCGTGATGGTGCCATCAATGAAATTCGTCCCGTGATGAAGAAGGATCCCTACGTCAAGTTCGAGGACATGAACGAAGTCCTCTGGAAGTACTTCATTAACCGTGTCCGTGAGCGCCTGCACTTTGTGCTGTGCTTCTCGCCTGTTGGTGACAAGTTCCGTACCCGTGCCCGCAAGTTCCCGTCGCTCGTCTCCAGCTGCATCATCAACTGGTTCTTCCCGTGGCCCGCCCAGGCCTTGCTCGACGTGTCCTCGCGTACGCTCAAGAGCTTCAAGATGGCCACTGATGAGAAGAACAAGGAGTCCCTCCGTGACTTGATGGCTGCCATCCACACGATCATGCTTGAAAAGTCCGAGGAGTACCAAAACCGTTACCGCCGCTCCGTCTTCTCGACGCCCAAGTCGTACCTGAGCTTCATCCAGGCCTACACACTCGTGTACCAGAAGAAGTTCGACGCTGTGAACGAGGATGCCAAGAAGATTAACAATGGTCTCAAGAAGCTCCACCAGGCCGGTGAGGACGTGCGTATTATGCGTACGCAACTGCAAGAAAAGGAGGTTCTGCTCCAGCACAAGCGTAAAGAGACGGACGTGCTGGTGAAGGAGATTGAGGTCCGTACCGCCGAGGCCGAAAAGAAGCGCCAGGAAGTCGAGCTCGTGAAGGAGGCCGTTGCTCGTGATGCCGCCATCGTCGGTGCTGGTGAGGCGGAGGCCAAGAAGGATCTCGCTGCCGCGGAGCCCACCCTCTTGGAGGCTATTGAGTCCCTCAACTCCATTACCCCTGCTGATTTCACGACCCTTAAGAAGCTCACCAACCCCCCTGCGCTCATTAAGCGTATTTTCGACGGTGTGACCATCTTGCTGCATCGCCCACTGGCTGTCCCCGGCGCTGAAATGGTGAAGGGTGCCCTGTGGATCACGGACTCGTGGGATGTATCCGGTAAGGCCCTTGCTAGCGATTCGGACACGCTGAATCAGCTGAAGAATTTCGGTGAGAAGAAGAAGGATCTGATTAACGAGGAGACGTGCGAGCTGCTCCTCCCCTACCTGTGGATGGAGGACTTCACACGCGAGAAGGCCCGTAATGCTTGCGGTAACGTCGCCGGTCTTTGCACATGGGTGTCCAGTATGTACAAGTACATCAACATCGCCAAGATTGTCGCGCCCAAGAAGGAGGCCCTGCGTGTCGCCACCATCAAACTCCGTGTTGCCAACAAGAAGAAGGAGGAGCAAGAAGAGGAGCTGGGTCGTGTCAGCGCCGAAGTCGCGCGCTACGACGCACAGTTCCGCGAGGAGAATGCCAAGAAGATGGCCCTCGAGGAGGATGCCCTCAAGACGAAGCAGCGTATGGACAGCGCCAATGGCCTGATCGATGCCCTCTCAGGCGAGCGTGAGCGCTGGACGCAGCAATCCAATGACTTCAAGAGTCTCATTGACCGCCTCGTTGGCGATGTCGCCCTCAGCTGCGCGTTCATTTCGTACTGCGGCCCCTTCAACTCCGAGTTCCGTCACCAGCTCCTGTACCAATCCTTCTACACCAAGTGCAAGTCCTTGGGTCTCCCTGTCACGGAGAACATCAACGTCGTCAAGTTCCTTGTCGACGACACCACCATCGCTGATTGGCAGCTCGAGGGTCTGCCGGCCGATGACCACTCTGTGCAAAACGCTATTATGATCACCACATCGACCAAGTTCCCGCTGATGATTGATCCGCAGGGCCAGGCCCTGTCCTGGATCCGTCGCCGTACCGAGAAGGACAACAAGGTCTGCCAGATGAACGACAAGACTTTCACGATGCAACTTCAGGAGCAGCTTGAGAATGGCCGCCCCATGCTCGTCGAGAACGTGCCCCAAGAGATCGACCCCGTCGTCGACCCCATTTTGGAGAAGCAGGTCAACCGATCTGGTCGTGTTGCCATCATCAAGGTCGATGGCCAGGATATGACGTGGTCCGACCAGTTCACCTTCTTCATGACGACGAAGCTCCCCAACCCGAGCTTCACCCCGGAGCTCTTCGCCAAGTGCTTGGTTATTGACTTCACTGTGACAATGCAAGGTCTCGAGCAGCAGCTCCTGTCTCAGGTGATTGGTCGCGAGAAGGCCGAGCTCAACGAGGAGTCCGCCAAGCTCTCCGAGGATATTAACAACAACGAAAAGCGCCGTAAGAATCTCGAGGATCGTCTGCTCAAGCAGCTCTCGGAGTCCACGGGTAACTTGATCGACGATGTCACCCTGATCCAGACCCTTCAGGAGACGAAGGATGCTTCTGCCGAGATTAAGGAGAAGCTCACGAATGCAATGGAGACCCGTAAGCGTATTGCGGGTGCGTGCGAGGAGTACCGCCCCGTGGCCACCCGCGGTGCCGTCCTGTACTTCCTTGTCGTGGAGATGTCCCTCGTGAACAACATGTACCAGACCTCCCTCCCGCAGTTCTTGGGTATCTTCGACGGATCCATCCAGAAGTCGGAGCGCCACCAGGTCACTGCCAAGCGTATCCAGACCATCATCGAATACCTGACCATGGCCGTGTTCCGCTACATTGTCCGCTCTCTCTTCTCCAAGCACAAGCTCCTGTTTGTGCTGCTCATGGCTTGCAAAATCCAAATGAAGGCCCGACTGTTGGACGGCACCGCCTTTGAGGCCCTCCTCAAGGGAGGTGGTGCGGTTCAGATTGACAAGGCGAAGCCCTTTGCCTGGGTGAAGGATAAGGCGTGGGCGAACATTCTCGCTATTGCGGAGCAGGTGCCCAAGTCGTTCAAGCAGCTGCCCGAGCTGCTCGCGCGCAGCGAGGCTGCATGGCGCCAGTACATTGATGCCGAGGCGATTGAAATCATGCCCGTCCCGGATTTGCAGGAGAAGCTCGATCCCTTTGACCGCCTGCTGCTCGTGCGTGCCCTCCGCGAGGATCGTACGATGCTTGCCGCTACGCAGTACGTCGCCACCACCTTGGGCAAGGAATTCGCGGAGCCCCAGCAGCTCGACCTGCAGGAGTGCATTGACGAGACCAACGGTGTGACGCCGATTGTCTTCCTCCTGTCCCAAGGTTCCGACCCTACCACCCTCATCGAGGCCTCCGCCAAGAAGCTCAAGAAGAAGGTCCTCCCCATCTCCATGGGTCAGGGCCAGGAAGAGGCCGCCATGAACATTGTCATGTCCTCCTGGCAAAACGGTGACTGGGCTCTCCTTCAGAACTGCCACTTGGGTCTGCCGTTCCTTGTTCAGCTCGAGGAAAAGATTCGTGTGCAGCTGCAGGGCGCCGTCGGTGAGAAGCGCGTGGAGATCCACGAAGAGGCCCGCCTCTGGGTCACTGCGGAGCCCCACAACCTGTTCCCTATTGGTCTGTTGCAAATGTCGATTAAGTTGACCAATGAGCCCCCACAGGGTATCAAGGCCGGTATCATCCGTTCGTACTCGTGGATGAGCCAGGACTACCTCGATATGTTCCGCCGCCCCGAGTGGAAGCCCATGCTCTTCACGCAGTGCTTCCTGCACTCTGTCGTCGTCGAGCGCCGTAAGTTCGGCCCCATTGGTTTCTGCGTCCCGTATGAGTTCAACCAGGGTGACTGGACTGCCTCGGTGCAATTCCTCATCAACCACATGACCACGATTGGTGAGCAGGCCAAGAACCCCGTCAATCGTGATACCTGCTGCTACATGGTGTCGGACATTCAGTACGGAGGTCGTATTACCGATAATGTGGATCGTGCGCTGTTCAAGGCGATCACCGAGTTCCTGTACGACCCGCGCCTCACCAACCCGGAGCGCTTCAAGGACCCCAAGGCCCTCGAAGGCAAGTACGCCGAGCCGTTCACTTGCTACTACCCCAAGTACGGCATTCCGCTGTTTGAGGAGATTGTGAAGCACCGCGACTTCATTCGCGATACTTACCCCGACGTCGATACACCGGAAGTGTTCCGCATGCACAGCAACGCCGATATTACGTACCGTACCCGCCAGGCACAGGAAGTCCTGTCCACCATTCTCGACATTCAGCCCCGTGGCGCGTCCAGCGGCGGTGGTGTGACCCGCGAGGAGAAGGTGTTGGCCATGACCGACGGCTTCTTGAAGCAGCTGCCGGATAAGTGGAACGTGGACCGCAAGCAGTACTTGTCGGATCGTCAGCCCTTGTCTATTTTCGCCTGCCAAGAAATCGACCGTCTAGCCGTTACCATCCGTGTGATTCGTCAGACTTGTATCGACCTGCGCCTCGCCGTTGCCGGTACGATTATTCTGACCCCTGCGCTGCAGGATGCCCTCAACTTTTTGTACGATGCCCGTGTGCCGCCAACCTGGGTGGCCGTGGGCTGGCCCTCCCCGAATATTTCCCTGTGGTTTGCGGAAGTGCTGCGTCGTTATGAGCAGCTGGACAGCTGGGGTCGCGTTGGCCGCCCGGTCGTGTACTGGCTGCCTGGCTTCTTCAACCCTCAGGGTTTCCTCACCTCTGTCCGTCAGGAAATTACCCGTAGCCACGTCGCGGACCACTGGGCGCTCGATAAGGTCGAGACCAAGACCGAGGTTCGCTCCAGCGAGTACCGCCCCAACGTCGAAGGTAAGTCCGAGGACTTCAAGACCGAGAAGGGTGAGGTCGTCGTGTACGGTCTGTTCCTCGAGGGCGCCATGTGGGACAAGGCGAACAAGCGCCTGAAGGACCCACTGCCCGGCGACTTGTTCCGTGAGCTCCCCATGATGCTCGTCTCTGCCTACAACAAGGACGAGAAGCAGGCCGACAAGGGCCCTGGTCCTCTGGGAGCGAAGGCGGGCAAGGGTGCCCAGAAGAAGACGGAGTACTACCGCTGCCCCGTGTACAAGTACCCGCAGCGTACCGACTTGCACTGGATCTTCGACGTGCTGCTGCCCGTTGCGGAGGATGATGCCTACTGGCGTATGCGTGGTGTGGCCTTGTTGGGCACCATCGACTAAGCGAGAAAAAAAAATGCGAGCGCGAGAAAGCAACGACAAAAAGAAAAAAAATACAAAAAAATCATTCTGCTATTTTTTACGTTTCTCCCTCCCCTTTCACTAAAAAAAGATGTATTTAGCGTTTAATGATGTTATTTTCTTTCATTCTAAAAAAAATGAAATTAATGCTGTACCCCC
>Ga0058864_1074671_pt1 | contig 14588 bp, 12 predicted proteins | sample TNRReaAnaerobRNA_FD_61087 | JGI IMG/M metagenome (GOLD analysis project Ga0058864, IMG submission 61087) | Wastewater treatment Type I Accumulibacter community from EBPR Bioreactor in Madison, WI, USA - TNR Reactor, Time B -10min-Anaerobic_... | ecosystem: Engineered > Bioreactor > EBPR >... | reverse complement strand
TGCCCGGCGACAACGTGACGATCGAAGGGGAGCTCATCACCCCGATCGCCATGGAGAAGGAACTCCGCTTCGCCATTCGCGAAGGCGGACGCACGGTCGGAGCGGGTGTTATCACGGAGATCCTCAAGTAGGATCTATTAAGGAAGCGACATGAGAGAGTTCATCGAATTCGAATGCACGACCTGCCGGGAAAAGAATTACACCGGCTCGAAGAACAAGAAGACCAGCACCGGGCGGCTGGAGTTGAAGAAGTACTGCCGGCACTGCCGGAAGCACACTCCCCACAAAGAACTTAAATAGTTCTTTGGCCGGGGTTCAAACTTTTTAGGCCAGTAGCTCCAATTGGTAGAGCAGCGGTCTCCAAAACCGCCTGTTGGGGGTTCGAATCCCTCCTGGCCTGAGATTCGATACGCCGGGAGCGGGTTCCCCAGCACAACGAAGGGAAAGTCGTTAAATGATCGGTAAAGTCACGAAGTTTTTTGGCGAAGTAAAGACCGAGATGTCCAAGGTGACCTGGTCGACCCGGGACGAGCTCATCCACTCGGCGATCATCGTCCTGACGGTGATGGTCGCGTTGGCGATCTTTCTCGGCGTGGTTGATTTTATTTTTGCCCGTTTAGTCCACCTGTTTTTGAGGTAAAACCGATGCTTTGGTACGCCATTCACACTCAGACCGGCCAAGAGGAACACGTCAAGACGAACCTCCATCACCGTCTGCAGAAGACCAACATGGAAGACAAGATCGCCCAGGTGGTGATCCCGACCGAAAAAGTCTCCGAAGTGCGCGCGGGCAAGAAGAAGATCACAAGCCGCAAGTTTTTTCCGGGTTACATCCTGATCGAGATGGAGATGAACGACGACACCTGGTACCTCGTGAAGAACACCCCGGGCGTGACCGGCTTCATCGGTTCCGGCAAGAAGCCGCTTCCCTTGAACAACAAGGAAGTCGAGGCGATCATCCGGGCTAGCGAAGAGAAGCAGGAAAAGTCCACCCCGAAGACGATCTATGAAAAAGGTGAGTCGGTCCGCGTGAAGGAAGGTCCGTTCGTCAACTTCAACGGAACGATCGAAGAAATAAACCCCAATAAGGGTAAGCTCAAGGTCATGGTGTCCATTTTCGGACGCACGACGCCCGTTGAGCTTGAGTATTGGCAAGTGGAGAAACTCTAATGGCAGCCCCCGCGAAGTCAAAGAAGAAGATCAAAACCACGCTGAAGATCTACGCTCCGGCGGGCCAGGCCAATCCGGCGCCCCCCATCGGCCCCGCGCTCGGTCAGCATGGCGTCAACATCATGGAGTTCTGCAAGGCGTTCAACGAGCGCACCAAGCAGGACAACGGCCTGGTCCTTCCGGCCGTCATCACGGTCTATGAAGACCGCTCCTTCACGTTCGAGGTCAAGACCGCGCCGACTTCCGTTCTTCTGAAGAAGGCGGCAGGACTCGCGAAGGCCTCCGGCGAGCCCAACAAGAACAAAGTGGGCAAGGTGACCCGCCAGCAGCTGACCGACATCGCCAAGATCAAGATGGTCGACCTGACGGCCGGCAGCATGGGACAGGCGCTTCGGACGATCGAAGGCACCGCCCGCAGCATGGGCATCGAAGTCGCCGACTAGAGCGAAGATCTTTTAAGAAAGGAATCAACCGCCGTGAAGATGACCAAACGACGCAAGGCCGACTCCCAGCTGATCGATACGACCCGCGCGTACAAGCTGGACGAAGCCGTAGCCATTTTGAAAAAAGCCAAGCCGGTCAAGTTCGACTCCTCGGTCGACATCCAGGTCAAGCTGAACGCCGACGCGAACGTCAGTGACCAGGTGGTGCGCGGAACGACCGCGCTTCCTCATGGCACCGGCCGCCAGATCCGCGTCGTCGTCCTGACCAAGGACGAGGCCGGCAACGCCGCGAAGGCCGCCGGAGCCGACCATGTCGGCGGTGATGACATGATCGCGAAGATCATGGGCGGCTGGATGGAGTTCGACGTCGTCGTCGCTTCGCCGAGCCTCATGAAGGACATCGCCAAGCTCGGTAAGGTCCTCGGACCCCGCGGTCTCATGCCGTCGCCCAAGGCCGGCACGGTCACGGACAACCTGGCCGAGGCCGTCAAGGAGATCAAGAAGGGCCGCGTGGAGTTCAAGATGGACAAGCAGTCCAACCTGCATTCGTCCATCGGCCGCCTTTCCTTTGATAATGCCAAGATCGTTGATAACGCCAAAGCGTTCATGAATTCAGTGGTCGCCTCCAAGCCCAAGGGCGTCAAGGGAACCTTCGTCGTGAAGGCCCACCTTTCGTCGACCATGGGCCCCGGCATCACGCTCGAAATGTCAGAAATCGTACGCGAAGGAGTCGAAGATGAGCAGTAAGTCATTCGGACCGCTCGTTAAGAAGCTTCTGCTCGGAGGCCTCGAGAAGGATGCCGCCGAGTCGAACCAGGTGTTCGTGACCTCGTTCACGAAGCTTTCTTCCAACGGCATCTCGGACCTGCGCAAGCGCCTGCGTTCCGGCAGCACCCGTCTCCGGGTCGTCAAGAACACGGTCGCCCGTAAGGCCCTCGCCGGCGCCAAGAAGGAAGGTCTCGCGGCCAAGATCGACGGTCAGTGCGCCCTGGGCTTCTCGATGGGCGACGTTTCATCAGTTTCGAAAATCCTCGTCGGATTTGCGGAAGAAAACGAGACCTTCCGGGTCGAGAGCCTCTATCTCGACGGGCAGGTCTATGGTTCGGATCAGATCAAAGAGCTTGCCAAGCTCCCGTCTCGTCAGGAACTTCTGGCGAAGGTCTGTGGAGGTATGAACGCGCCGGTCGCCGGCATGGTCAACACCTTGGCGGGGATCTTGCGCAGCATGGTGAATGTCACCGATGCGGTCCGCAAGCAAAAAGAACAATCTTCATCGTAACAAGTGAGAAGTGGAGGCAACAATGTCAGAAGCTACCGTTCAACTCAACCCTAAGCAGCAAGAGGTGATGACCTCCATCAAGAACATGTCCGTTCTTGAGCTTTCCCAGTTGGTCAAGGCCATGGAGACCGAGTTCGGCGTCAGCGCCGCCGCCCCCATGATGATGGCCGCAGGCGGAGGAGCCGCAGCCGGTGCCGTCGCCGAAGAGGCGAAGGACACCGTGGACATCATCCTCAAGGATGCCGGAGCCAACAAGATCGGCGTCATCAAGGAGATCCGCGGGATCACCACCCTTGGCCTGAAGGAAGCGAAGGACCTGGTCGAAGCCGCCCCGAAGACCGTCAAGGAAGGCGTCGCGATCAAGGAAGCCGAAGAGATCAAGAAGAAGCTGGAAGCAGCGGGCGCCAAAGTCGAGCTCAAATAGTAATTTTGATGAAAAAGCTCCAGCTGCGGCGTTGCTCAACAGCTCGCGTAGCTTTTGCTACGCTTCGCTGTTTCGCGCCTTGCATCTGAAGCTTTTTGATCAAAATTACTGTCTGCCGGGAAAAACCTGGCAGGCCGGTTCGCCTTTTTCGAGTTTCTCAGGCTTTAGCATTTCCAACAGCTTAAGGGGTAATTATGCCGATTAAAAGGCAGTCCACGGGTCGCATGACGGAAGTGATGGATTTCCCGGATTTGACGGAGATCCAGACCAAGTCCTATTACGAGTTCCTGCAACTGGGTGTGCCCAAGTCCAAACGGACCAACACCGGCCTGCAGGAAGTGTTCAAGGAAGTCTTCCCGATCACGAGCTATGACGGGCAGTACACGCTTGAGTACGTTTCCTACTCGTTGAACGACCCCAAGTTCCCCCTGGACGAATGCTACCGCCGCGGATTGACCTACGCCGCGCCGCTCAAGGTCAAGCTGCGTCTCAAGGGTCCCAAAGAGACCAAGGAGCAGGACGTGTACATGGGCGAACTTCCGCTCATCACGGAGACCGGCACCTTCGTCGTCAACGGCGACGAGCGCGTCGTGGTCAGTCAGCTGCACCGCTCCCCGGGCGTTTCCTATGAGAAGAACGTCCATCCCAACGGCAAGGTGCTGTTCTCGGCCCGGATCATCCCCAACCGGGGCGCCTGGCTCGAGTTCGAGTTCGATATCAACGACGTCCTGTACGCCTACATCGACCGCCGCCGCAAGATCCTCGCCTCCACGGTCCTGCGCGTGCTCGGTTTCTCGGAAGACAAGGACATCATCAAGGCGTTCTGCGGCATCGAAAAGATCGACAACATCAACCGGTACAATCCCAAGAACCTCGTCAACCACACGGTCGCCGAGGACATCATCGATGAAGAGACCCAATCGGTCGTCATCGAGAAGGGGACCCTGCTGACCCGCGAGACCCTGCTCAAGCTTGCCGGCAAGAGCATCAAGACGATCTTCATCACCCGCACGGAAGTCCCTGAGATCGTCGCGACCCTGAAAAAGGACCACACCCACAACGCCGATGAAGCGTACGTGGATATTTACCACCGTTTAAGACCGGGCGACCCTCCCACGCTGGAGAGCGCCAAGAACATGATCGAGCGCCTTTTCTTCGATCCGAAGCGCTATGACCTTTCCGCGGTCGGCCGCTTCGTGATGAACCGCAAGCTCGGCGTCAACGTGAGCCTCGAGGACCGCGCGCTCGACTCCAAGACCGTCATCGAGGTCATCAAGCGTCTCCTCCGCATCAAGAACGGCGATGCCGAGGTCGATGATATCGATCATTTGGGCAACCGCCGCGTCCGCACCGTCGGCGAGCTTCTTCAGGGCCAGTTCCGCATCGGCTTGGCGCGCCTCGAGCGTTCCTGCCGCGAGCGTATGGGCATCTATGAGCTCGACGCGATGATGCCGCACAACCTCGTAAACTCGAAGCTCCTTTCGAGCGTGATCCGCGACTTCTTCGGCCGCAGCCAGCTCTCGCAGTACATGGACCAGACCAACCCGCTCTCGGAGCTCACGCACAAGCGCCGCGTCTCCGCTCTCGGGCCCGGCGGTCTGTCCCGTGAGCGCGCCGGCTTCGAAGTCCGCGACGTTCACCACTCCCATTACGGCCGCATCTGTCCGATCGAGACCCCGGAAGGTCCGAACATCGGTCTGATCGCGTCGCTTTCGACCTACGCCCGCATCAACGACCACGGCTTCATCGAGACGCCCTATCGCAAGGTCCTCGATGGCAAGGTGTCGAACAAGGTCGATTATTTATCGGCCGACCTCGAAGACCGTTATGTCATCGCGCAGGCCAATGCGCGCGTCGACGAACACGGCAGCTTCCTGGACAAGAAGGTCTCCTGCCGTTTCCGCGGGGACTTTCCGTTCATGAGCCCGAAGGACATCCATTACATGGACGTCTCTCCGAAGCAGCTCGTCAGCGTCGCCGCCGGTCTCATCCCGTTCCTGGAGCATGACGACGCGAACCGCGCGCTCATGGGTTCCAACATGCAGCGCCAGGGCGTGCCCTTGCTTTTCCCGCATTCGCCCCTGGTCGGCACCGGCATGGAAGGCCGGGTCGCGACCGATTCCGGCGCGACGATCGTCGCCAAGGAAGCCGGCGTCGTGACGCAGGCCGACGCGAACGAGATCGTCGTCAGCGGCCGCAAGTACCCGCTCAAGAAGTTCATCCGTTCCAACGCGTCCACGACCATCAACCAGCGTCCGATCGTCCAGCCTGGCGACAAGATCCGCAAGGGTCAGGTCATCGCCGACGGTCCCGCGGTCAAGGACGGGGAGCTCGCCCTCGGACAGAACGTGCTCGTGGCTTTCATGCCCTGGCGCGGTTACAACTTCGAGGACGCGATCATCCTCTCCGACCGCCTGATCCGTGACGATGTCTACACCTCGGTGCACATCGAGGAGTTCGAAGTCGAAGCGCGCGACACACGTCTGGGCAAGGAAGAGATCACCCGCGACATCCCGAACGTCGGGGAGGAAGACCTCCGCAACCTGGGCGAGGACGGCATCATCCGCATCGGCGCGGAAGTGAAACCCGGCGACATCCTCGTCGGTAAGGTCACTCCGAAGTCCGAGACCGAGCTTTCTCCTGAGGAGAAGCTCCTCCGCGCGATCTTCGGCGAAAAAGCCGGCGACGTCCGCGACGCCTCCCTGATCGTCCCGCCCGGCATCCGTGGCGTGATCATCAGCAGCAAGGTCTTCGCGCGCAAGGGCCCCGCCTCCAAGTCCCGTGAAGAGCGGAAGCAGGAGAAGGACGCGATCGACAAGATCCAGAGCACCTACGTCACCCAGATCGAAAAATGCCGCGAGACCATGGAGAAGAAGCTCTCCGACCTCCTGCTCGGCGCGAAGCTCGCATCGAGCCTCGTCCATCAGGAATCCGGCGACACCGTGATCGCGGCCGGAAAGAAGATCCTCAAGTCCGACCTCAAGGACCTCGTGGAATGCGACCTCGACGGCATCAAGCTCGAAGGCAACGAGGAGCTTGAAGAAGAGGTCCGCCGCGTCGTGCGCATTTTCACGGACCAGATCGACGAGCTCCGCTACGAGGAGAGCCGCGAGATCGACCGCGTCAAGCGCGGTGACGAACTGCCCCCCGGCGTGCTCAAGAAAGTCATCGTTCAGGTCGCCTCGAAGCGCAAGATCTCGGTCGGCGACAAGATGGCCGGACGCCACGGTAACAAGGGTGTCATCGCCCGCATCATGCCGGCCGCGGACATGCCGTACATGGCCGATGGGACCCCGGTGGACATCATCCTGAACCCGCTCGGTGTACCTTCGCGCATGAACGTCGGTCAGCTGCTCGAAACCCATCTCGGCTGGGCCGCCCACGTGCTCGGCCTTCACTTGGCGACCCCTGTCTTTGACGGCGCCAGCGAAGAGACGATCAAGGAGTTCATGGGCAGGGCCAAGCTTCCCAAGCACGGCAAGACCCGTCTCATCGACGGATTGACCGGAGAGGCCTTCGACCAGGAGACCACGGTCGGATACATTTACATGATGAAGCTCGCGCACATGGTGGATGACAAGATCCACGCCCGCTCGACCGGACCGTACTCCCTCGTCACGCAGCAGCCTCTGGGCGGTAAGGCCCAGTTCGGCGGTCAGCGTCTCGGAGAGATGGAAGTCTGGGCGCTCGAGGCTTACGGCGCGGCCTACACCCTGCAGGAGCTCCTCACCGTGAAGAGCGACGACGTGCAGGGCAGGACCCGCATTTATGAGGACATCGTGAAGGGTGAGAACTCCTTCCGTCCCGGCGTACCGGAGTCGTTCAACGTGCTCGTACGCGAATTGCAGGCGCTGTGCCTGGATGTGCGGATGGAAAAGAATCAACCGAACGAGACGGAGAGTGGAAGCTGATGATGATCAACGAAAACCTGAACTCGTTCGACCAGATATCGATCCGCATCGCCTCTCCGGAGGTGATCAAGTCCTGGTCGCGCGGCGAAGTCAAGAAGCCCGAGACCATCAACTACCGTACCTTCAAGCCGGAAAAAGACGGTCTTTTCTGCGAAAAGATCTTCGGGCCCACCAAGGATTGGGAGTGCAATTGCGGTAAGTACAAGCGCATCAAGCACAAGGGTGTGATCTGCGACCGCTGCGGCGTCGAAGTCACGCTCTCCCGCGTCCGCCGTGAGCGCATGGGTCACATCGACCTCGTCGCTCCAGTGGCGCACATCTGGTTCTTCAAGTCCCTCCCGTCCCGCATTGGGGCCCTCGTCGGTCTCAACATGCGCGAACTCGAGCGTGTCATGTACTACGAAGAGTACGTGGTGCTCGACGCCGGTGACACCAACTTCAAGAAGGGCGACCTGCTCAACGAAGACAAGTACCAGGAGGCCCTGGAGCGCTTCGGACCGAACAAGTTCGTCGCCAAGATGGGTGCCGAGGCCCTTGAGGAGATCCTCAAGGACGTCGATATGGACAAGCTCGTCAAGAAGACCCAGAAGGAGCTCGCGGCCGCCAAGGGCGAGACCAACCAGCGCAAGGCCCTCAAGATCCTCAAGATCGCGGAGAGCTTCCTCGGTTCGGGCAACCGTCCCGAGTGGATGATCATGCAGACGATCCCGGTCATCCCGCCGGACCTGCGCCCGCTCGTTCCTCTGGACGGCGGACGTTTCGCCACCAGCGACTTGAACGACCTGTACCGCCGCGTCATCAACCGCAACAACCGTTTGAAGAAGCTGCTCGACCTGAAGGCTCCCGAGGTCATCGTCCGCAACGAAAAGCGGATGCTCCAGGAAGCGGTGGACGCCCTGTTCGACAACGGCCGTCATGGCCGTCCCGTGCTCGGCGCCGGCAATCGCCCCCTCAAGTCCCTGAGCGACATGCTCAAGGGCAAGCAGGGCCGTTTCCGTCAGAACCTGCTCGGTAAGCGCGTCGATTACTCCGGCCGCTCGGTCATCGTCGTCGGTCCCGAGCTCAAGCTCAACCAGTGCGGTCTCCCCAAGGAGATGGCGCTCGAGCTGTTCGAGCCGTTCATCATCAAGAAGCTGCGGGAAAAGGGCTTCGTCCACACCATCAAGAGCGCCAAGCGCATGGTGGCGAATATGAAGCTGGAAGTCTGGGACATCCTCGAGGATGTCATCAAGAACCACCCTGTTCTCCTCAACCGTGCTCCGACGCTTCACCGTTTGGGTATCCAGGCGTTCGAACCGGTGCTCATCGAAGGTCGCGCCATCCGTATCCACCCGCTCGTTTGCGCGGCGTTCAACGCCGACTTCGACGGTGACCAGATGGCCGTCCATGTGCCGCTTTCGCCCGAGGCGCAGATCGAATGCCGGACGCTGATGCTCAGTGTCGCGAACATCTTCTCGCCCGCGAACGGCCGTCCGATCGCGACCCCTTCACAGGACATCGTACTTGGCTGCTACTACCTGACCAAGGGCCGTAAAGGCGCCAAGGGTGAAGGACACCGCTTCTCGTCCGAAGATGAAGCGGATTATGCTTTTGAGGATGGTGCCGTGGACCTTCATGCCCTCGTCAAGGTCCGCATCAAGGGACAGATGGTCGAAACGACCGTCGGCCGCCTCCAGTTCAACCGCGCCCTTCCGGACGCGATGGAATACGTGAATGAGGAGCTCAACAAGTCGCGCCTGAACCGTGTCATCGCGAGCTGCTACAAGCTCACGGGACATCACCGCACGGTCCAGCTGCTTGACGACCTCAAGGCGCTTGGTTTCCGCGCCGCGACCCGTGCCGGCATCTCGATCTCGATCGATGATATGCAGATCCCCAAGGTCAAGCAGGCCATCGTCGGCAAGGCCCTCCAGGACGTTTCCCGCATCGATGAACAGTATCGCCGCGGTGTGATCACGGACGGTGAGCGCTACAACCAGGTGATCGACATCTGGACCCGCGCGACCGAAGAGGTCGCCGAGGGCGTCTTTGCCGAGCTTGACACGTTCAATCCCGTGTTCATGATGGCCGATTCCGGTGCGCGCGGTTCCAAGCAGCAGATCCGTCAGCTGTCCGGTATGCGCGGTCTGATGGCCAAGCCCTCGGGCGAGATCATCGAGAACCCGATCCGCGCGAACTTCCGCGAAGGTCTGACGATGCTCGAGTATTTCATTTCGACGCACGGCGCGCGCAAGGGTCTTGCCGACACCGCGCTTAAGACCGCCGATTCCGGTTACCTGACGCGCCGTCTCGTGGACGTCGCCCAGGACGTGATCGTGACCAAGGAAGATTGCGGAACGCTGAACGGCATTTACGCCGAAGCGATCGTGGAAGGGGACGATATCGTCGTTTCCTTGAGCGAGCGCATCACGGGCCGCGTCGCGTTGACCAACATCATGAACCACGTCACCGACGAAATGATCGTCGAAGCGGGGCATGAGATCTCCGAAGAAGCCGCCAAGAAGATCGAAGAGGCCGGATTCGAAAAGATCCGTGTCCGCTCCGCCCTGACCTGCGAACTCGAGTACGGCATCTGCGCCAAGTGCTACGGCCGCAATCTCGCGACCGGCCGCATGGTCGAGCTCGGTGAGGCCGTCGGCATCATCGGCGCCCAGTCCATCGGCGAACCGGGAACCCAGCTCACGATGCGTACCTTCCACATCGGTGGTACCGCCTCGCGTACGGTCGCCCAGTCGTCGATCGCCGCCAAGAACACCGGTATGATCAAGTACCACAACATCAAGTCCGCCAAGATCAAGGGCGACCAGTACATCGTGTTGAACCGCAACGGCCAGGTCTCGATCCATCAGGACGATGGCCGAGAGATCGAGCGCCACGTGATCCCGCACAGCGGTCTCCTTAAGGTGGCCGACGGCGGCAAGGTCGACAAGGGCGTCGTGTTCGTCGAGTGGGATCCCTACACCTCGTCGATCATCTCTGAGGTGCAGGGCGTCGTGCGCTATGAGGACGTCATCGAAGACGTCACCATGCGCAAGGAGCTCGACCAGACCACCGGCAAGGAAGAGCGCGTCATCATCGATTACAAGGGCGATTACCATCCCCAGGTCATCATTTACAACGACAAGAACGAGGTCCTCGGCTTCTACCCGATCCCCACGCACGCCCACATCGTGGTCCGTGACGGCGATCAGGTGACCGCGGGTACGATCCTCGCCAAGACGCCCAGAAAGCAGACCAAGACCAAGGACATCACCGGCGGTCTGCCGCGCGTCGCGGAACTCTTTGAGGCCCGCAAGCCCAAAGATCCCGCGATCATCTCGGAGATCGAAGGCGTCGTCGAGTTCGGTCAGACCCGCAAGGGCGTCCGCCGCGTCATCGTTCGCAACCCGAAGACCGGCCTCAAGAAGGAATACAACATCCCGCACGGTAAGCACTTGAACGTCTACAAGGGCGACCTTGTGAATGCGGGCGAACAGCTCGTGGACGGCCCGGTGGTCCTGCAGGACATCCTCAAGATCAGCGGTGAGCGCAAGCTCCAAGAGTACCTGGTCAATGAGATTCAGGAGGTCTACCGTCTTCAGGGCGTGACGATCAACGACAAGCACATCGAGGTGATCGTTCGTCAGATGCTCCGCCGCGTGAAGGTCGAGGAGACGGGGGATTCTCCGTTCCTCGTCGGAGCGCAGGTCGACAAGGCGCTGTTCAACAGCACTAACGACGAGCTCCGCAAGAAAGGGAAGAAGCCTTCTGTCGCCCACTCGGTCATCCTCGGGATCACCAAGGCGTCACTGGCGACCGACAGCTTCATCTCCGCCGCGAGCTTCCAGGAGACGACCCGCGTTTTGACGGAAGCCGCCGCAAGCGGTAAAGTAGACACCCTCCGCGGACTTAAAGAAAATGTGATCATGGGCCATCTGATCCCCGCGGGGACCGGATTCCAGGGTCAAAAACGTAACGAGATCGTGCGCCAAGTTCAAGAACACGTGGCGACCACCAAGACCAAGCTGGAAGAAGCCAGAGCGGTCCTGGACGGTCGTCCGGAATCAGAAGGACAGGAAGAAGACAAAAACAATGCCGACGATTAATCAGCTGATCCGCCTGGGGCGGGAAAAGATCATCTCGAAGACCAAGTCTCCCGCGTTGGAGAGCGCCCCTCAGCGTAAAGGCGTCTGCCTTCAGGTCAAAACCCAGACCCCTAAGAAGCCGAACTCGGCGCTGCGTAAAGTGGCCCGCGTCCGCCTGACGAATGGGTTCGAGGTCACCGCTTATATTCCGGGAGAAGGTCACAACCTCCAGGAGCACTCCATCGTGACGATCCGCGGGGGCCGTGTGAAGGACCTTCCCGGCGTCCGGTATCACATCATCCGCGGTATGCTCGACACCTCCGGTGTCGCCAATCGCCGCCGCAGCCGGTCCAAGTACGGCGCCAAGCGTCCCAAGGAAGGCGGTAAGAAGTAACCATGAGAAGAAGAACTGCTGATAAGCGTCAGATCAACCCGGACCCCAAGTTCAAGAGCATTTTGGTGTCCAAATTCATCAACATGATCATGGAGCGTGGCAAGAAGTCCACCGCCGAACGGATCATGTATGACGCCATGGACCTCGTGACCCAGAAGGTCGAGAACGCCAACGCGGTCAATATCATTGAAAAGGCCCTGGCCAACGCCCGCCCGCTCCTGCAGCTCAAGTCGCGCAGGGTCGGCGGTGCCACGTACCAGATCCCTTGCGAAGTTCGTGAAGACAAAGGCATCACCATCGTGATGCGCTGGATCCGTGACGCGGCCCGTGCGCGTAAGGGTCGCAGTATGCAGGAGCGGCTGGCAGAAGAGCTCAAGGACGCCTACAACGGTCAGGGCACCGCGGTCAAAAAACGCGACGAAGTGCACAAGATGGCCGAGGCGAACCGGGCGTTCAGCCACTATCGCTTCTAGCCCCATCCCTAGGCGACGAGGTATTCGGCGCCTTCGAATGATCGGTTAAAAATAAATAAAAGGCCGTTGCATTCCCACGGCCTGTATGTTATACTTTTCGCTCTTTCGCCGATTTTCAATGATATTTTGTGTTTGTTTATCATTTAAATAAAGAACGGTTTTAACTTTTATGGCAAGCGAATATCCTCTCGACAAAGTACGCAACATCGGTATCTGCGCTCACATCGACGCGGGTAAGACCACCACCACCGAGCGTGTGCTGTATTACACCGGCAAGGTCCACAAGATCGGCGAAGTGCACGACGGCACCGCGACCATGGACTGGATGGAGCAGGAACAGGAGCGCGGCATCACGATCACCTCGGCCGCCACGACCTGCTTCTGGCAGGATCACCGCATCAATATCATCGACACTCCCGGTCACGTGGATTTCACCATCGAAGTCGAGCGCTCCCTCAAGGTCCTCGACGGCGCTTGTGTCGTGTTCTGCGGCGTCGGCGGCGTGGAGCCCCAGTCCGAGACGGTTTGGCGCCAGGCTGACCGTTACAAAGTTCCCCGCATCTGCTTCGTGAACAAGATGGACCGCACCGGCGCCGACTTCGAAGTCGTGCTCGGCCAGATCCGCGATCGTCTCGGCGCCCGCGCCGCGGCGATCTTCCTGCCGCTCGGCAAAGAAGACAAGCTCCAGGGCATGATCGACGTCATCGCGCAGAAGGCGATCGTCTATCACGGCGACGACCTCGGCGCCACGTTTGAGATCGTCGACATTCCCGCGGACGAAGTCGAGCGCGCCAAGGCCGCCAAGATCATGCTCATTGAGACCGTCTCCGAAGCCGACGACGAGCTCATGGAAATGTTCATTAACGGCAAGACGCCGACGAACGAACAGCTCAAGAAGTCCATTCGCAAGGCGACTTGCACCAACAGTTTTATCCCGGTCCTTGGAGGTTCGTCCTTCAAGAACAAGGGCGTCCAGTTCCTCCTGAACTCCGTCATCGATTATCTCCCGTCGCCCCAGGATGTCCCTCCGGTCAAGGGCACCGCGCAGAATTCCGACGACGAAATTTTCCGTAACCCGACCGAGGCCGAGCCGCTCGCCGCACTGGCGTTCAAGATCGCCTCAGATCCTTTCGTCGGTAAACTCACGTACGTCCGCGTTTATTCCGGCGTGCTTGAGAGCGGCACCTACGTCCTGAATTCCACCAAGGACAACAAGGAACGCATCGGCAAGCTCCTTCGGATGCACGCGAACAAGCAGGAAGTCATCCAGCGCATCGGCGCAGGGGACATCGGCGCGGTGGTCGGCTTTAAGAAGACCGAGACCGGCGACACGATCTGCTCCGAAGATGATGTCATTGTCCTTGAGCGTATGCATTTCCCCGAGCCGGTCATCTCGATGGCGATCGAGCCGAACTCGAAGGCCGACCAGGAACGTCTCGGCATGGCTCTCGGGCGTCTGCGCGAAGAAGACCCGACCTTCCATGTGAAGTACGATCCCGCCACCGGTGAGACCATCATCAGCGGCATGGGCGAGCTCCACCTTGAGATCATCGTCGACCGCATGAAGCGTGAGTACAAGGTCGAAGCCACCACCGGCAAGCCCCAGGTCGCATACAAAGAGACCATCACCAAGGGTTGTGAAGTCGTCGGCAAACACATCCAGCAGTCCGGCGGACGCGGTCAGTACGGCCATTGCGTGCTCGTGCTCGCCCCCGGCGAACCCGGCTCCGGCGTCGTGTTCGAGAACAAGATCGTCGGCGGCGCGATTCCCCGTGAGTACATTCCCGCGGTCGAGGACGGCGTCGAAGAAGCGACGAACAGCGGCGTCCTTGCGGGCTATCCCGTAACGGACATCAAGGTCACTTTGATCGACGGCTCGTTCCACACCGTCGACTCCTCCGAAATGGCGTTCAAGATGGCCGGTATCCTCGGGTTCAAGGAAGGCATGCGCCAGGGCGCCCCGATCCTCCTCGAGCCGATCATGAAGGTCGAAGTCACGACGCCCGAAGAGTACATGGGCGACGTCATCGGTGACCTGAGCTCGCGCCGCGCGAAGATCGAAGAAATGGTCCAGAAGGGCAACGTGAAGGCCGTTCTCGGACACGTCCCTCTTTCTGAAATGTTCGGATACGCGACCGCGGTTCGCAGTTTGAGCCAGGGACGCGCTACCTATATGATGGAGCCCGCGTATTACCAGGAAGTTCCCAAAGCCTTCGCGGAAAAAGTCGTGAAGGGCGCTCAGGGGACCCAAAAACCGGCCAGATCTACCAAGTAAACCAAGAACCGAAGTCACCAGGAGCTGTCAAGTCATGGCAAAAGAAAAATTCGAGCGCACCAAAACACACGTCAACGTCGGCACCATCGGCCACGTTGACCACGGCAAGACGACGCTTACCAGCGCCATCACGAACGTCCTTGCCTCCAAAGGCT
>Ga0058864_1551997_pt1 | contig 14896 bp, 1 predicted proteins | sample TNRReaAnaerobRNA_FD_61087 | JGI IMG/M metagenome (GOLD analysis project Ga0058864, IMG submission 61087) | Wastewater treatment Type I Accumulibacter community from EBPR Bioreactor in Madison, WI, USA - TNR Reactor, Time B -10min-Anaerobic_... | ecosystem: Engineered > Bioreactor > EBPR >... | reverse complement strand
CCGGCGCCAGGCTGCATGCTGAGCACCAGCAGCACCTGCTGGTCGTCGCTGATTCCGCTCGGGAGCTGGCCCATCAACTTCACCAATCGAACGGACAGCTGCGGCATGTACACCGCTCGCTTGGCGGTAATGTCCTCGCCGGCTGCGAGTTCCACCGCATTCAGGCGTTTGAGCGTCGGCGACGTACTGAAGGCCTGCTCCAGCGCCTTGTCGAGCGAACTCGGAGCACCGCTGTCGTCCAAGGGGCCGCGCGCCATTTTCACCCGCGTACCGACCAATTGAGAAAGCTGCGCCAGCGCCGTATCGAGCGCCTGCCGCACCGCTGACAGCTCGTTCAATGCCTGCAGGAGGCGCGAACGCGCCAGATCGCGATCGACGCTCGGGCTCACCTCGCGCTCGACACGGCGGCTGATCAGCGCCACCAGCTTTTCGTGCTCCTTGACGCCGGTCACGGCATCTTCCTGGCGAGCCTGCTGGCGCAGCGCCTCGGTCCAGGCGAAGACGACCTTGAAAGCCAGTTCGCGCCGAATTTCCTCGACCGCCGAGTCAGCAGCCGTCACACGATAGCCGGCCGCATCGATGCCGGCCGTGATCCGCCCGCCGGTCCACAGCGGTTGATCCAGGCGCAGCGCCGTCGACGACCCACCGCTGTCGGGCTGAGCAAACTCGACGCTTGGGGTCGGAAAGCGCTGCCATTCGGCCCCTTCGCGTTCCGCCTTCGCCGCCTCCGAGACCGACTGGCGGCCGAGCACCGCCGGGTAAGTGGTCAGCGCCGCGCGCAGGGAGTCTTCCAGCGTCCAGCCCTCCTGCGCTACGGCTGCTGAGCCGCCGAGCAGGGCCCAGATGACCCATCCGACGACCGCCAGGCGAGCCCTGGCGGCCCCCGACCGGCCGGCAGAAAAGCCGAAGCGAGTCGGTGTACACGGTTGCCGCTGGCAGCCATTAGAAGGATTGCGCGCATGCGTGCAGCCCAGCGTCAGGTCAAAGATGGTAAACACTCCCCACCGAAGTCGACAACAGGTTCGGATCGACCCCTGCCAGCACCAGCGCCGTCTGGCTCACCGTGCCTCCCACAAAGTTGCCGTCATAGACCATCAGGGTGTCGGCACCGCTGCCCGTATTGACCGTGAAGGTCCCCGCCGCGTAGTCGCCACGCGCCAGGAAGAACCCCTGGTCGGCGGCCTGACCATCGGCCGGTGGCGTGCCCATCGGGAAGAAGTCCGGGTTACCGCCAATCTCGGAACGTAGCCCAGCCAACAGGACGCTATCGCCGGAGCTGAAGTCGGTAATGACGTCCGCGGGCCCCCCTGCCGAGCTAAAGGTGTCGCCGTCGCCGAAGCCGTTACCGCCGATGTCCGCGTAGCTCACCACTGGGGAATCCCCCAGCATTACGCTGAACTCATCGAAACCCCACCCGCCAGTCATCCGGTCACCGCCGGGACCGCCGCTGATCCAGTCATCGCCGGAAGAGCCGATAAGTACGTCGTTGCCGCCATAGCCATTGACGAAGCAACCCAGGCCGTCATCAGCAATGCCGCTCAGATCAATACTGTTGCTGCCGCTGCCGCCGGTGGCGAAATGAGCGTAATCCAGGTCATCGGCCAGCAGGACGTTGCCCGAGGCATCCCTAACGCCAGAGCTGCTATTGGTGCCGTCGTAACTGGACAGAACCCAGTCCGTAGCCGCCAGAGACTGGTCTGTGTGGAAACCCGGGGCGGCAGTCCCGTTCTCTGAAACGCTGGTGATATGCATCGGAGTTGTGCCATTTTTCAGCATCGACAGCGCCACACCGCTGCCCGCGAAGACGTTTTCCACGAAATTAACGATCAGGCCACCGCTGGACAAGCCCACGGCAACCGGCCACGGCGTCTGGGTGTCCTGAATCTGGATCACATTGGCACCGGCAGTGGTGCTGACGGCAGTCGCAGTGGTCAGGCCATCGAGCCAGAGCAGGGTCGGCAGCAGCGTGGCATCGCCCAGCAGAGGAACGCTGGCGTGCGTCTGGAAAACGATAGTGGAATCGGCGCTACCGTTGCCATCGCTATCGACCAGAAAAGCGCCCGTCGCGAGGTGCAGGTTGCGCTCCAGATACACGGCGGCATCGGCAACGTTAAGCGAATTGATGAGGATAGCGTTGCTCGCGGCGTTCTCGAAGCTGAGCAGGCCATTGCTGACGCTGTGCTTGGCGATCGCGCCCACGTCGCTCCCGTCCGCATGGCTGACATTGGCGGCAATGACGGTGTGCGCCAAGTCGAACACATCGTGCTTCGTCACGTTGCTGGAGGCAATGTCGAAGCCGGTGCCAACGGGGGCAACGGTGGAACCGGCCACGCTGTCGATGGCACCAGAGAAGAAGGGGTCGAAGAAGAAGCGGTTTGAGGCATCGAACGTGGCGTCGCCAATCGCGACTTTCACCACGTCACGCGCGTAAGGAATGCTGGTGCCGTTTTCGACCAGGCGAACGACATCCGCGCCTTCACCGCCGACGAGGGTGTCCGCGCCGCCGCCGTCGACCAGGATGTCATCGTCCCAGCTGCCGATCAGCAGATCATTGCCGCCGTTACCGCGCACTATCGGCTCACCATAATAGAAAGACGCCCCCCGCGAAAATTCGTCGAGGTTGATTGTGTTGTCGCCCGATCCACCGACCCAGATCTCTCCGGAGCGTGCAGGATTACCCGCCAGGTCCCACAAGGCGTCGGCAGGAGGAGCACCAAATGGGTCGAAATAGGAAGGCATCTCCACGACCACCACATCCGTCGCGACGCGGGTGCTGTTGGTTGCCAGCTGCAAGGTCGAGGACCCGGAACCGCTGATCCCGGTAATGGTAATCGGTGCCAAGTCCCATTCGCCACTGCTGGCATCCAGGGTCGGCGCGTAGAGATGCACCCCACCTGTGCCGCTGACGACGACCGACTCGTCGAAGTTCAGCGTAACGACAGAGTTGGTGGTGTTGGTAAAACTGGCACCGGTGTTGAACGGCCCCGCGGTGTCGCCGACGAGGTAGATGGTGCCATGACCGTCACTGTTGAGTTGCAAGGAGTTCACCCCCTGCACGACCAGCGCCGTCTGGCTGACCAAGGCCTGGCCGCCGTAGGTGCTTTGCAAGGGGTCGGTGCCGTCGTAGACCACCAGGGTATCCGGGTTGCCGGACGCATTGACCGTAAACACGCCCGTTCCGGAATCGTACGCACCACCCACCCAGAAATAACCTTGGTCGGTCACTAGTCCATCGGCCGGCATGCTGGCCAGGGACTGCAGGTGTGCGCCAGGCTTGTCGCTGCGCAGGTAAATGAGATCGCCGTCCCACCAGGGTTCCGTGAAGCCCCCGCTAATGACGTCGGCGCCAGCGCTGAAGGTATAGGTCCCGGCGCCGCTATTGTAGATGACCAGCGGCGAGTCACCCTGCGTGAAGCTGTACTCGTCGGCCCCGGCCCCGCCATCCAGGTTATCGGCGCCGGTACCCCCCCGCAAATAGCCGTCGCCGCTGCCGCCAAGCAGGGTGTCGTTGCCCGGCCCGCCATCGAGATCGTCACCGTCGTTGTTGCTGACCAGGCGATCGTTGCCACCGCCATAGTCCACAATGACATACGACCCGCTCAGACCCGAGAGATCGATGACCGTATTGCCACTGCCACCGGCCGCGACACCCGAACCATCGGACTCACCGAACACATCTGCCCGGTTGCCCTGCGCATCGGTGGTGTTCTGACGGTGGACATCAGCCATCGTCATCAGCACATAGTCATTGGCGCCGACGGTCGCATTGGTGGCGATGGTAACCTGGTTGCCGGCGATGCTCGGCGTCCCGATCGGCGTCATCGCACTCAGGCTGCTGCCGTTTCCTTTCTGCAGGATGAAGCCGGAGAAATCAACGCTGGCGACGCTTTCGCTGAAATCGAGGCGGATACCATTGCCGGTCAACGCGTAGTCGCGCACCTCGGAGCCGCTGCTGTCCACGATCTGCACCACATTCTGCCCTGGGCTGTTGCCGAGGACCACGCCATTAACGCCCGCCAGAAAAATCATGGCGTCGTTGTCGGCATCACTACCGCCCTGATTCTGGAAGACGAACAGGCTGTCGCTGTGGCCGTTGCCGTCGCGGTCGTAGGCAAAGCCGACCGCCTGCCCCACGGGAAACAGTGCCTCGTTCTGCTGTGCCAAATAGTAGGTGGCGGCTTCGAGGTTGCTGGCGTTGATCGTCACCGGCGTACCGCTGTCGGTGCTCCCGAAGGTTACGATGCCATTGCTGATGCTGTGGCTCTTGATGCCATGCACGTCGCCACCATTGACGAAGCCCGCAGTGTTCGCGGCGATGCTTGCCGAGGGCAGATCAAGCCGGTCGTTGGTGTTGGCGACGCCTGCAGCGGCGCTCGTGACATCAAAGCCAATCACCGCAACCGTGTAAGCATAAGGCTCGCTACCATCGCCATCGCTAAGGGTCACCACCGTGTCGCTCGCCCGGGTGCTTTCGGTGAGGTTGATACGACCGGCGTCGATTGCGTAAATGGTGTCCTTGCCACCACCACCACTCAGGTCCGCGCCGTAGGTACCGATGAGCGTGTCGTTACCGGCATTGCCGCGAACGCTCACCGCCACCGGGTGCCAGGCATTGCTCAGATCCACCAGATTTGCACCCGAACCGCCGATGACCGCCGTACCCGGGGTGACATACTGGCCATCGAAGTCGCGTAGGTCGCCATCGCCATAATAGGAGGACACCACATAGTCACCGGCACCCAGGGTCGCGTTGGTATTGAGAATCACCGTGCTACCGACCACGCTGCTCACCCCGGTAAGGATATTGGCACCGGTACCGTTCTTGAGCATGCTCAGGCTGCCGGTATTACTGACCTGCATCGGTTCGCTGAATTCATAGCTCACCTGGCTGAAACCAGCACCGGGCTCGGTAAAGGAAAAGTTGATCAGCTGCGGCGCGCCACTGCTGCCGACAGTCGTGTTGATCACCGGAATGACAACACCTGATCCGGTGGTAAAGCCAGCCGCATCGTTACCGGCCGCATCCTGGATGGCGAAGACATCATTCGCGGCGCTCGGGTCGGCGTAGCTCACTGCCACGACGTCGTTTCCGATGACCGCAAGCCCGAGGCTAAGCGTCACCGTGTTGCCGCTGATCGCTTCGCCGGCAATCCGGCGCGTATCCCCGTTGACGGTCACCGACAGATAGCTCTCCGACGGCTGATGCGCCGGGTCCAGTGCTTCGTTGAAGCTTAGCGTGAGGAAGGCTCCGTTGATTGCCGCGCTTTGCAACGTCGGCGGTGTCGAGTCCGGACCTCCCGACGACCCGGAAAGGTAGATGCTGCCACGGTCGTCACTGTCGAGTTGCAAGGGGTTCACCCCCTGCACGACCAGCGCCGTCTGGCTGACCGGGGCCTGGCCGCCGTAGGTACTGTGCAAGGGGTCGGTGCCGTCGTAGACCACCAGGGTATCCGGGTTGCCGGACGCATTGACCGTAAACACGCCCGTTCCTGAATCAAACGCACCGCCAACCCAGAAATAATGCTGATCGGTCACCAGTCCATCGGCCGGCATGCTGCCCATGGCAAGCATGGCCGCGCCAGGCGTGTCGCTGCGCAAGTCGATGCGATCGCCCTCCCAGCCCGGTTCCGTGAAGCCCCCGCTAATGACGTCGGCGCCAGCGCTGAAGGTATAGGTCCCGGCGCTGCTGTTGTAGGTGACCAGCGGCGAGTCACCCTGCGTGAAGCCGTACTCGTCGGCCCCGGCCCCGCCATTCAGCATGTCGGCCCCGGTGCCCCCCATCAGCGTGCCGTCGCCGCTGCCACCAAACAGGGTGTCGTTGCCCGCCCCGCCATCGAGATCGTCACCGTCGTTGTTGCTGACCAGGCGATCGTTGCCACCGCCATAGTCCACAATGGCATACGACCCGCTCAGAGCCGAGATATCGATGACCGTATTGCCACTGCCACCGAACGCGACACCGGCACCATCGGACTCACCGAACACATCTGCCCGCTTGCCCTGCGCATCGGTAGTGTTCTGACGGTTGACATCAGCCATGGTCATCAAGACATAGTCATTTGCGCCGACGGTGGCATTAGTGGCGATGGTGACGTGGTTGCCGGCGATGCTCGGCGCCGCGATCGGCGTCATCGCGCTCAGGCTGCTGCCGTCTCCTTTTTGCAGGACGAAGCCGGAAAAATCGACGCTGGCGATGTTTTCGCTGAAATCGAGGCGGATACCATTGCTGGTCAAGGCGTAGTCGCGCACGTTGGGCCCGGTGCTGTCGACGATCTGTACCACATTCTGCCCGGGGCTGTTGCCGAGGACCGCGCCATTGATGCCCGCCAGAAGAATCAGTACGTCGTTGTCGGCGTCACTGCCGCCCTGATCCTGAAAGACGAAAAGGCTGTCGCTCTGTCCATTGCCGTCGTAATCGTAGGCAAAGGCGACGGCCTGGCCGACCGGGAACAGCGCCGCGTTCTGCTGCGCCAGATAGTAAGTGGCGTCTTCGACGTTGCCGGCGTTGATCATCACCGGCGTACCACTGTTAGTGCTGCCGAAAGTGACGATGCCATTGCTGATGCTGTGGCTCTTGATGCCATGCACGTCGGCCCCATTGACGAAGCCCGCGGTGTTTGCGGCGATCGTGCTCGAAGGCAGATCCAGCTGGTCATTGGTGCTGCCGCCGGCACTGGCGGCACTCGTGGCGTCAAAGGCAAAGACCCGGGCGTAGGAATACGGCTGACTGCCACTGTCGCCATCGCGGACCGTGACCACTGTATCGACGGCGCGGGTGGTCTCACTGAGGACGACGAAACCCGGGCTCTGCGGGTAGAGCGTGTCGCTGCCGCCGCCGCCGTACAGGCGGGCACCGTAGGAGCCGATCAGGATGTCGTTGCCGCCGTTGCCACGAACGATCACCGGAGAAATGAGGGTGTTGGCCTCGCTCAGGTCCACCGTATTGGCACCGGACCCAGCGATCACCAGCGAGTAGTCAGTGACCGGCTGACCGTCGAGGTCGCGCAGGTCGCTGCCGCCGGCATAGGTGGCCAGCACATAGTCGCCGGCGCCCAGGGTCGCGTTGGTGTTAAAAGTCACCGTGCTGCCAGACACGCCGCTCAGCCCGGAGAGGATGTTGGTCCCGGTACCGTTCCTGAGCATGATCAGGCTGCCGAGATTGCTGACCTGCATCGGTTCGCTGAAGAGGTAGCTCACCTGGCTGAAGCCGGCACCGGGCTCGGTAAAGGAGAAGGTGATCAGCTGCGGCGCGCCACTGCTGCCGACAGTGGTGTTGATTACCGAAACGACACCGCCCGAACCCGTCGTAAAGCCGGCCGCATCGTTGCCGGCCGCATCCTGGATGGCAAAAATATCATTCGCTACACTCGGGTCGTCATACCTCAGCACCACGGCGTCGCCGCCGATCACAGGCACACTGAGGGTAAGCGTCGCCGTGTTGCCACTAATCGCTTCGCCGACAATCCGGCGCGACACGCCATTCACTGTCGTCAGCAGGTAACTGGTCGACGGCTGATGTGCCGGGTCCAGGGCTTCGTTGAAGCTGAGGGTGAGGAGTGATCCGTTGATTGCCGCACTTTGCAGGGTCGGCGGCGTCAGGTCCGCACCGGCCGGAGTGGTATTGGTCACCGGCGCGGCGATCAAACTGGCTGCGTCATTACCGACCACATCCTGGAGCGCAGTGAGATCGTCGCCGGCCGTCGGGTCGCTATAACTGACCGTAACGGTCTGGCCGTTGAGCGCGGGCGAAACCAGAGTCAGGGTGACGCTCGTGCCGCTGACGGCAGCGTTGCTGACAGCGCGTTGGCTACCGTTGATATTGACCGTAAAGGCAGCGGCTCCCGGAGCGTGCGCAGCATCGAGCAGCCCGTCGTAATTGAGAATCAAAGTGGAGCCGTTGACGCTGGCGCTGCTCAAGGTGGGCGGGGTGCTATCAATGAGCAGCGTCTGAGTGGCCACTGCGCTGACGTTGGCCGCCGCGTCGGTAGCGGTCACCGAAACCGCATTGGCGCCGTTGGCGTTGATCGCCAGAGTGCCACTGACGGGAATCGCCGTGCCGGTGTCTACGCTCCACAGCCCGAAAATCGTGTCGGTCACCGTGTACGTTGCGCCTGCGATCACCGCGGTGACCGTGCTAGCGTTTTCTGCCGTGCCGCTGACTACCGGCGTGCCGTCATTGCCACTCGTGGCCGAGGTAATCGCCACGACCGGTGGGGTGGTGTCGATGTTCAGAAAATAGGCCGGACTCGCCGCTCCCTGATTTCCGCCCGCGTTTTCGACCACGGCGGTAACTGCGTGGACAGGCAGGAAGATCGATGTCTCGGCGAGCGCGGAGGCTGGGGTGAAGGTCCATGACGCCCCGCTGACCACGGCATTGCCCAGCAGAACTTCGTTGTCATAGACGCGCACGACGTCGGTTCCCGCCAAGCTACCGCTAATGCTGCCAATGAAGGCTGGAGTGGTATCGTTGGTGATGCCACCAGAGGTCACGGCACCCATACCTGGCGCTTGATTGTCGCTAACGCTAGTGATGGTTGCGGTCGCAGTCGGAACGACAGCGTCCACGGTGAAGGCGTAGGCGGCGCTGGCCGCACCCTGATTACCCACCACATCTTGTACCCGCGCGGTGAAACTGTGCAAGCCATTGGTCTGTGGTGTGCCCGGGGTAAAGTCCCAGTGGTTGCCATTGACGGGGGCCGTGCCCAGGAAATTGGCGCCGTCGTAGACTGCGATCCACTCACCCGCTATGGCGCTGCCGACCAGCGTGCCTTTCAGAGTGGGCGTCGCGTCGTTGGTCGTGCTGCCGACCGCTATGTTGTTGAGCGTGCCGGCAGGAACATTGTCATCCGCACCGATGATGTTCACCGTGGCAGTGGGCGCGACAGTGTCGATGCTGACAACAACGCTGGCTGTCGGCCCGGCATTTCCAGCCAGGTCGGTCGCTGTGGCGCTGATCGTACGCAGGCCGTCGGCGGGAATTTCGCCGCTGCCGAAGTTGGCCGTCCAGTTGCCGCCGGTGGCGGTCACCGTCTTCTCGCTGCCCGCCCAACTGACGGTCACACTGGCTCCCGCCTCGGCGGTACCGTTGACGGTCACCCCGGCAGCTTTCTCGGTGGCGTTGACCTGGCCATCCGAGGCAACGACAAAGATGGATGGAGCGCTCGGCACGAGGGTGTCTATCGAGATCGCGCGCGTGGCCGCGCCACCGGTATTCCCGGCCACATCGGTCGCCGTGGCGGAGAGCATCTCGGCGCCCTGGCCCATCGCGGCGATGTCGGCGGCGATCAGTGTGTAGCTCCAGTGGCCGCTGCCATCGGCGACCGCCGTGCGGACATTGCCGCCCAGAGTCAGATTGACGGTGGCGTTGGCCTCGGCCGTGCCGCTGATCGCGGCGCTCTGTTCGCTAGCGTTGATGATGTCGTTACCGGCGACGATGGCGATGGTCGGCGCAGCGGGGGCAGTAAGGTCGACGGTGGCGACCCGGGCCGTGCTGGCAGGACCCTGGTTGCCGCCCGCGTTTTCTATCAGCGCGGTGAAGCTGTGGGCGCCGGCGCTCAAGATGGGCGTGGCGAAGCTCCAGGTACTGCCAGTGACGCTGGCCGTACCGAGCATGGCGGCGCCGTCGAAGACGCGCACGACATCGCCCGCGCCGAGAATACCCGCGATGGTGCCGCTCAGATCGAGCGTGCTGTCGTTGCTGACGCCGCCGTTGGCGATGTTGCCCGTCACGGGGGCCAGATTGTCGACGACGCTGGTGATGCTGGCGGTGGCCGTCGGGACGCTGGCGTCTACGGTGAAGGTGTAGACGCTGCCCGACGTGCCTCGGTTGCCGGCGGCGTCCTCGACACGGGCGCTGAAACTGTGACTGCCGTTGCTCAGGCTGCTGGTGGCAAAGGACCAGGCGTTGCCGGTGACGAGGGCTTCTCCGAGCCGGCTGCTGCCGTCGTAGACAGCGACCACTTCATCGCTCCCCAGGCTGCCGGTCACGCTGCCGCTGAGCCGTGGGGTGTTGTCGTTGGTGGTCTCGCCGGCGCCGACATTGGTCACCGGGGTGAGCGGTACATTGTCTTCGGCGCCGGTCACGGCGGCGGTGGCGCTGGGCGCCTGCGTGTCGATACTGATGCTGCGCGTGCCCGCCTGCCCGGTATTGCCGGCCGCGTCAGTCGCCGTGGCGCTGAGCGTCTCGGCACCCTGGCCCATGGCCGCGATGTCGGCCGCTTGCAGGCTGTAGCTCCACTGGCCGGCGCCGTCGACGCTGACGCTGTGGACGTTGCCGCTACCCAGGGTCAGGTGGACGGTGGCGCCGGCTTCGGCGCTGCCGGTGACGGCGCTCGCCTGCTCGGCGGCGTTGATGACGTTGTTGCCAGCGACGGCGTTGATCACCGGCGCGCTCGGCGCGACGGTGTCGATGGTCACGGTGTGAGTGCCACTGGCGTGACTCGTGTTACCCGCGACGTCGGTGACTTTGGCATTAAAAAGGTAGCTCGTGCCATTGCTCAGCAAAGCGGTGGTGAACGCCCACTCGCCCGCCGCGTCAGCCGTGACCGCCCCAAGCAAGTTCGCGCCATCCGACACACTCACCGTGGCCAGGGCCTCGGCTCCGTTGCCATTGATCACCAGCACGCGGTCATCACTGCGACCGTTATCGGCCACCGGACCGGTCGCCGTGCCCACGTTGTCGACGACGCTGGTGATGAGCGGGGCGGCAGGAGGCGTTCTGTCAAGAATGTAGGTCGCGCTGCGGACGCTGGTGTTGCCAGCCGCGTCGGTGGCCTGCAAGCTGACGGTGTAGGGCCCATCGGCCGCAAAACCCGGGACCGTCAGCGTCTGCAGAGCCCCGCTTCCGGTACCGACATCGCTGAAGCCGGCACCGCTATCAATGGCCAGCATGGCGCCGCTTTCGGCGGTGAACTGTATGGCCGGCGTGAGAATATTGGTTCTGGCATCGCCCTTGACGCCACTGTCGCTGGGGTCGGCGAGCGAGAAGGCGGTAAGCACGGGTGCCACCGTGTCGATGGCAATGTCACGGCTGCCAACGACGCTGGTGTTACCCGCCGCATCGGTCGCGGTGACACGAAGCGTCTCGGCGCCCTGACCCATGGCGCCGACGTCGGCCCCTTGCAGCGTGTAGCTCCAATGGCCGCTACCGTCAGCGGTGATGCTGCGGATGTTGCCGCTACCCAGCGTCAGGGCTAGCCGGGCGCCGCCTTCGGCAGTACCGGTGAGCATGACGCCAGCGGCGAGTTCGCCGACATTGATGGCGTTGTCTCCGGCCACCACGTCAATGACCGGTGCCGCGGGGGCAAGCGTGTCGACGGTCACCGAGCGCACGCCGGCGCCGCTGACGTTGCCGGCGCCATCAGTAGCTACGGCACGGATCGTCGTTGCGCCGTCGGCAGAAATCTCGCCGCCGCTGAAAGCGGCAGTCCAGCGCCCTTCAGTAGCGACGGAGGTCTTGGTGGTGGCTCCCCAGGTGACGGCTAGACTGGTTCCGGCTTCGGCAGCGCCAGTGATGGTTACCCCGAGTGCTTTTTCCGCGCCGTTAACAACGTTGTCGGCGGCTACCGAATTGATCAACGGGGTCGCTGGAGCGACAGTGTCCACCTGGACCACGTAGGCGCTGCTCGGATTGCCCTGGTTGCCGCCGGCGTTTTCGACCACCGCGGTAAATTGATGGCTGTGCGCCGCGAGAGCTGCGGGCGCGTAGGTCCACTGCTGGCCCGTAACCGTGGCGGCACCCAGGCGCACGGCACCATCGTAGACGACCACTTGGTCACCCACCGCAAGCGTGCCGACAATGGCGCCGGACAGCAGCGGCAGGGTGTCGTTGGTCAGGCCACCGCTGCTGACATTGCCGACGCCCTGCGGTACGTCGTCGTCAAAGCGGATAATGGTCGCAGTGGCGGAGGGCACCGTGGCATTTACCGTGAGCGCATAACTGCCGCCCGCGGCCCCACGATTGCCCGCAGCGTCTTCGACGCGAGCACTGAATGAGTGGCTGCCGTTGCCTAGACTCGGCGTGTCGAAAGTCCAGGTGGCGCCACTGACCGCAGCTTCACCCAGGCGATTGCCGCCGTCGTAAACGGCCACCACTTCGCCACTGCCAAGGCTGCCGCTGATGCTGCCAGCCAGACCGAGCGTATTGTCATTGGTGCTTGCGCCGTTGGCGACATTGCCGGTAGTCGGCGCGACATTGTCATTGGCGCCAGTGATCGCCGCAGTCGCTGTGGGAGCGACGGTATCGATGCTGATACTGCGCGTTCCCGCCGGCCCGGTGTTGCCGGCAGCGTCGGTGGCCGTGGCGCTGAGGGTCTCGGCACCCTGCCCCATGGCTGTAATGTCTGCGCCCGAGAGCGTGTAGGTCCACCCGCCGGTGCCGCTGGCGCTCACGCTACGGGTAGAGCCACCCAGGGAAAGATTCACCGTGGCGCCTGCTTCGGCGACGCCGCTGACCACGGACCCCTGTTCGCTGGCACTGATCCGGTCATCACCCGCAAGCACATTGATCAGCGGGGCAGCGGGCGCCTGGGTATCGACATTTACCCCGATCGCCACGGCGCCAATACTGGTATTTCCCGCTCGGTCGGTCAGCGTTGCGCTCAGACTGTGCGCCCCATCGGCAAGCAGGGGCGCCTCGACGAGCTTGTAGCCGGCCATGACGTCGCTGGCAGTGAGTGTCGCCAGCGGCCCAAGCTGGACGTTGTAATCCTTGAGCAGGAGCGTATCGCCGGCCACCACAGCGCTACCGTCGGTCGCCGTGTTGTTGAAGCTCACCCGGACCATCGGGGTGCCATCATTGGTAATCGCAGCCGCCGTCAGCGTCGGCCTGGCGGGGGCGACGAGATCCAGGGAGTGGCTTTGGGCGCGGGAGATCCCGGCCAGGTCGCCCGCCAGATCAATGGCCAGAAGCGTGCCGGCAATGCTGCTCTGCACCACAGGGGTTACGCTGACGCCGCTCAGCGCCTGGGTGAGGGTATTGGAGTCGGTCAGGGTCAGCGGACCGCCAGCATGGATCATGTCCGCCAGATTGGCGACGATCGCCTGCGCGGCGACTGCCTGCCCAGTGGAAGCCAAGGCAAGGAGGGTCGCCACCTGTGCCGCCGCCTGCTGGGCGGCCAGAGCGCCCGCATCGGTCGCCGACAGCGGATCATAATTCGTCAGGCTCACGCCGACTGGCAGATGCAGGCCAAACGCGTTCGCAACGGCATGCGACGCGGCCGCAGCATCGGCCGCTCCGCCCGAGTCCAGCAGCGCCTGCACCAGCGTCGTGAGGGGGTTGACGGTGGTCGAGCCCGCAGGTGCCTTGATGGCGACCGTATTCGGCAGGCCAGTATCGATACTCACGCCGCCGACTGCGATGATCGTGCCTTGTGGAGTCCCACCGGACAGGAAGAAGTCACCGTTCGCGTCGGTGACGCCAACGCGAAAGTCGCTGGCAGGGTCGGCCACGCCATTGTTGTTGGTGTCGATGTAGACCGTCGCTCCGCGCACGTAGCCATCGGCCACCTTGCCGGAGAGGAAGCTGTCGGCGTCGTTACCGGCCGCGTCTTGTACGGCCGTCAAATCATCGCGCCCCCTGTCCGCGTCCGTGTACCTGACAGCCACGTTGAGGTCCAGGGCGTTCAGCGCAACGGCCAGTGTCAAGGTGACGGTGTTGTCCGAGATCACGGGATTGCCAAGGAGCGGGCGCGAGACGCTGTTGACCAGCACCTCGAACTGCCCGACAGCCGGCCCGTGGGCCGGGTCAAGCGGACCGTCGAAAACAATCGTCACCTCAGATCCAGCTGCCTGCATCGACACCGGGACAGGTGCAGACGTGTCCACCGTCACCAGGCGCGTTGCCGCCGCACTGGCATTAGTGGCCGCATCGAGGGCAATAGCGCTGACGCTGGCGTTACCGTCAGAGGGCAATTCTCCGCTGACAAAAGTGACCGCCCAGGTACCGCTGGCGGTGCTCACCGCTGCCTTGCTGACGTTGCCCCAGGTGACCGTCACGGTGGAGCTGGCTTCGGCCGTTCCGGTAACGGTGATTCCTGCGGTTTTCTCCGCCAGGTTGACCCGATCATCGATAGCGACCCGGTCGATGATTGGCGCATTTGGCGGCACCGTGTCAGGCGGTGCGCTGGTGACGCCGCCGGAGGGCGTTCCTCCAGTACCAGTACCAGTACCACCGCCACCGCCACCGCCACCACCACCACCACCTGCGGCAGCCGCGGCACCGATCACACCCACTCCGAGCAGTGCCAGCAGAGTCGGCTGCGAGGGTCCGGTCGCTGCCATGGCATCCGCCCCAGCCGTGCTCTCCGCAGCGCTTTCGGTGGCAGAAGGTTTTTCTTCGCTGACGGCGGAGTCGGTCGGGGCATCGCCGGCGCCGGCGCCGGCGGCCCCTCCGGAACCTGCCTGTGCGAGCAACAAACGATCGGCGGCAGAACCCTCGATATCCTCCAGCTGGCTCGACAATTCGTCGTCGATGGGCTGCTCCTTTGCGTCGTCAGAAGACAGGGGCAATTTGCCCTCAAGCCCGGGGGAAACGGGAATACGCGTCGCGGCATGTGTTCCCCGCGAGCCATCGGCGCCAAGCTTGCTTACAAGGGCTTTTCCAAGCATTTGTGGAAATGCGTTCTGATCCATGTCTCCCTACCCCCTGTCAGGACGCCCGTCAGGAACGTCGCGTAGACAATCAATTCACCCTTGACCTCGAAGCCGACGAGGCGCCATATCCAACGATTTTCGAAGAGACTTGCAAACCCCTGTCCGCTCAAACGGCTTCGATCAAGGGCCGCAGAAAATGCAAGCCCAGCCGGCCGCGACGCAGGACATCATGGGTAATTTCTGTTCGCTTCAACGACAGCGAAAACACACCGGAAATCGACCAAAGGACCCAAGGACAGCAGGG
>Ga0058864_1045717_pt1 | contig 15044 bp, 15 predicted proteins | sample TNRReaAnaerobRNA_FD_61087 | JGI IMG/M metagenome (GOLD analysis project Ga0058864, IMG submission 61087) | Wastewater treatment Type I Accumulibacter community from EBPR Bioreactor in Madison, WI, USA - TNR Reactor, Time B -10min-Anaerobic_... | ecosystem: Engineered > Bioreactor > EBPR >... | reverse complement strand
CCGTCGCGAGGTCATGCATCATCGAACTCGCAGGACCCGACGAAGGAAGGCGCAGCCGATCGAAAGAAGTCAGCGAACACGATCATTCGCAAACTGACTCAGGGACTGTAGTCCCGAGGAGCATCAAGGCATTCTGCCGCGATGAGCGGCTCACAGAAGGCCTCGATGGGGCCGCCGGCGCCCTACCTTCACCGTGCTCCCACAGGCCTTCGAGTACTGGGGAGGAATTTGCCCACGCTTCTCGACCGAGCCCGCGCGCTGCCCTGTTCGCTGCTGGCAGCGCCTAATTCCCGGGCAGTGGAAAGTTTCCCTTGGCGGAGGCCGGTCGAAGGCGGCTTTCCACCGTTTGTCCACCGCTTACCCACAGGGTTGCCAGCGCATTCTGTGGACAGGGACAGGACTGCTCCGTGTTTGCCCAACAGAAAGCGCAGCAGACGTTCGCTGCTTGGCTTGGTTACCTATACTGGAAGTACATTCCTCCCAAGGAGCACCAGCGATGAAGATGAATATGCTGCGTTTTGGCACGATCGAGGTTGAGGGCGCGCGTTACGACTACGATCTCGTTATCGAACAGGGAAGCATCCGAAAGCGAACGAAGGGGCCCTCAAAGACCTATCGCGCAGCTTATGGGCATACGCCCTTCTCCGCCGACGAAGCCATCCCTTGGCACGGGAAACGGCTGTACATCGGAACGGGGATGTACGGCGCGTTGCCAATCATGCCCGCTGTCTATGCCGCCGCCGAGAAGAAGGGCATCGAGGTGGTCGCGCTGCCGACCCCGGAAGTCTGCAGCAAGCTGGAACGGATGAAAGCCGACGACGTCAATGCCGTCCTGCACGTGACCTGTTGAGGAACCGTCCGGACGCCCAGGCAGTGTCCTGCCGTCTGCCCGCGATTGTGGCGACAGTGATTTTCCGGAGGGACGGGCGGGATCCCTGCCATGTGAATACCGCCTCGATGAAGATCGGCAAGGAGGCTTGTTCAATATCTCGTGTTCCAGCCGGAGAAGTAGAAGCGGCGGTGATTGCCCAAGTCAGGAAAGTGCTACAAGCCCCCGAGGTCATGTCACAGGCCATCCGGGAAGTGGTGGCCCTTGATCCTACCGCCGATGCGCAGGAAACCATTCTGACCCTGCAATCCATCGAACCGGTGTGGGACGAACTCTTCCCGACCGAGCAGGCCAGGATCATTCAACTATTGGTGGAACGGGTGACCGTCAGCCCCACCGGTCTGCGCATCGACATGAAAACCGCAGGCATGAAGGAACTGATCCAGTCCGTCATCCCTGAAAAGAAAGCAGCATGATGGCCAAGGCAGAAGTCGCCTCGGCAGAAGTCTCGGCAGAAGTCGTCTCCGTCGAAATCCCGATGACCTTCAAGAAGCGAGGCGGGCGCAAGGTGATCGTTCTACCCGATGGCACGCACGGCAATCCGATGCCGATGGCGACCATCGACAACACCATGATCAAGGCCATCGCGCGGGCATTTCGCTGGCAGCGATTGCTGGAGAACGGTACCTACGGTTGTCAGGACGAGATTGCCAAGGCGGAAAAGATCGGGCCTTCGTTCGTGAGTCGGGTCATCCGATTGGCGTTGCTGGCACCAGACATCGTGGAGGCGATTCTCGCGGGGAAACAGCCGGCACATCTGACGTTGCGAGATTTGATGCAGCCATTTCCGGTGGAGTGGGCGGGGCAGAGGTTGCAGTTCGGGATTGGTTGCGCGGGGTGAGTGCATGCTTGGCGTCTGGCAACTGTCGCTTACAATCGCCTTCTGGACTGGCTTCTGGCGCTTCGGTCCAACGAGGTTTGTTGGCTGCGATAGGTTCACCCTTGGGCGCGCGCTTTCGGCAGGAAAACTAGTACCGTTCGTAGGAGCACATCAATTCACATCATGGACGAGCCAGACATCACTAGAACCTTTGCCCGCTTCAAGGAACACCTTCCGAGTGAAGGCGACTTGACGCTGATGATCCTCAAAGGCCATTTGCTCATTGAGGAGCAAATAAATCGCCTAATTGACACACGCGTTCCAAAGCACGACGCGCTCAAGGATGCCGATCTAACGGCTCATCAGAAGATTTGCCTCGCCGAAGCAATGGTAGAGGAGACGTCCCCGGATGGCGAGGACGCTTGGCTTTGGCCGGCGATAAAGAAACTCAACAAGCTACGAAACGACGTTGCTCACCATTTGTCGCAGCCCGGAATCCGGGACCGAATAGAAGACTTTATCAAGCGAGTGCCCGCAGGGTGCCCCGACAGTGTGAACATGTGCCTAGGGTTCGAGGTTGCGCTGTGGGTGACATGCTCAGCGGTTTGCCTCAGGATCAATGCCCCCGATCCAACCGAATTTGAGCACGCGCACTAATCGGGTAGCCGCAGGTTTCTCCCCCGGCCACCACGCCACCCACCGTGTGGATGCGCAACGAACTGTTCAACAAGAGGCCGCGTGTCATTCAACACCGGCAGACCACGTAGAATGCCGTCAATCTGCTGCGAACCGCCAGCGATTGAGGCGGGCGCTGTAGGGACGGCGGATAAAAGCGATTAGCACGTATGGCGGAACACTTTTCCATTCAGAACGCTCTTTCTGCGGACGGATTGCTTGCGACTCTCGCAGCGACGGATCTACACGTGCCGGGTCGCACGACAGGCCGAACGACACAACAGACAGAACGGTGGACGGTGTGTCGGCTACTGGCAACCCTTACGTCGATAGATCGCCTGCGCTTCCCTTTATCTGTTTCGCACGAGGACAAACCAGACTTCCGACTCGAGTTCGATGGGAGAAGTGTTGGCATCGAAGTCACAGAAGCAATCTCTACGGACTACTCAAAATGTCTCGCGCTCGCAGAACGGGAAAAACCGGGCGCGCTAATCGATATGTCGCTGTTTCGGTGGGGGGGTGAACCCAAGACCACAGCGGACCTGCGCGAGATCATTCAAGCTACTGAGCTGCAAGGAGGCGGGTGGGATGGAGAAAGCGCTGAGGTGGAATGGGCGCACTACATAGAGAGCATTGTGTCCGTTAAGAGCCGCAAAGCCGCCGCATACACTCATCATGATTGCCGGTGGCTCGCGATCTACGACAATCTGCCATTGCCCCACGTCCATCTTGCACGTGGGGCTGAGAAACTACGGCCGCTTCTCGCCCCTTGGGATGACCACGTCGAGTTCCATGCCGTTTTTATCGAGCACGGCCCAGTCATCCTTGAGTTGACGCCTCGCAGTGTCTCGGTTCATAACTTGAATGATCTGTGGTAGGTCCGAACACCCAGTTGCAGCATCACCGTCCGCCCAACTGCTGCGCCCGCTTTTGAGCGTGGTTAGGTTTCATGATCGGCCCCTAAATCCGCCCTTGCCGTGCGACTGGCAGGGGGCCTTTCCAAAGCTCGCGAGGCCGTTCGTGGTCTGCGTTGCAGATTCAATGTGTCGAGCCACGTGGCTCTCCTCTCGCAGCAATAATTTGCGCAAGGACCTCCTTCAGGCTACGGGGCTTTGCGGGGTGGGATGCGGGCGAGGCGCCATTCGGCTTTGCTTCCACTTTTTCCTGAAAGTTCTCAAGTGCCACTGTTACGACCTTCTCGACCTCGCTGACAAAGTCGAGGACCGCGAGATCGCCGCGAGCATCCGGGATGGGAACCCAGCGCTGGTAGATGCCGTCGATCCGGATTCGTCGGGTGATCGTGCTACCGGCGCCGCGCGGTATCCAGGCGTTGTGCCATGAGGGTTGGGGCTGTTCGCGCAGTCTTCGGCGGGCAAGTTCAGGAAGATTTTTTGTGATTGCGGTCTTCAGTTGCTCGATGGCATCACGCTTTTCCTCGGGCGTCGGATCGCCGGTCCAGCCGATCGGACTTTCAATGAAGCGCGACACGGCGCTTTCGAGCGTCGCCCGGAGGTTGGCGGTGGGTCGGAGTTCAAAATCCTCCCCCCAGTTCTCCGCATAGCGTCGGCTCAAAGCCTTGAGGGTTTGCCATGACCGCTCTTCGAGTATTTCCTTCCATTGTGCCCGGAACTCGCGGGCAGCTTCTTGTATCGCCATCATGAGAAACGCCATGTTGTATTCAGGCATGGCGACCGGTCTTACCACCGGCGGCTGGGCGGTCATAAGTTGGTTCAGCAGCCTGTTCAGTTCAGGTTCCGCGCCGCGCGCTCCAAACTTGTCCAGGCGGCCGAGGTAGTAAGTGTGATCCTGAAGTCGATCGACGAGGAAGCGGGCTGATTCGTGTGGGAGTGACTTTGATAGCTGGTTGTCTACGACATTGCGCAGCCCGGAAAACACTTGATCGTGTAGGCGCTGGCCCTTTAGGCCAGACGCTGACGCCATGTCCATGTGGGTGAAGACCATCGCGAGCTTTCGCGTTAGCCCGGAGTTGGCGACGCTTTCCAGTGCTTTGCCAGCAGCGAAGTTGGTCAAGCCGCTCTTCGCACTGTCGACAAGGATAATGAGGTCGGCCTCGTGCATCAGAGATGCCGTTTGTTCGGGCAGGTCTGCTGTGGCGTTGGCTTTGTGGCCCAGGCCTTCTGTGTCGATCAACACCAGCCGCGGGTCGGTTTCTGCCCACTCAGCCTTGAACGGTCCTTTTACGCGAAGCCCATTCACCAACGGGGTGAGGAGGCGGCCCCACCACCGGTCGCTGATGCCAGAAAAGAAGCGCAGTGATGCAATGAATTCCGTTCGCTGTTCGGGTAAAGATTTCAAGTGCCACGCCCTTGGCCAGCTGGTATTTGACCGCTCAAACTTGCCGAGTGTTAGTGCATCGTCGAATTTGGTGCGTAATTCGTCAAGGATGTCGGAGACGAGTTCGAGGAAATCATCGGAGGCATCGGCGTACTCTTCGATCAGATCAAGCGCGGCTGCACGGTCTTGCGGGGGCATCGTGTTGAGGGGGCCGTACTCGCCCTCAATGATCGCCTGCTGGTGCTTGGCAATTTCGATTATTCGCTGAACGTATTCGCAAACTTTCGCGGCATTGCGTTCACGTGCCATCGCAGGGACTGCGAGTGCACCATCCTCAGGGCCGCTGTCGTCTTCATCATCATCGTCGTCCGCATATGGGTCGATCTCTTCATCTTCATCGTCGAGGTCGCCCAGTAAATACTTAAGGCGAAACCGCATGTCGCTCTTTTCGAGAAACGTGCGCGCGACCAGTTTCGAGTCGCCGTCAACCGCTTCCACGATCGCGGCCGATACGCTTTCCTCGACTTCAAAGCGCGTTTCATGTTCTGACATGAAGGTAACCACAGCCTCAAAGTGACCGGGGTGGAGGATGACTTCAGTCGGAAAGGTGGTTGTCCGATTCAACGAGGTCGACGGAAACGCTTCCTTCTTGGGGTGGGTTCCAATAAGTTGGCGTACCAATGTCGTTTTGCCCGCCCCAGGTACACCAAGCAGTAGCACCTTTGCATAACCATCGTTCGGGGCGGGCATTGGGAGCAGCTTGTCTCTGAGCGGTCGCGCGTTGAGTGCCCTTGGCTCAATCTCGCCGTAGAAGATTTCTATGACTTCCGGCTCATACCGTTTTTCTGCTTCACCGCGCGCTCCAAGTGACCACAAGGCGCTATTCGCCAGCAAGTCATTTAGTTGGCTAACGAGCAGGTCAGCTCGATCGCTGTCTTTGGTCCCGAGGCCCTTTCGCGTCTTCTTCCCCGGCTTGTCACCAGCATCTAAGCGCAATGGATGTCTAAATTCGACTAGCCATGCTTGACGGCCAGGGTTCTGCTTCGCGGTGGCGGTGTAGTTGTGTGCCATGTCACCTTCCTTGATGTTCCAGAATGTTCCAATTCTAACGTGAAGATTTCTTTTGTCAATAAACTTGGAACACTGTGGAACATCTTTAGTTGGCAAATCGTTTGGTGGAGGAAAACTCAAATTTTGATGTCGAATTTCGGGTGGTTTGGGTCGTTAGTTCACATTAGCCAAATCGAAAGGCCCCTTTCCGGATGAAACCCAGCCATGCGGCAGCGAACCGACGCACTGCTGACCGAAGTGCTCAGCAGGTCGAAGGGCGGCAAAGGCCGATCACTTGCCCGTGGTCTGACGGCTCGGGATGGCCGCTCGACTTTGACACCCGCCGTTGAACCATTCGTGGGACGAATAACCGCAGAGGGCCGGAAGGCGGCATAGCCTACCGTAGCGACGAAGCCCTCACCCATCGCGCCCTGACAAAGAGCGGCCACACGGCTACCGTTTCGCCGCCACCAAACGTCCTTTCAGTTTCGACCAGCGTCGCTCCACTTGCTTGCCCTTGACGGCCATGGCCAGCGCCCTCTTCTGGCCGACCAGCACCACCAGGCGGACCAGGTGCGATCAGCTACAAGAGCATAGCGTGGTGGCGGCAGTGGCTGACGCGTGCGGTGAAAAGCCGTATTTTTCTTCCGGTACCCAGTACATGTACGGGCCTCACCCACCCAGTAGCGCTCGTGGACGTATCCTCAGCATTCGAGGAGAATATCTCCCAAAGAGAGTCGCTTAGCCAGCAAGCGGCTTAGAAAGGGGGGGCAGGATGGCGATCAGGTTCCGCAGACGAATCAGGCTTGCTCCGGGTCTGCATCTCAACCTTTCCGGCAGCGGGCTGAGCCTTTCCGCCGGCCCCAGGGGCGCCTCCATGACATTCGGCGGGCGGCGCGGCACCTATATGAACACCGGCATCCCGGGAACAGGCCTCTACGCTCGTCAACGCGTCGGCGCTACCACTCGATCGCTCAGTCCCACTACTTCTCCATCGACTAGCAGCAGCTCCGGTACCGGCACCGTTTCCATCACGATCTCGGTCGAGGATGACGGCACCGTCGTGTTCCGGGACGCGAGTGGCAGCATCCTCGACGACGGGCTCGCGCGACGCGTCAAGCAGCAGGCCAAGGACGCCATCCAGAGCCTCATGCAGGGCGCCTGTGATGAGATCAACGGCCACATCGAGGCCCTCGAACAAATCCACCATACCACCCCGTCCCCGGACTGGCGCGCGGCCTACGAGCCCCAACCCTACGAAGAGCCTAAGCCTCCCAAGCCGGTGCTGCGCAAGTACGGCATCCTCGACAAGCTGCTCAGCTCCCGACGCGCGGGGATCGACAGGGAGAACGCCGATGCCGAGGCGGCCTATAACGCCAGCGTTCGCGCCTGGGACAGCCACCGCCAACAGCACGAAGCCCGCGAGCTTGCCCGCAAAGCCATCATAGAGGAGAGGGTGCTCACTGAGCTGCCGGCTATGGAGATTGTCCTGGAGGAGAGCCTGATGGACATCGTCTGGCCGCGTGAAACAGCCCTGTCCTCAGAGATTCGCGACCATGGTCGGGTAGTGATGATTGATGTCGATCTACCGGAGATTGAGGACCTACCAAGGAGAACAGCTGCGATGCCCGCCAGGGGCTACAAGTTGTCCATCAAGGCGCTTCCGGTCACTCGACACCAGCAACTCTACATGCGGCACGTTCACGGTATCGGTTTCCGGATCATCGGCGAGACCTTCTTCGTGCTTCCCAAGGCCGAGGAGGTCGTTTTGTCCGGTTACACGCAGCGCCCTGACACGGCCACAGGGGAAGTTCAGGATCAATACGTGTACTCGGTTCGGGTCAATCGGCGCGACTTTTCGGGGATCAACTTCGCCAACCTGAAGGTCGTCGACCCTGTAGAGGCTCTTGGCCGGTTCGACATCCGTCGGGAGATTACTAGGGCCGGGTTGCTCAAAGAAATTGTGCCGTTTGAAGGACCTGCCGCAGCATGAGCGCCGACGCTGGAAGCGCCGTGGGGCGATACGGACAAGCTAGGCTCCGAGTTCAAGAGGTCCTAACCGGCGTCGCAGCCGATACCTTCGGGCGTATCGTCATGTTCAGCCTGATCGGGCTAATCCTGCTCAACGTGCTCGCCGTCATGGCGGAGAGCGTGCACTGGATCAAAGCGGATTACGGAAGCTGGCTATCCGGGTTCGAGACCTTCTCGGTCACGGTATTCGTGGTTGAGTACATGCTGCGGATATGGTCGTGCACGGCCAACCGCCGGTTTCGCGGTGTGGTACGAGGGCGTATCCGGTTCGCCCTGACTCCGCTGGCGATTGTAGACCTGCTCGCCGTGCTACCGACCCTGCTGCTCTGGGTGGGAGTGGACCTCCGATTCCTGCGACTGATCCGCCTTGCAAGACTGATGCGATTGGCAAAGCTGGGCCGTTACTCCCGTGCGCTTCAGGCTATCTGGCAGGTTGTGCGAGGCAAACGCGCTGAACTCCTTATGGCGCTCATGTGGATGGCCGTGATCTTGGTCATGGCGTCCTCGCTCATGTACATGGCTGAGAACGAACAACAGCCCGAGGCGTTCTCGAGCATTCCGGCGACGATGTGGTGGGGCATCATGACGCTGACCACGGTCGGGTACGGAGATGTGTACCCGATCACGACTCTGGGCAAGTTGACCGCAGCCGTGATTGCCGTTGTGGGCATAGGGCTGTTCGCGCTGCCGGCGGGCATTCTGGGGTCGGCATTCGTTGAGCTTCGGGAGCAGCAGAAGGCTGAACAGAAAAGCGTATGCCCGCATTGTGGGAAGCCCGTCGATGGCCACACGAAAGCTGGAGATTGAATCCCAGCAGCTCTGTCGACGTTTTCAACCCTCGGAATGCTCTTGGCCGAATTGGCCGAAGAGCAGACATCCACCTCGAATTTGTGGATGACGACTCAACACCAGATAGCCGACCGGCAAAGAGTCGAAGGCCGTATGACTCGTCAGAGTCGGAACCGGATATGACTCACCACCGCGGTGACGCCTCGTCTCTTGAGTTCTAATGCGAGCGTGGTCACGCGGTTGCCGTTCCGTTGTCACCAGTGGTTCTTTCAGTTTCCACCAGCGGCCCCGCCTGTTTGCCCTTGACCACCATGACCAGCGCTCCCATTGGGCACCTTCGCTTTCACCAAAGGCGTACATCAGGCCGCCTGCCGCAGCGGTATGTCTTTGGCTGACGCCTGGACGCGTTCGCGCAGTTCCTTGCCAGCGGTGAAATGGGGTACATACTTCGCGCGTACCGAAACCGCGGCCCCGGTTTTTGGATTGCGGCTGTTCCTCGGTTGCAGGTAGTTCAGCCGAAAACTTCCGAAACCACGGATTTCGACTCGATCTCCTTGTGCGAGGGAGCAGCCGATGGCGTCGAGGATTTCTTTGACCGCGACGTCGGCATCCTTCACCGTCAGCGTTGGGAATCGGGATGCGATGGCGGCGATCAGATCAGTGCGAGTCATGGCAGCATTCTACCGTCGGAGTTTGCGTCGTCCTGCATCGTCTGAGTGGAAGCTCTTGCATAAAGGTGGGAAGCGGACCTGACGTTGAAGGATCTGATGGCACCGTTTCCTGTGGAGTGATCGGGGGGAATGGAATTCGGGATGGGTAGCTGATGCTTCGGTGGTCTACCTCAAAGAAAGGCGTGGTGCCGCCACAGTCGTCGCTTACAATCACCACAGGTCCCGCCTCGAAATCCGGTGCCCTATCGCCTTACGCGGATGGCGGGAGAAAAGCAGTGACAAGTCGCCCGCCAGGCTTCCGAATCATCAAATTCAAGAACCTAGGGCAAACGCGCCAAGACTCGAAAGCCCGACCGGTCGCTGATCTAGGGAGAGCTTTTGTCGATTGACGTGCCTACGCTTCCAGTTGAAGTCAGCCGCACTTTTTCTCCTTTCGAAGAAGCGGCCTCGGACGAGCCTGACTTTGAATTCTGGTTCCGACACAACGATGAACACGGAATCAATTGGAACGATCTCATCGGGAAGCGGCTGGTGGTCGTTGTTGGCGAAGCTGGGATTGGCAAGACATACGAGTTCCGTACTCAGGTACGGCGACTTCGCTCGGCCAAAAAGGCGGCTTTCTTTATTCCGCTGAACCTTCTTGTAAACCCGGATGATTGGGCGATTGCTCTCGGTGAGGACGCCAGCCTGTTTGAACGCTGGAAGAGCGGCACGGACCAAGGGTACTTCTTTCTCGATGCGGTCGACGAAGCGCGGCTGACAGGGCCGACTGCTCTGCGGCGGGCGCTGGCCTGTATGAAGAGCGTGCTTGTTGGCCAGACTGAACGGGCGTCGCTCTTCGTGTCAAGCAGAGTCAGCGACTGGAACCTCAGCCAGGTGCGGAACCTAATCGAGCAGGAACTGGTCCTGACGGTCCCGATACCGACGTCGAACCAAGCTGACGATTCTACTGACACCACGCCGCAGGACACGCCATCCGGGAAAACCGTGCCCCTTGTCGTTTACAGCCTTGACGGCTTATCTGTCGATGCAGCGAAACGGCTCGCAGGGCACTATGGCGTACAAGTAATCAGCGAGTTCTGGGAAGCAGTGGAAGATGGAGCCTATGAGTTCCTCGCAAGTCGACCTCTGGACCTGGAATGGATGGCTTCACGCTGGAAAAGTGCCGGGGAGCTGGGTACCTTCGTGGAATTGCTGGAGGATGCGGTCACCAACCGGCTACGGGAGAAGAACCCCGGGTACGTCGACGCGGGCGTTTCTCTGTCTCCCGACCAACTACGTTCCGGGGTAGAGGCATTGGCCGCTGCAAGCATTCTCTCGGGCAATGCCTACTTCCAAGTCGAGACTGGCGTTGCTCCACCCGGAGTGATCACTCTTGGCGACCCTCTGCCCGACTGGAAGCCCGATGAGTATCAGCGGTTACTGGGTTCCGCGATCTTCGACGAAGCGACCTACGGGAGGGTCCAGTTCCACCACCGTGCCCTTCGGGAATACCTGGCGGCATGGTGGGTGAAGCGACGGCTGGATGTGGGCTTGCCCTTCGGCGACGCATGGGCACTGTTCGTCGGAAAACCCTACGGCGAGGAAATCCTTCTGCCGTCCCACCGACCCGTCTTGTGCTGGCTCTCGGCGTTGGACGTAAGAGTACGTACGCGCGTCATCCGGGCATTTCCGGAGATGGTCATCTTCGAGGGTGACCCCCAGCAATGGAGCGTCGATGAAGTCGTGGGGGCTTTTGCCGGGTATCTGGATCGCGTTAAGTCAGGCTTCCGAGCCGACTGGTATAACGACCCGTCAGAGTTTCGCCGGGTTGCCAAAATGATTCCGCCTGCGCAGCTTTCGACCTGGATAGATGCGTATCGAGACGATCTGGAAATACTGGTCAAACTGTTGACCGTAATCAAACATGGTCGAGTGACCGTTTGCGCAGATCAAGTTTTCGCCCTGTACCGAGACCGACAGGACGTTCCACGGCTGTTGGGGCCTTCGCTTGATACCTTGTCCATAGTCGCGACCTCCGACCATCGGGCACAGATTACCAAAGACCTACTTACCGGTCGGCTGGCCGGCAATGAAAGGATCGCAGCAGGAATTCTGGCTGTCGGCCTAGCGCATTTGACTTTCGATCAGCTGCTGAATGCTTTTGCGCAAACCCAGTCGGAACACCCCAACGGCGGCGGTACCATGGCGTGGGTGGTGAAGTCAGACATCTTGCCGAAAGCCACCCTGCAAGAGACGACGTTGCTGCTCGCAGCCATTGTTTCACTCCTGCCCGATCTTGACGCCAGGACTCTTGCATGTCGATCCGAGACCAAGGACAACCGCGACGGCTGGATGCTTTCGGTCGTGCCCGACGTACTTCTCAAGTGCCTCAACCTATCGCCACCGCGAGACAAGGACAGTATCGCACTCCTCAAATGCGCTGCCCTTGTCATGGAGAAACTCAGACACACGTTGTATGCCAACGAGCAGGACTTTCAAGACCTTCGCGCCGCGGTTGCCAGGTTTCCCGAGCTTCGCCGGGAAGTTGCGCTTGGAATCGCCCGCTCGGACATACCACACGGTATCTCGACACTCACGTGGGGATCGGGGCTCGTTCACCTGGATCGAGCAGACCTGGATTGGCTTATACGGGCAGCAAATGACCCGAGTGCCGACTCCGCGGAGCGCGATATATGGTACCGCATTGCCCGCGATATCGCCTTAATGCGCCTTCGCGGTGGGGCCAGGAGCAAGGTGCTAAATGAGCTGGCTACCGGCCCGAACGCAGAGCAGCGGCTTGAAGATATCCATCGGATGAGAGCGGAATGGATACAGGGCGCGCGAACTCGGCGAGGATGGGCACATCAGAATATGGCGCGAAAGAGAGTGACGTCGGCACGCGAGCTGAGCGAAAGCGACAGCAACAAGGCTGCCTTGTTGAAGAAGATCTCTGGAATCCGGGATGGCTCTGATTCCAGCCTGATTGTATGGCTCGTTCGTCATGCAGCCGCGAAGGACGAAACAAACCGGTACACGAAGGTGAGCGTAGACGCGATCCATCGCGAATTCGGGCTTGAGATTGGAACCGCTTTCGACGAGGGGCTGGCCCGAGCCTGGCGGTACATCGATGTGCCGGACTCGACGGCATACCTAGACAACAGCGTGCCATGGTTGGGAATCGTCGGACTGGCCAGCGCGAATCACGCCTTCCGAACCGGGCTGGGCACCACGGAGTTGACGAAAGAGGAACTCGACAGAGTCGTTCGCTTCTGCGTTTGGGAGCCTGACCGCCTCGAGCCCTGGTTCACAGAGCTCGCGCAGAATCGTCTGGATCAAGTCTGCAGTGCACTGGCGCCGTGGTTCGATTTCGAGCTGGCGCTGAGCACCGAGGCTCCGGTTCGACGAGTCATCAATATGGTATTGGCGGGACCCGCGTCTCTTCAAGAGGCAATACTACCGAGGGTCGTCAAGGCTATTCGCGAGGGAGCGATTCCAAATGAGGAGCGGCGACGAACGTTGGTATTGGCGATTGCCGACGTCCTTCCTACTGGACGCGATTTCATGGGGGAAGTTGCGGCAAGCGCGCTTGAGGTAGGTTTCACAGCTTCGCCCCAACGCTTCGAAGCCGGCTGGTTCCGCGACTGGGCGAGCATCGATTTCGCCGGTGCGTGGAATGGGTTGATGGAGCATCGCGACAAAGGGCGTTTTGCTAAGAACGAACTCGTTGAGCAAGTTTCGGCCGTGTTGGACGGAAACAGCCAATTTTGGAACCAGCAGGCGGGAGACGAGAGAAAAGCCTCAGCGCTTGCCGCATTGTTCGGACTGGCCGACGAGTATCTTCGTGATCCAGAGAAGCGCACGACCGCTCAGCCGGATGCCGTCGGACTGTCACCTAGGAGAAAGGTGCTAGAGCTGTGGAATCGGATCCCAGGTATGCTATCGAGCTGCGGAGGCCCGCGTGCATACGATGCGCTGATGACCCTTGCCAAAGGTTGTGCGGATCCTGGGCATGCCTCGTGGATAAGATCGCAAGCTTACCAGCAAGCCGCACGGGAAGCCGAGGACGCCACGCGGATCTCGGCGGCCGCACTACCGTCAATAGGGGAACCCTACATTCGCGCCGCGCGTACGGAGCACGAGTTGTTTCTGCAGGTCATGGCGCGGCTGGTGGAGATCGCCAATGGCGTCGAGAAGGGACCGTTCAGCGAGCGAGGCTTGTTCCCTGCGGAAGTCGATGAGAAGCAACTTCAGCTCTGGCTTGCGGCCCGCCTGGAGGACACTCCACGTCGAAGTTTCACTGCCGCCTTCGGGGTTACTCGCGAGCCGACTGTCGACGCCGACAAACGCACCGACATCGAAGTATCCAGCAATGCGGGCAAGGTCTGTATCGAAATCAAACCGCTCGACAAGGCCAGAAATTATTCAGCCCAGAGCCTGGCCGAGGACACCTTGGGAAGACAGCTCATCGGGCAGTATCTGCGTGGCAAGAACAGCCGGCACGGAATTCTGGTCGTCTTCCGGCTTGATTCGAAGAGCTGGCAGATTCCCGGGCGCCACGGCAATCGACCGTTCAGTGAGCTTGTTGATTACCTTCGGGAACGGGCACGAGTCGTGGTGGCAAACGATTCCACAATCCTAGGGCTTGAGGTACTCCCGATCGACTGCACGGCACCGTCTTGAGTTAGGTTCCGCTCTCCATGGATCCAGCGTCGCGTTATGGACATGCGTCGAATGTCCATAGGACACCTTGGCTGGGTACGGGACGGCGGCTAGCGCGTCGACTAAGGCAACGTCATCAACATTAGGCCAGGGAAGCCTGGCGGCCAAAGGCGCATGGGGCACTCTGGCGCCGCACGTGCTCGTGAGCCAAGCAGGAAAGGTAGAACAGACGAGCGACGCATTGAGGAATGGGTGCTTCAGAAAAGCCACTGCGCGGGAACCAAAGCACTTCCCAATAGTTCTTGTTCGCCTCATCACCAACCAGAAAGTTCGCGTTGGCGTACCTGTCTGACCCAACGCATATGCCCGCAAACCGCCGCCCGTCAGGCCATGCCAGTTTATCAAGCAAAAACAACGGCTTAAAAGTTCTGCACTAAAATCGCGAAGTCACGAGGTTTCGAGAGAAACGGCCCGTAAGACGCCAAAATCGGCCAGAAATGACATTTGTGGGGTAGGCGAGGTCAACAGGTATAAACGAAAAACCCCGCGGAACAAGGCGTTCAGCGGGGCGATCGTTTTTGGTGCAGGCAGTTGCGGGCTGCTGGCCTGGCGGACCAGCGGGGATTCGAATTCTTGGTGCCGTTTTGCGACGAAATGACTCAATGCACACTTCGCCTTCGGTCGATTGACGATCGGCCGCTGCCCCAACACCGTCCGCGGCCCGGCCATCCTGAGCGATCGGTCTCTTTCGTCGTAACGCCCGAGAACGAGTTCTGCACTTCCCCACTCGATCGCCGCCTCCACGAGACTGGTGAAGACGCGACGACTTGCCGATGCCAACCAGGATGCAACGACCTGACCCAACACCACCCTCACCCGCCGAACCTTCCCCCTTCGAGAGACAGCCCTAGCATCGCGCCCTCGCCAGCCGACAAAACGGGCACGATCGCGCATGCGACACATTGGGCTCGTAGATGTACATGGCCTGGCACCTTGCACACCGCTCCCAGCCGACGATCCGCGATCGCACATCCCTGATCGCGTACCACGCGGCATTGATATCCAGGCCAGCGCTGCCGACACGACCATGCACTTCCCACGCCGACAACAGCATCGCTGCGGTGACCGATCGGCCATCACCCTCGTCAAGACGGTTGTAGAGAGCGACGAAACTGGAGAGCTT
>Ga0058864_1034144_pt1 | contig 15125 bp, 9 predicted proteins | sample TNRReaAnaerobRNA_FD_61087 | JGI IMG/M metagenome (GOLD analysis project Ga0058864, IMG submission 61087) | Wastewater treatment Type I Accumulibacter community from EBPR Bioreactor in Madison, WI, USA - TNR Reactor, Time B -10min-Anaerobic_... | ecosystem: Engineered > Bioreactor > EBPR >... | reverse complement strand
CTTTGAAAAGCTCGACTGGATTGCCGGCAAAGGGCTTGCCGACAATGGACTGAACCAGTACGCGTATATCGATCATGCCGTCGCAGCCGGCTCATCCTATTATTATCGCCTGAAAATGATCGACATGGATGGCAGTTTTAAATATTCCAATATTGTAACGGCCAGTATTGATGACAATGGGATACGTTATCAAATAATCCCCAATCCTTCAAAAGGTGTTTTTCAAATTGAATATGATGCTTATTCCGATAGAAAAATTGATTTGTTTGTTCACAATGCAAAAGGGCAACACATAATAACTGCGACCTGGCTTTGTGAAAAGGGGGCTAATCAATTTATATTGGATTTGGAAAACCAACCGGCAGGCATGTATTATCTCACATTCGCACACCCGCAATCCTCAAAACAGGTTGTCGCGCTTGAAGTGGTTGATTAAGCGCCTGTTTGCGACTTTGGGACTTTGCGACTGTACGACTACGAACAGGGGAACTTCACGTATCTTTATTTTCCAATTTAACTTCGCACAGTCGCACAGTCGCACAGTCGCACAGTCGTACAGTCGTACAGTCGCACAGTCTTACAAAGAAATCTCTCTCTGATAAATCCTCCCGCCATTCTCCAGCCGGTACACGTATTGGCCGGGGGCCAGGTAGAAATCCTGCGGGCGGAGCCTGTAAATATAGCTGCCGCGTTCGTGGAAGGTATCTACCAGGGTGCGCAGCGACGAGCCGTTGGGCAATAAAATCGACAGGCGCAGTGGGCCTCGTTTTTGGAGACTGTATTTGATCTGTATCACGCCGGGTTCTTCCGGGTCGGGGTTGTGGCCGAGCAAGGCTACGGGGTCGTTGAGCGGCGCCGGCGGCGAAGAGGGCGGCAGCAGACCGCCGAGGGGCGAAAAGTCATTGCCCAGCGCCGAGTTGACCACGTCGGGATGCACGCAAAGCCAGTTTTCGAGTACGGTGGCATAGGCATCGCGGAAATCGGTGGTAAAGATGGGGTCGCCGTAGTTGTCGGTATTCACCAGGTCGGGTTCCTGGCCGATGAAGCCGTTGCCGATGCCTTCGCCGAAGACCAGCATCGGCGAGCTGGTGCCGTGGTCGGTGCCCACGCTGGCATTTTCGTAGATGGTGCGGCCGAATTCGGAGAAAGTCATTGCCAGCACGTTTTGGCTATGTCCGGAGGCGGCGAGGTCCTGGTAAAAGGCTGCCACGCTGTCGGCCACCCGCTGCAACAAAACCGGGTGGTTGGTGAGCTGGTTGGCGTGGGTGTCAAAGCCGTCGATGGTGACCAGGTATACTTTGCTGCCCAGGTTGCCTTTGATGAGGCGGGCTACGATAGCCAATTCTTCTCCGAAATTGCTGTTGGAGTAGCTAGCCTGGGTTATCGAGTTGTTATACGCATCGCGGATGCTCTCCGAATAGCGGAACGCGCTGTTGGCCACCGTTCGCACAAACGCCAGTTCGCGATCGGGGGGAGCGGAACCCAAGTTATTGAGATTGTACAGTTGTCCCGACAGGGCGATCTGGTAAAATTCCTGCGGGTTGCTGATGCTGAGTGCCATATTGCCGCTCAGCGCTCGGAAGATCATATTGGTTTCTACGCCTATCTGCAGGGCCGGCGGCACCACGGGGGGCGCCGAGGCAAAAGCCTGGTAGTCGTTTTCGAGCCAGCGGCCTATCCAACCGGTGTTTACAATCTCTTCGGAATCGGAAGCGGAGGCCCAGATGTCGCTGGAGCGGAAATGGGAGTAATTGGCGTCGGGGTAACCCACGTTGTGGATAACCTTCATGCTCCCGGATTCCCATAACGGCTGCAGTGCGCTCATCTCATTGGGCATGCCGTATTGGTCGCTGAGCGCCCACAATCCGGATTCCTGCACGGCAATGGTGGGCCGGATATTGTAGTATTCGTCGTTGCCGCGCAAGATGACCGTATTGAGGCCGTCGTTGCCGCCTTTGAGACGGATGAGCACCAGTACGCGGTCGCCGCAGTCCGACAAATTCAGATATTGCAACAATGGGTTGGGAGCAAAAGCGCGCAGGCTGGTACTGCCCAGCATCAAAGAGCTACCGAGGGCAGCCAGGCCGGTCAGTCGCAGGAAATCCCTTCTCCCAAAGTTGCGGTGGGCCAGTTGGTGCGCTTTTCCCTCTTCGATCGAGGCGCCCAGACGGCGTTTCACTTTGGGGTGCATGCCGGAAGTATGATCATTACCGCTCATAAGCGTTTATTAGTCTGTTTTTTATAAAAAATATTTACCCAAGCTGCCATTCCGGCAAACGCGTGATATAGTACAGCAAGTTGATAATCTGGTAGGGTACTTCGGAGTAGTACAATCCCCAGGTACCGTTTTGGAAGTAGTTTTCCGGGATTTCCCCTTTGAAATACTGCACGGCCGTATCGAACAAAGGCGGGTCGAGTTCGCGTTTGAGGAAGTGGTCGACCAGGGCCCGGGTAACAATCAGCGGGTCGGTCTGATCGGGGCCGACCAGGTCGATCGCCAGCGAGCGCAGCTTTTCGCGAATGGGTTCGTAATTGGCAAAACGCCCGTAGAGGAAATTAGCCGAAAAAGCCCAGCGGAAGGCCAGCGTATTTTCGTTGAGCCAGGCATGGTATCCGGGCCAGCCCGCCACATCAACGGGGTTAAAGATTTCTTGTCCAAGCTGGTCGACGATATAATTGAGGTAAGCAATATTGTCGTCGGTAAGCTCGTCGGGGGTGATTACCCCGGTAAGGCGAAACAAATTCGCCATCGCATCGACTGGGCTTTTGATGTAGGTATTGATGACGCTATCGTCAAAAAAGTGGGCGCTTTTGAACAACTGCCGCAAAACGGGCGCGATTTCCCAGTTGTTATTTTTAAAAGTATCCGCCAATTCGTTCACCACTTCTTCGTTGGGTTCCTGATAGACAAAAAAGCGATACAATTTCTGGCAGATATAGTGGGCCACCTGGTCGCGGCGGGAATTAAAGATGAGGTCGTGCACGTCGTCGTAGCCCCAGTTGCCCGTATGGCCGAAAATAGTTTTCTGGCCCTGGTCGTGCAGGTTGATGTTAAACGTCACCGTATTATCACAGCTATACATATTCACCCGCCAGCCGGTGAGGGCCCGGGCCACCTCCACGATATCATCCTGGGTGTAGCCGTTGCTTTCGCCCATGGTAAAGAGTTCCATCAGTTCGCGGGCGTAGTTTTCATTGGGCTGGGAGGCCACGTTGATATTGCCGTTGAGATACACCAGCATCGCCGGATTGACGCCCATTTCTTCCACAAAAGTGCGGAAGTTGCCCACGGCAAAGCGGTGCAACAGGTTATAGTATGCCCACATAAAAGAATTACAACTATAGACCAATTCTTCCGTCACAAAATGGTTGTGCCAAAACAGGGCGAGTTTGGCGCGGAGGCCCTCTTCAACCATCTCGCGCATCCAACGGATATTGAATTCGCGTTTGTGTTGAAAATAGAGGTCGTCGTCGTCGCCGTAGTCATCCCAGCTCCAATTAGCCCAATAGGGCGGCACAGGGTCGGGAGCGGCTATGAGGCCGTCGATCACCTGGTCGACCAATTCTCCCGGAGTCAGCGTCAGCCCCTGGTTAATCATTTCGCGGGTAGCGCCGAAGCCGATCCGCTGGTAAAAATGCTGCACCCGTCGCGCATCCCAGGGCTGGTTGGCACTGGGCACAAAAGGCTCCAAAAATCCTAGCAGAGTGCCGGGTAAAGACATGGCAAAAATTTATTTTAAACAAATAAAAAATTACCCTCGAATATATAGGTAAAAACTAAATATTGCTCCTATTTTTATTCCAAATTTTATAAAAAACATGAAAGCCGTGAAGTTGTACAGCCTGATTTTTTTTGCGCTATTCGCCATGTTGAATACGAGTAGTGCGCAAACCATATTATTTGCAGAAGATTTCAACGGTTGCGCCTTGCCTGCGGGCTGGAATGCTAACTTGACAGGCAATCCCAATGCTTTCTGGACGATCGGCTTTCCCGTCAACAACGACAGCGACGGCTCTACTATTGACGGCACTTGTATGTTTATTGTGGACGACGACCAAACCGGCGATCAAACTCCACCCTGGACGCTGGAGCTCACCACGCCTTCGTTTGACGCCACCGGCTTTACCACCGTCACCTTATCGATAGACGTAAATTACAGAAACTACGATGGCAAGGATAGCTTGCAGCTATTGGTCTTTGACGGGCAGGAGTACGTATTACTGGCCGAATACCAGGGCGCCGCCAGCCAAACGGGTACCCAATTATCGCAATACGCCACGTTTACCGCCGACCTTACTTTTTACGCCAATGCCAATATGCACCTGATGATTCGCTATGCCGACGGTGGCACCTTTGCGTGGTGGGCCGGCGTGGACAATATTGTAGTGAAAGGAGAAGGCGCCGCTTCCAATCTGGTATTAGCCACCTTTAACGACTGCGCCTTGCCCGAAGGTTGGCAGATACAGACACTAACCGGTGATTTTGACTGGCAGATGGGGTATCTGATCAATGATAGCGCCCCGGCGGCTACTTCGATGAACGGCACTTGCTTCGCCTATTTTGACGACGACGGCATCGGGCAGGCTGCGGCGCCTTCGGCAGTGCGTTTGTACGGCCCCGAAATTGATGGCACGGCGGCATCAGATATGAAACTTTATTTCGACGTCATCTTCCGGCGCTACAGCGATAATGAAGCGTTTTCAATAGGCGTTTACGACGTAGAAACCGGCGAATCAAAAATTGCGGCAGAATATTTTACCGACCTGGGCGGTCCCCAGTTGAATAATTATGTACATGAGGTTGTTGACTTATCGGCCTTTAGGGCCAGGCGCATGCGCTTTTTCTTTCAATACGAAGACGGCGCAGATTGGAACTGGTGGGTGGGCATTGACAACGTAAAGCTCACCGGCGAAGGCGAATTAAATGAAATATGTGAAAAAGCGCTTCCTATTAACGTGGGCGATCCCTGCCTGCCCGCCAATAACCGCCTGGCGCTTTTTGACGGCCCGCAACCGGCGTGCAGCAATGAAAACGGCGGTTCGCTCTGGTATCGCTTTACGCCCGAAGCAAGCGGTTTATTGCAAATACAAACCGCCTCCGATTTCAACGAAGTTATTACGCTTTTCTCCGGCGAGTGTCCGAGCCTTGTGCCCGTCTCTTGCGGCAACCGCGACGAGCACGGCTTTACCGGCGAATCGCATTACGTAAATGTAAGCGCAGGCCAGGAATACCTGCTGCGGGTCAGCGGCCAGAAAATTGGCTTTGGGCGCCCTCGGGGCAATTTCTGTCTCTACCTCGAGCCCGCCGCCGGACTGCCGCCCACTCCTGCAAATGATAACTGCCAACAGGCGGCTATGCTCGTGGTCGATGGCGACTGCGTACCGGGGAATAACTACAACGGACTGGCTGAATTGCCGCTTCCCAGCCGCAATACCCTGTCGAGGGCCGATATCTGGTATCGCTTTACGCCGGCTGACGACGATCCGCTTGTCATTCGCACGCAAGCCGACTTTGCCGACGTGATCACGCTATATAGCGGGGGCTGCGACAACCTGACTGAAACAGCCGTGAACGAATATGGCGGCAAGCTACTAATTGAGGCGCCTGTAGCAGGACAGCCTTATTGGATAAAAGTTAGCGGCGCCTTTGCTACGGTAGAGGGCAACCTTTGCGCGCAGGTAGAACGCACCGTCATCACGCCCCCTGCCAACGACCTGTGCGTGCAGGCGCTGCCGGTAGTCATAGACGGCGCCTGCGCTTATGCAGAAAACTACGGCGCTGATTTTGACGGGCCGCTGGTGTCGTGCGAGCCATTGCTGAGTGGCAGCATCTGGTTTTCGTTTGTCGCGCCGGCCTCAGGCACGGTGCGGCTTTGGCCCGATGCCGATTTTATGTATGCCCTGTCAGTATACCAAGGCAACTGCAACGATCTTGAAGAAATATTTTGCGCCAGAAATCCACTGGCCTGTGACGGATACCTCACTTTGGGCAGTTTGTCTCCTGGACAAACCTACTACGTGCGCATCAGCTCTTCGGCCAATACGGCAGGATATGCGGAGCGCGGCGGGGTTTGTTTTTCGGTAAAAGATGCCGCCACCGCACCCGAATTCACACCGCTGACGCTTGATGTAAATGTACATTGTTTCGGCAATGGCGTAGCCTCGCTCGATATCGAAGCCGAAGGCGGGATGGGCAACTACGTCTTCCAGGGGCACACCGAAAACGATGTGCTGACGCCGGGCAGCAGCTACCTCGTAGTAGTCACCGATGCCAACGGTTGCGAGCGGTCGGTGGGTGGCGAGATCAGCTGTGAGGTTGATACGTCCTGTACCCTAAGCGCTTTGCTGGCGCTCAACAACCCCGTCTGTCCCGGCGATGCCGGCGGTTCTGCCGGCATCCAGAGTATAGAAGGCGGCAATGGCAGCTACGGAATCAGCTGGTCTACCGGAGCCACCGGCGGCAGCATTGATCAATTGGGGGCGGGACAATACGCCGTGACGATTAGTGAAGAGGGCGGCTGCGACATAGCGTTATCATTCTCAATCGCTGATCCGGAAGGGGTAGCAATCACGGGCATAGATATCAGTCCTTCCGTAGGAGGCGAAGCAAACGGGTCGATTCAGCTCGTATTATCGGGTGGTGTGGCGCCATTTGTGTATGAATGGTACGAAGGTCAAAATTTAGTAGCTTCTACCGATGAACCTATTTTGCCCGGCGCCCTTGCCGGTGATTACAGCCTTCGGGTCACCGACGGCAATGGGTGTACCTACGTCTTTGGACCGTTTACGATAGATAACATCACCTCCACCAACAACGAAGGGATCAATTACCTGCTGGATATCATGCCCAACCCCAGCAGCGGTCCTATTACGCTTTCATGGGAACTGCCCAGCGACAAGCGCGTCGACCTATATCTCGTGTCGGTAGACGGGCGTAGCTGGCGCCTGGCCCGGAATTTGCCTGCTCAATCGGAGGCTTACCACGTGTCGCTGCAAGCCTGGCCGGCGGGCGTTTATACGCTGCGATGGAGCGATGGGCTTCAGCAGTGGAAGCGGAAGGTGGTAGTAGCGAGGTAGGCTTTACCGGTCTGACGGCTGGCGGCCGTCGGACCGGTAGCGAATTAATACGCGCGGGCGAACAGCACGCGCTGGGTAGAAGGTTTGCCCGTGAGCACGCAGGCGCCGTCTTCCAGCGGATTATCCAGGGGAATACAGCGTATCGTTGCTTTTGTGAGCTCCTTAATCTTGAGTTCCGTCTCCGTCGTGCCGTCCCAGTGGGCGCTCACAAAGCCGCCTTTTTCATCGAGCACGGCCTGGAAATCGTCAAAATTATCCACCTTCGTAATATGTTCAGCGCGATAGTCATAGGCGCGCTGAAAGAGATTCTGCTGGATATCGTCGAGCAGTTGGGCTATGTAATCTGCGATACCTTCGAGAGGCTGGGAAGTTTTTTCCTTTGTATCGCGGCGGGCCACCTCTACCTGGTTGTTGGCCAGGTCGCGTTCGCCGATAGCCAGACGCACGGGGATGCCGCGCATCTCGTATTCGGCAAATTTAAAGCCCGGGCGTTTTTTCATATCGGTATCATATTTCACCGTGATGCCCTTGGCGCGCAGTTCGCGCATAATCTTGTCGGCGGCTTCGCCGATTTCGGGACTGGGTTTTGGTATCGGCACGATCACCACTTGCGTAGGGGCCAATTTCGGCGGCAGCACGAGGCCTTCGTCGTCGGAGTGTGTCATGATGAGGCCGCCGATCAGTCGCGTGGACACGCCCCAGGAAGTAGCCCATACGTAGTCTTCCACATTATTTTCGCTGAGGAACTTCACATCAAAAGCCTTGGCAAAATTCTGTCCGAGAAAGTGCGAAGTACCGGCCTGGAGGGCTTTGCCGTCTTGCATAAGCGCTTCGATACAATAGGTATCCACGGCGCCTGCAAAGCGTTCGTTGGGCGTTTTCACGCCTTTGATAACAGGCATAGCCATCCACTTTTCGGCGAATTCGGCGTAGACATCGAGCATAAGGCGTGTTTCATCAATAGCCTCCTGAGCCGTTGCGTGGGCCGTGTGGCCTTCCTGCCAGAGGAACTCGGCGGTGCGAAGGAACAAGCGGGTGCGCATTTCCCAGCGCACCACATTGGCCCACTGGTTGATGAGCAGGGGCAAGTCACGATACGAAGAAATCCAGTCGCGATACGTATTCCATATAATCGTTTCCGAAGTGGGGCGCACGATGAGTTCTTCTTCGAGTTTGGAGTCGGGGTCGACGATTACGCCGCTGCCATCGGGGGCATTCATGAGGCGGTGGTGCGTCACCACGGCACATTCTTTGGCGAAACCTTCCACGTGCTGCGCTTCGCGGCTGAGGAAGCTTTTGGGAATAAATAAAGGAAAATACGCATTCACATGCCCGGTGTCTTTAAACATGCGGTCGAGTTGGTCGCGCATATTTTCCCAGATGGCAAACCCGTGGGGTTTAATGACCATACAACCGCGCACGGCGGAGTTATCGGCCAGTTCTGCCTTTTTTACAATGTCGATATACCACTGCGAATAGTCTTCGCTTCTGCCGGTTATTTCTTTTGCCATACGTCAATTTCTATTAAAAAGCGATTAAACAAGTGGCTGTTAAAAAGCGTTAAACTATTGATAACCAAATCAGTCAAACAAGTGACTAGTGGGTAAAAGGGGCGTCTTAACAAGTGTTAAAGCCTTATGCTTAACGAATTTAACAGCCTGCTGCCGCTATTTAAATTTGCCTTAACTAAAAATTCGGCACAAATGTAATAATTTCGGGGTTGTAAGCTGAAAGAGCGATTGCTAATTGCGATTAAAAAATCAGAACTATGAAAATTAATAAATTGTCTGCCCTGTTGACGGCCCTGCTTTTTGCAGGAGTAGTATCTGCTCAATACGATGACGTATACTACGACCCGGACACGGACGCTGGATATTACAACAACAGCGACAACTACTCTAATAGTTCCAACGACGCTTATGCTTATGGCGGCGACGATGGATACTACGACGATGAAAACTACGATTACTACGAAGACGACTACGACTACAGCTATTCGTCGCGTATTCGCCGTTTCCACCGCTCGTATTACGGGTTCAATTATTTCGACCCCGTATATGTGGACATGGTGTACTACGATCCGTTTTTCACGCCGGGCCTGACCGTTCTCATCTACGACGATTTCTATTCCTACAATACATGGAACAGCTGGCGCCGCTGGAACAGGTGGAATCGCTGGAATGCCTGGGCCGGCTGGAATAGTTGGTACGGCGGCGGCTGGGGCGGCGGCTGGAACAGTTGGTACGGCGGCGGCTGGGGTGGCGGCTGGAATAACTGGTATGGTGGCGGCTGGAACAACTGGTATGGCCCCAACTACTATTATGGCGGCGGTTATTATTCCAATTTCTACTGCCCGCCTTCCTGGGGTAACGATTACAACTACAATACCGTTAACGTGGTTAACAACACGTATTACGGCCCGCGCAGCAGCGGTTCAACGCGCATACCGCGTCTGAACGACCGGACAATCCGCAACGAGGCGCCCAAAGACGTGACCAACAACAGGCCCGCTGATGCGATCTCGAAGCCCATTGACCGCACGCAGAGCGATACGCCCGTAATACGCGATACCGATCGCGAAAAACCCGTGCAGGATCGCAATGCGGTAAAAGACCCCGCGCGCCGCAATACCGATGAGGTTACCCCGCGCACCGGCAATCCCTCTAGAGAAGAGGTTAAACAACCCGTTATTCGCGACAATAACGAACCCAAGCGCGACGAAGAACTCATCCGCATATTTGGCGACGAAAAACCCCGCGAGCGCACACGTGTGGAACAACCCCGCACGGAACCCCGCAACGATCGCCCACGTACAGAAACTCGTCCGCAGCCTCGTATCGAGCGGCCGATGCCCGAGCAGCGCCCGCGTACCAGCGAACCTCGCCGCGAAAGCCCCCGAATAGAAGAACCGCGCCGCAAAGACGGCAACGATTCGCCTGCTGCACGCCCCACACCGCGTCAGCGCGATAACGACCCGGCTCCGCGTTACAACGACAGCAGCCGCAGCCGCTCCAATGATTCCGGAAGTCGTCCGTCATACAACACGCCCTCGCGCAGCAATGATAGCGGAGGCTCTTCCCGCAGCAATTCGGGTGGCAGCAGCAATAGCAGCCGTTCCAACAACAGCGGAGGCTCGTCGAAAGGCAATAACCGCGGCGGAAATTGAGAGGGTGAGAAAGGGAGAGGGTGAGAGTGTGGGAAATTTCCAATGCTCCCCCCTCTCCCCCTCTCACACTCCCACCCTCTCTCCCTCTCTTTCTTAATGGCTATAACCAAACTGCCATGAAATCCTATATTGCCATAATAATACTCAGCTTGAGCTGCCAGGTGTTGGTAGCGCAAAGCGTCACCGATGTCATCCGCTACTCCTCACTGGAGATCAGCGGCACTGCGCGTTCGCTCGGCTCGGGCAGTGCTATGGGCGCCCTGGGCGCCGACTTCTCGGTATTGAGCACTAACCCCGCCGGGCTAGCCTGGTACCGCAATTCGGAATTCACCATTACGCCTGCTATTTTTACTTCGGGCATTACCACAAAATTGTCGAACCTCGACGACAACGAACCTGCGAAATCCTCTCGTAGCAATTTCGTGTTGAGCAACTTCGGCGTGGTGGTAGCTTCGCAGCCTTCTTCCGCCAACTGGAAAACCTTCAACTTCGGCCTGGGTATCAACCGCATAGCCGATTTCAACCAGCGCTTTTATTTCGAAGGCGCCTCGGTAGGGTCTATTGTAGACCGCTTTCTGGAGCAGGCCAACAGCTCTACAGGGCTCGAGGAATTTGAGTCGCAGGTGGCCTACGATGCGGATGCGCTTATCGGCCCCGATAGCGACGGATTTTACTACAGCGATTTCGAAAATGCGCCCAACGCGTTTATTCAACGCGACCAGACCATCTCCTGGCGCGGGTCGATCAATGAACTGACCTTTGCCATGGCGGGCAACTACAAAGACAGAGTACTCGTTGGCGCTACTATCGGCGTGCCCTTCCTGAGCTTCCGCGAAGAGAAGTCGTACCACGAAGAAGACCCCGGCGACGGCGTACAAGGCAACGTGCCCTTCTTCGACAATCTCGAATATAACGAAACCCTTACCACTACCGGCGCAGGTATTAACCTCAAGTTGGGCATGTTATTCCGCGTCAACCAGTGGGTTCGTTTGGGAGTAGCTGCGCATACGCCTACGGCTTTCAGCCTCGAAGACAGCTATCACACCGATATGACCTACGTATACTCCGACAACGGCACGCCCTACGAAGGCAGTGCAGAATCGCCCGACGGCTTGTTTGAATACAAATTGCGCAGCCCCTGGCGGCTCATCGGTAGTTTGGCCCTGGTGATCAAAAAACACGGTTTTATCACCGCAGAAGTAGAAGCGGTGGATTATGCCGGCGCGGAACTGCGGTTTGACGGCTACGACAGCCAGGAACGCGAAACCAACAACGAGATCGCCAAAACGCTCACCACAGCCACTAATATTCGCGTAGGCGGCGAGTTTGCCGTCGATATTTTCCGCCTTCGGGCAGGCATTGGGATGCTCCAATCGCCTCTTATTGATGAAAATACCGTTAACAGCAGTTATAGCTTGGGTGTGGGCATTCGCGAAGAGAATTTCTTCATCGATTTGGGGTACCGCCGCTATAACTACAAAGAATCGTATACTCCTTATCTCACTTCCGTCTCCGAGCAGCAAATCGTAGACCGCGACATCGCGAACAATCGATTTTTGTTGACGCTGGGGTTTAAGTTTTGAGGTTGTAGGTTGTAGGTTGTAGGTTGTAGGTTTAAAATTTTAACCCATAACTCACAACCCACAACCCACAACTTTCCTCCCTTTGATCCGTTTATCTACGGTATCAACAAACCTAAAATGGATTCCATCACCCAATTGACGCTGGGCGCTGCTGTAGGCGAGGCTGTGCTGGGCAGGAAAGTAGGCAACAGGGCCATGTTGTGGGGCGCTATTGGCGGAACTTTACCCGATCTCGACGTTTTTTCTCACTTCGTATCAGATCCCATGAGCGGATTGGCGTTTCACCGCGCCATTACCCACTCATTTACATATGCAGTCGTTACGCCCCTATTGCTGGGCTGGCTAATATCGCGTTTGTACGACCCTGTTATGCGAAAGTTTTGGTGGCGCGATTTTGGCTTGGCCGGCGCCGGCTTACTGACTTTGCTGGCCGTTGGCACGCTGGTGATGCCGATGCCTGCTGTTACTGCTTTAAAGATAGCCCTTACCGTGGGTGGAGCCATGTTGTTTTTTCCGCTGATTGTAGGACTGCGCGAGCAAATTCGCAACCGGCCCAGTACCAATGGCAATACCTCATGGAAAGGCTGGACCTGGTTGTTTTTCTGGGCCATTCTCACCCATCCCCTGCTGGACGCCTGCACAACTTACGGCACCCAGCTCTTTCAGCCCTTTGCATCTACCCGCGTGTCGCTCAACAATATCTCTGTCGTTGACCCTTTATATACCCTCCCCTTCTTACTATTTGTACTCGCTGCCTTATTTATGACGCGCAACTCTTCCCGCCGGCGCATTATTAACTGGGTGGGCATTGGGCTCAGCAGCGCGTATATGTTATTTACTTTTTACAATAAATGGCGGGTAGACCAGATTTTCGAAAAATCGCTACACGAACACGGTATCGCGTACAATCGCATGATGGCCATGCCTACTATTTTCAATAACATATTATGGCAAGGCGTAGCCGAAGGCGATACGGCGTATTACCGCGGCATGTATTCGCTATTGGATAAACAGCCCCGCGTGCTGGAATTCGACACCATCCCCAAAGGCCACAACCTGCTGGCCGGCCACGAAGGCGACCGAGCTATGAAAATCATCGCCTGGTTTTCAGACGGCTATTACAACGTGCTGCGGCGCAAAGACGGCGCCTTGCAAATCAACGACCTCCGCTTCGGCGGCATTTCCGACAAGCTCAATGACGAGTCGGATTACGTCTTCAAGTTTATAGTAGAAGAAAAAGAAAGCGCCTGGGATGCCCACGAAAGCCGCGAAGGGCCGCCCGATATGGAAAAGGCCTGGCGAGAGTTGTGGCGGAGGGTAAGGGGGATTTGAGTATTGGACTGTACGACTGTACGACTTTGCGACTTTGCGACTTTAGCAAAACCAATACCCCTGTCCTCCAATTTCCGATAAATACTTTGCAATTATGGGTTGTTCATCGGGGGCGGCGACAAGGATGATAACCTGGGGGTTTTCGAGCGAGGAAAGCGCCCGGTAATCCTGCCAAACGGCGCCGAACATACTTTTCCCCCACTTGCGTGGATTGTCGCATACCCAATGGAATGGAATCCTTTTTTCGGAGAGGAATTGGGCGGCGGCTTTGCCTTTACGGCCTGCGCCCCAGAGAACCAACGGGCGTTTGGATTGGTAATCTATTTCTAAAAAATACTGGAGTTTCAGATCCAGAAAGGTGTTGTCGGCGTATGGAAGCTCAGTGCGGGAGGCCCGGCCGGGGTGGTCGCGCCATAAGTGTACAACCTCTGGAGCGGCAATGATGCGCTTGCCGTATTTATACAAGCGAAAACAAAGATCGTAATCTTCGGGGTAAGTATCCGTATCGAAAGTGCCGACATCTAACAAATCTTCCCGGCGCATCATCCAGCAGGGCGACGGAAGCGGGCATTCTTTGTATATCGCTGAAAAGTGGTTTTGATTTAGGGCTAAATAGTTGATCCATTGCTCATAACGCTTGTAGCCGTCTCCTAAGGGCTGGTCGGAGAAATAGCGCACCAAACCTGTGGCTACACAATTTTGTGGATTATTTAACAATATTTGTTTTAAAATAGCTAACTTAGTGGTTGGCATAAGGTCGTCGTCATCCATACGGGTGATCAGATCGCCCTTGCTTTGCTCAAAAGCCAGGCGTAAGGCGGGTATGAGGCCTTTTGTCGCATTGTGATAACAGCGTATGCGGGTATCGGCTGCGGCATAGCGTTGCAGGGTATCCCAGCTTTGGTCGATTGAAAAATCGTCGACGGCGACCAATTCCCAGTGGATTTCAGTTTGCGCCAATATGCTTTCGAGGCATGGAGCCAGAAAGTCGCCCGCGTTATAGACAGGCAGCAGGATACTTATTAGCGAAGAATGCACCTGATTTTTTTTTCAAAGGTAGTATAAACAGTGAACAGTGAACAGTGAACAGTGAACTGCTCTTTGTTCGGTTCACAGTTCACAGTTCACAAAATCATGATCGTAAAATTTTGCCGCCCGCAGCCCCCGCTTTCACAGTACGTGGAGTTGCTGACCTGGTACGCCGGCTACGAGCCGGATTACGCCCACGAACGCATCCTACCCCAAGGTGTGGTAGAGCTTGTTATCGACCTCACTGATCCGCCCAAATACATATACGACAACGACTCGTTGATCGTGACACAGACTTGTCGGCAGGCGTGGATTGCCGGGTTGCGACACGAATTCATCACCATATCGGCATTGCCGGGCAGCAGTATGATGGTGGTGCGTTTTCGGGAAGGCATGGCTTATCCCCTGCTTCAAATACCGATCGGCCTGCTAAAAAACCAGGTATTGCCTGCTGATTTGGCGCTTAACCCCGATATTTCGCTGCTGCACGAGCAACTGGTAAACGCTCCTACGCCCGAAGATAAATTTGCATACACCATAGCTTTTCTGAATCGGCGACTGAGTAAATCCATTGATGTGCCCCCCGCCGTAAGGTATGCTGTTGAAAAAATAGTAGACAATCCTGCTCAGATCACGGTAGATGCCATTGCCCGAAAAACCGGCTGGTCGCACAAACATCTGGTGGCCTTGTTTGACAAATTTGTGGGCGTTTCACCAAAAGAATTCGTGTGCATTACCCGGTTTCAGAAAGCCATTACCGCCATAGGCGAAGCTGCCACAGTTGATTGGTCGCAGCTCGTTTACGAGTGTGGTTATTACGATCAGGCGCATTTCATCAAAGATTTCAAGCGTTTTTCCGGTGTGTCGCCGGCTGTTTACCTCGACGAGCGGGGTGATGGCCTAAACTATCTGCCCAAACGCTGACTTTTTTTGCGCTT
>Ga0058864_1029138_pt1 | contig 15288 bp, 2 predicted proteins | sample TNRReaAnaerobRNA_FD_61087 | JGI IMG/M metagenome (GOLD analysis project Ga0058864, IMG submission 61087) | Wastewater treatment Type I Accumulibacter community from EBPR Bioreactor in Madison, WI, USA - TNR Reactor, Time B -10min-Anaerobic_... | ecosystem: Engineered > Bioreactor > EBPR >... | reverse complement strand
AGAAGAATGGAAAAAAACAGGGGTGGACATCGGATTGCGCGTGCTTGCCGCAGCACGCGGTCGCTCGGCCTGAGCACGACATCACCACCACTGCGCCGCTGCACCACGGCAGCGGCACAACAGCCCCCCGCGACGACAGCCCGCACAGCAGCCGCGTGCGCTGTCCGCACGCTGGCCACCACTGCTGACGACACCCGCTGCAGCCAACCAGTCACCGAACAAGCCGGCGATGCCCGGCTGCCAACGATCATTTTTGACCATCCGCCCAGCCTGCGACGCCGACATCATTCGGCCCCGGGGCAAAGCCGAACCACGGAGACCAAGCCATGAGCACCCTGAAAAAAGAAGTCGCCTTCATCGACGCCAACGTTGCCGATCTCGACCAGCTCATCGCCGGGCTGCGCAGCGAGGTGCAGCCGGTCGTCCTGGCGGCTGACCGGAGCGCGACCGACCAGATGGCGCAGGCGCTCGAAGGGGTGTCCGATCTGGCTGCGGTGCATGTCATCGCGCATGGCAGCGAAGCGGAGATCCGGTTTGCCGGTGGCGCGCTTTCCCTGGAAAACATCGATCAGCATGCCGACGCTCTTTCGGTACTGGGGCTGGCGCTCGCCGACGACGGCGTCGTCCAGCTTTACTCCTGCAACATCGCCGACGGTCAGCGGGGACGGCATTTCGTCAGCGAGCTCGCCGATACCATCGGCGCACATGTCTTTGGCACCGCTGGCAAGGTCGGGGCCGAGGCTCTCGGAGGCAACTGGCGGTTCCTTGCCGCCGGCGATGGCAAGATCGCAGCGCCGCTGCCGTTCCAGGCATCGACGCTCGCGGCTTGGCCGCATGTGCTCGCCATCAGTAACTTCCGGCTTGCCGCCACATCGGATTCCGGGTCGTTCAACAACGACGGCATCACCAAGCTCACAAGCGTCACATTCTCCGGCACGTCGACCAGCCTGGGCACCTACGTCACGGTCTTCCTGGATGCCAACGGCAACGGCCTCGCCGATGACGAGACGCAAGTCACCGTTCTGACGAACCCCTCCACCGGTGTGTTCAACGCGTCTCTGACCTTGATCGAGGGCACCTACAGCAACATCAAGGCCTACGACTACAGCGACAACACCGCCACCAGCGCCATCGTCGTCACCATCGATACCACCGCGCCCTATGCCCCCGGCGCCCCCGATATCCTGGCAACCTCCGACACCGGCACCTCCTCCACCGACAACCTCAGCAACGACGATTTCCCCACCGCCCGCGTCAGCCTGAGCGGCGCCACTGCCGTGGAGGGCGACAAGGTCACCCTGAAGTCGAGCGGCGTTGCCGTCGGCAGCGTCACCCTGAACAGCACCGACATCAGCAACCAATGGGTTGACGTCACGGCCACCACCGCCTTGGGCGCCGACGGCAACAAGACCCTGACCGCGACGGTCACCGACATTGCGGGGAACGAGTCCGGCCTGTCCACGTCGCTCACGTATCAGCTCGACAAAACCGGGCCGAACACCACCATCAGCGGCATCGACATCAGCAGCGATAGCGGCGACCCTACCGACTTCATCACCAATCTCGCGAGCCAGACCGTCACCGCCACCCTGAGCGCAAACCTCGGCGTCGGCGAAATCCTCTACGGGTCGGTGAACGGTGGATCGACTTGGAACGACATCACCAGCAAGGTCAGTGGAGCCGCCGTCAGTTGGGACGGCGTTACCCTCCTCGCGGGCGCCAGTTCGATCAAACTGAAGGTCACCGATGCGGCGGGAAACGACGGCACGGTTAAGAGTGAGGACTACGTGCTCGACCAGATTGCCCCCTCCGTCTCCTCGATATCGATGAGCGACTCGGCGCTGAAGATCGGCGACACGGCGACGGTGACGATCGTCTTCAACGAGGCCGTTGCGGATTTCACCAACGCCGACGTGACAGTCGAGAACGGCACGCTGGGCGCGTTGGCGACCTCGGACAACGTCACCTGGACGGCGACCTTCACGCCGACGGCAACTATCGAAGACGCCAGCAACGTCGTGACGGTGGCGAGCACCTTCACCGACACCGCCGGCAACTCGGGCACGGGCGCAATCGGCGCCAACTACCAGATCGACACCAAAGCCCCAACCACAGCCTCGGTGACGATGAGCGACACGGCGCTGAAGATGGGCGACACCTCGACGGTCACGATCGTCTTCAGCGAGGCTGTTGCGGCCTTCGCCAACGCCGACGTGACTGTTGAAAACGGCACGCTGAGCACCCTGACAACGTCGGACAACGTCACTTGGACGGCGACCTTCACGCCGACCATCGACATCGAGGACACCAGCAACCTCGTGACAGTGGCCGGCACGTTCACCGACACCGCCGGCAACGCAGGTAGCGGCGGTGCGAGCAGCAACTATGCGGTCGACGCCAAAGCGCCCACTACGGTATCCGTGACGATGAGCGACACAGCGCTGAAGATCGGCGACAGCTCGACGGTGACGGTCGTCTTTAGCGAAGCGGTTGCGAGCTTCGCAGACGGCGATGTCACGGTCGAGAACGGCATGTTGGGCGCCCTGACCACTTCCGACAACATCACCTGGACGGCGACCTTCACGCCGGATGGCGGCATCGAGGACACCAGCAACGTCGTGACGGTTGCCAACGCCTTCACCGACACCGCCGGCAACAACGGCACGGGCGCAACGAGTGCCAACTACCAGATCGACACGAAGGCACCGACGCCGTCACTGCTTGTGGGCAGCGCTGGGGCTCTGAATGTCGCCAACGCCTGGGTTTCCTTCACCGTCAGCGGACTCGAGACCGGCGGCACTGGCAGCGTGACCTTCATCGACAGTAGCACCCCCATCCCCCTGACGGTCGAGGTGCTACTGACGCCCGGCACGACCACGTACCAAGCCAATCTGACAGGAATGTCCGGCAACGTTGCGTCCTCCATCTCGCTCACCGACGCGGCCGGTAACCCTGCCGTTGCCGCAGGCAACACGGTCTACACCACCATCCAGGCGGCGGTAGCGGACGCAAGCAGCGGCAACACCATCAAGATTGCCGCCGGCTCCTATGTGGAAGACGTGACCATTGCTGCCAGTCCCTTGCTTCAGTCGATCACCCTCGATGGTGCAGGCGAGACGACCGTCATTCACGGCCAGATCGCCAGTTCTGGCCTTCTGGACGGCCAACTGAAGTTCAGCAACCTCAGCATTGATGCTGCCGGCAAGCAATGGGGCATCAACGCCAGCAACCATTCAACCGCCTTTGCCGGCTCCATCGTGCTCGACAATGTCGATATAGCAAACGCGATCCAGAATGGCTTTGCCTACATCCGTGCCGGCAATGGCAGCGCGCCGACTCTGCCCGACACATTGGGCGGCATTCAGATCCTCAACAGCGGCTTCGCCAATAACGGCAACACCAATACCGGCACGAACGGCCGAGGCGACGTAATCCTGTTTGGCTATAACAAGGATCTGTCCATTGGTGCCTCCACGTTTGCCGGCAACGGTGCGCAGAAAGCGATCCAGTTGCGTGGCATCCAGGATGGCGGTGATGTCGTTGGGGTCGGGCCTTACGATCCTGCGGGCCACGTATCCCTGACCAGTCTCAGCGTCACCGGCAGCTATGCCCAGGATGCGATCGCGATCTACCGGATTGCGGGCTTCAACAGCTTCACCATGACTGGTGTGGTGGCCAACGTCAGTGCCCCCTGGGGCGTATTCAATACCGACTCGGTCGGCGGAGCCATCGACGCGTCCGGCCTCAGCGGCACCAACACAGGCGGCGGCCCGCTCGCCAGCCTCCAGGGCCTCGCCAGCAATGACCTGCTGACGGGTACGGGGGGGGCCGATGTGCTACGCGGCCGCGGCGGCGCGGACACCATGGCTGGTGGCGCGGGTAACGACACCTACGTGGTGGGCGACGCCAGCGACACCATCGTGGAAGCGGTGGCAGGCGGTACTGATACGGTCAACACATCGGTCAGCTACACCCTGGTCGCCGGCGTCGAGGTGGAAAACTTCAACTCGACCGGCACGGGCGTCAGCCTGACGGGCAACGCCTTTGCCCAGACAATCACCGGCGATAGCGGCAGCAACCTACTCACTGGCTCTGGGGGTAACGACAGCATCAATGGCGGCACGGGCCTTGGCGACCAGGCCGTCTACGCGGGGAATCGCGCCGATTACTCGATCATCAAGACAGCCGAGGGCACCTACCAGGTGACCGACAACACCTCGGGAGGCGGGAACGAAGGTACGGACATCCTGAGCAACATCGAATCGGCGAAATTCGCCGACCAAGTCTACGGCTTCGAACTCGATGCGAACAGCCCCGACTTTTCCGGTGCAGTGACGCGTTTCGACGTCACCTCGGAAGCCAACTTTGCTGGTTTCTCCACGCAAGACAATGGGTGGTCAGGCACCATTACCCAGGTTGCCTCCGGCACCAACGGCATTCCTGCTCTCAACGGCGCCACCTATGCGGTTTTCGCCCAGAGCAACGGCGCGGGCGGCCTGACCGGCCCCTTCAGCAGGTTTGATGGTTACCGCGTCGACCTCGGCGATGGGATCGTCACCCAGATCGCGGTCTATCTCAACCCTGGGATGCTGGCGGGCGAGGGCTTCGACTTGTCCGTCGCAGCGAACAAGACTGACGGAAATCACCTGCGCGATTTCGTCTTCCACGTCACCAAGGACACCTCGACCGGCCTCCTGCAGGTGGCTGCTTCCAACAATTCAAATTCCAATCCGCGCGAAGACCTGGAAAACCAAAACCACGTCGCCATCACCAGTGCCGGCTGGTATACGTTCGAGCACCGCATGTATACCAACGAACTTGGCGATCTCGAGGTGGCAATGAACCTCTACGACCAGTCTGGGGGGTGGTTGTTCACCGAAGTGCGAAGCGACCCGGGTGACGATGTCGGCACGGTCGCCGGCGGAAACCGCTACATCTGGTTCACCAATATCGACGTGACGGGCGGCATCGCAGTCGACCAGGTATCACTCCAGACGCTTGACGCCAACCCGGTCATGGTGCTGAAAGGCACCGCCACGTCCGGCCTGGGTGGCGGCACGACCATCCAGGGCACCTACGCGACCATCGCCGGTGCGCTGGCGGCGGCCGTTCCAGGCAATGTCGTGGACATTGCGCCGGGCGACTACGGTACGGAGAGCGCTCTCACTGTCGCTGACGACAACCTGACCGTGCGTGGCGGGAACGGCGTCACCGGCGTGTCGCTGCAGTTGAGTTCCGCCGTCACCGCGATCACGCTCACCGGCGCCGCCGCGATCGACGTCACCGGCAACGGGCTGGCCAACATCATCACCGGTAACGCGGCCGCAAACACCGTGGTCGGTGGCGACGGCCCGGACCTCATCATCGGTGGCGGAGGAAGCGACGCCATAGACGGTGGCACCGGCACCGACACGGCCACCTACGCCGATACACTGACTGCTGCCAACGTCACCACCAACGGCACTGGCTGGACTGTCACCAGCGGCACCGAAGGCTACGACACCCTCGCGGACATCGAGATCGTTCAGCACGCCGGGGGACGAATTCTGCTCGTCGGCAACGGCGGCTTCACGACGATCGAAGAAGCCGTGGCCGCATCGCAGGCCAACGACACGATCATGCTGGCGGCCGGCACGTTCGCCCTTGGCGATGCCGGTACCTCGCAGGTCGTCATCCCGCACAACCTGACCATCCTTGGCGCCGGGATGAACGACTCGGTCATCCAGGCGGTCGCGGATACCGGGACTTCGGGCGACGCACGTGGCATGTTCGTAGTCAGCCCCGATGTGTCGTTCAGCATGAGCAAGCTTACCGTGGATGGCGACAGCCACAAGATCTGGCAGGGCATTCGGCACCAAGGTGACGGTACCTTCAACCAGGTCCACTTCACGGACATCCAGTACGAGCCGAGCGGTGGCGCCTATCAGGGTGTGGCGATCGCGGCGTTCGGCGGCAGCGCCCCGCAGACGCTTGGCGTGACCAATTCCGTATTTGACAGTATCGGCCGCGTCGGCGTCCTGTTCTTCGGTGCGCAGGTCGAAGGCACCTTCACGAACAACACCTACACTGGCAAGGGTGCCGGCGACCATCTGGACTACGGCATCGAGGTTGGCGGCGGCGCATCTGCCACGATCACGAACAATACGTTTGCCAATAGCCTGGGGGTTGCCTCGGTCGATGGATCGACGTCCGCCGGTGTGCAGATAACAACCTTTTACGGTCCGGGCTCGGATGCGACGCTGGCGGGGAATACGTTCAGCAACAACTCCCATGGTGTCGCCATTGGCTACGACGAGAATGACAGCTCGGATGTCACGTTCGGGACCAGCAACACGTTCAGCGGCGCGGGCGTCGGCATCACTGTTGTCGGCAATGCGACTGTCAACGACATCGAAAACATCGGCGGTGGCGCAGCGACCGTGGAATGGAGCGGTGGTGTCAATGCCAACGCACCCGAAGGCGCCGGTCTGAACGACCAACTCTCCGGCGGCGACGGCAATGACACCTTCCTCGGACGCAGCGGCAACGACACCATCGACGGGGGTTCTGGCCTCGACACCGCCGTATTCAGCGGCGCGCGCAGTGCCTACACCATCGCGTGGGACGGCACGACGGCAACCGTCAGTGGACCCGATGGCACCGACACGGTGACGAACGTCGGCAAGCTCAGCTTCGACGGCGGCGAGGACGTTTTCCTCGTCAGCGCGGCGGGCGAGTACACGACGATCCAGTCGGCGGCCACTGCCGCGGGATCCGGCGACACAGTGCTCGTTGCGACGGGTACGTACGCCGAGGACGTCACGATTACCGACAAGGCGATCTCGCTCATTGGCGCCGAACCCGGCGTGAACATCAGCGGACAGTTCCTCGTCTCCGACGACATGGCAACCTCCGATGTGATGCGCTTCAAGAACCTCAACATTAACGCCGACGGCAAGACGTACGGGATCTCCGTGCGCAGTTCCGCAGCGGACGTGCCCGGTGTTAACGGCGGCACGATCGTGCTCGATGGCGTGTCGATTGCCAATGCCAACGAGATCGGATTCTTCTATGCACATCCGACCAACGGCTCCAACCCGATCAATCCGAACACCGTCGGCAGCATCGAGATTCTCGCCTCTGGTTTCACCAACAACGGCCATCTGGTCACGGGCGCTCGCGGCCAGGGCCATGTGAACCTGTTCGGCTTCAATGGAAACCTGACCGTCAATGACGTGACGATGAGCGGTCCGGGCACGACCCTCGGTGATTCCACGTTCCGCGGCGGTACCGTTACGACGGGCAACGACGCGAATCCCGACAAGGCATTCTCCGTCACCGGTATCCGCACCGGCACACCGGGCGTCGGCGGCTACGTCGATGCCGGAACTCTCGTGTTGAAGGATGTCACGATCAACGGCCACTACTCCACCGACGTGCTCGCTATCTACACGATCCAATCTTTCGCCAGCGTCTCGGTCAGCAATGTGGCGATCAATGCGCGTGGACCGTGGGGACTGGTCAATTTCGACAGCGTCGGTGGCCCGCTCGACCTGAGTGGCGTCAGCGGCACCAACTGGGCCGCAGCAAGCCCGGTCGTTGTCCTTCAGGGGCTCGCTGGGAATGACACCTTTACCGGGACGGCCGGTAATGATGTACTCGTGGGCCGTGGAGGCGCTGACAGCCTCGTCGGTGGCGCCGGCAACGACAGCTACTGGGTCGACCACGCCGCCGATTCGGTCGTCGAGGCCACTGGCGGTGGCACCGACACGGTCAGCACCTCGGTCAGTTACGCGCTCGCCGCCGGTAGCGAAGTCGAGAACCTTGTGCTCACGTCGCTTGCGTCTGCTACGCACAACTTCGAGAACTTTGCGCTTGGACCGATCGCCGATGGCGAGAACCAGTGGAAGTTCGCTGGCGCCAAGGATCAAGAGGTGATGCTCGATCCCAGCAATGGCAGCAACAAGGTTTTCAGGATGTCGAGCGACCCGAGTTCCGGCGATTTTGGGGGACCCTATTCGCCCGCACTGCCGGTGTCCGCTGGTGAGCCGGGTACGACTGCCGCGGCCGACTCGCATGCTGTCTCGTTCGAGTTCCGCGCGGTCCAGGCAAACGACATGTCACGGCTGGAAGTCGACCTGGGCAACGCGGCCGGGACGGACCGCAACAACTTCCTCGTCATCGAAAATCTGGCGGCAGGCCTTCGCATCGCCGTCGCCGACCCGTTGCTCAACGGAGACTGGGACACTGGCCCGGACCTCAACAACTTCACCCCGTACACGGGTAACAGAACCCTGGTTTCCGGCATCAACGCTGCCGTCGGACACACGCTGTCGATGGTGGCGACCTACAACGGCGGCCAAGACAGCGACGTCGTCCATGTCTTCCTTGACGGCCAATTGATTGGCAGCACGACCACGTTCGAGAACTATCGTGACGCTATAGGTGGCACGCATGCTGCGAACGCAGAAGCCAATCAGACGAGCCGTCTCTTCTTCCGTGGCAGTGGTGCAGTCGTTCAGGACGGACCTGGTGGCCAGAATCAGGGCTTCTTCTTCGACAACATCAGCAACATCGTCTCCCAGTCCGGACAATCGCTAGTCGGAAACGAGTTCGCACAAACGCTCGTCGGTAATTCCGTCAATAATTCCTTTACCGGCAACGGCAGCGACGACACCATACAGGGTGGACTCGGGTACGACACCGCAAACTATACCGACTCCCTGAGCGCCAGCTCTTTCACCTACTCGGGCGCGAACGTTCAGGTAACCACCACAACGGAGGGAACAGACCTTCTGAATGGCATCGAGAAGGTAACGGCCAACGGTCAGGATTTTCTACTGGTTGGCGCCGGTGGCTATGCCACACATGCTGCCGCGCTGGCCGACTGGACGCCAGGCGACATCATCATCGATGGCACCAGTGACTCCGGCAATGACCTCGCAGTAACGGCCGGCGACACACTGGTCAACAACAGCGAGAAGGTTGCGGTTCCATTCACCGTCGCGGGACTGGACGGCGACGCCGCCGCTGTTGTCATTTTCAATGATCAAGACGGCAACACGCCGCCGGTACAAGTTTCCATCGCCATCGGCGGCAACGGAAGCTATTCGGCCAACCTCAGCTCACTCGTCGACGGGCCGATCACGGTATCGATTACCGCGACTGATTCGGGAAGCTTGTCCACTACGGTCACGGGCACGCCGATCACCCTTGACACCAGTACTGCCATTACCAGCAGCCCAAGTGCCAGCGTTGACGAGAACACCGCTCCTTCCACGGCGGTCTATTCCGCCACAGCGGTTGAACCCGTCACTTGGGCCCTTTCGGGTACTGACAGTTCCCTGTTCAACATCAACGCCAGCGGTCAGATCTTCTTCAACAGCACTCCAAACGCTGAGGCACCGGCAGATGCGGGGCCAGACAACGTCTACGACCTGACTGTAATGGCGACGGACCTCGCCGGTAATTCCGCGTCGAAAGCCGTCACGATCGCGATCAACGACGTCGACGAATTCGACGTCAGCGCCATCGCCGACAGCGATTCAGCGAGCGAAGCGGTCGCCGAAAACGTCGCCATCGGCACCGCGGTCGGCATCACGGCCTCTGCCTCCGATGCCGATGCCACGACCAATTCCGTGACCTACAGCCTGAGCACCAATCCGGGGAATCTCTTCGCCATCGACAGCGGCACCGGCGTGGTGACCACGGCGGCTGCGATCAACCGTGAGGCACTGGGCGCCGGTGTGACCATCGCAGTCACCGCCACCTCGGCGGACGGCTCCACCTCCGCCCAGAGCTACACGATCGCGATCAACGACGTCGACGAATTCGACGTCAGCGCCATCACCGATACCGATGCAGCGAGCGAAGCGGTGACCGAAAACGTCGCCGTCGGCACCGCGGTCGGCATCATCGCCTTTGCTTCCGATGCCGATGCCACGACCAATGCCGTGACCTACAGCCTGAGCACCAATCCGGGGAATCTGTTCGCCATCGACAGCGGCACCGGTGTGGTGACCACGGCGGCTGCGATCGACCGTGAGGCACTGGGCGCCGGCGTGACCATCGCAGTCACCGCCACCTCGGCGGACGGCTCCACCTCCGTCCAGAGCTACACGATCGCGATCAACGACGTCGACGAGTTCGACGTCAGCGCCATCACCGATACCGATGCAGCGAGCCAAGCGGTCGACGAAAACGTCGCCGCCGGCACCGCGGTCGGCCTCACCGCCGCTGCCTCCGATGCCGACGCCACCACCAACGTCGTGACCTACAGCCTGAGCACCAATCCGGGCAATCTGTTCGCCATCGACAGCGGCACCGGCGTGGTGACCACCGCGCTGGCGATCAACCGCGAAGCACTGGGCGCCGGCGTCACCATCGCCGTCACCGCCACCTCGGCGGACGGCTCAACCTCCGTCCAGACCTACAACATCGCGATCAACGACGTCGACGAGTTCGACGTCAGCGCCATCACCGATACGAACGGCACCGCCAACACCGTCGCCGAGAATGCCGCCAATGGCATTGCAGTGGGAATCGTTGCGTTTGCGTCCGATGGCGACGTGACCAACAACTCAGTCGCCTACAGCCTGACCAACAATGGCGGCGGCCGCTTCGCCATCCATGCGACGACCGGCATCGTCACCGTCGCCAACGGCAGCCTGCTGGACTTCGAGAGCGCGACCAGCCACAGCATCACCGTTCGCGCCGATAGTTCCGACGGCTCGTTCAACACCGCATCGTTTGCGATCGCGGTCACGGACGTCAACGAGGCGCCGACGACCGTCCTCAACCAGGGGCTTACCGTCGCCGAGAGTTCAAGCAACTCGGTCGTGGGACCGGCGGTGCTTTACACCACCGACCCCGAGCAGGGAACCTCGCAGGTCGTCTATACGCTCACGGCTCTCCCCACCTTCGGGACACTGACCAAGGGCGGCGTCGCCCTGTCGAGCGGCCAGACCTTTACCCAGGCCAACATCGACGCCGGCGTCGTGAAGTACAGCAACGACGGATCGGAATCGGCTACCGACAGCTTCAAGTTCATCGTTTCCGACGGCACCACCCCGCTGGCCGAACAGACCTTCGCCTTCAGCATTACCCCGGTCAATGACCACCCGGTGGCTGGTCCGGCCGACGACGATGGTTCGGCCAACTTTGTGGCAGAAAGTGCAGCTGTGGGCATTCCGGTGGGCATTACCGCTCAAGCCACCGACGCCGACTTCGGCACGACGATTATCTACAGCCTTGCCGACAGCGCCGGGAATCGTTTCGCGATCGACCCCGATAGCGGCGAAGTCACTGTTAACGGTGCTCTCGACTACGAAACGACGACGACGCACAACATCACCGTGCTCGCCACCAGTTCGGACGGTTCGGTCGGCAGCCAGGTCTTCGCAATCGCCGTCGGAAACGTCAACGACAACCCGGTGATCGGACCAAGCGACACCAACAGCGCCGCGAACTCCGTCGCCGAGAATGCCGCCGCCGGAACACCCGTCGGCATCATCGCTCATGCCACCGACGCTGATGACATCGGCGCAGCGATCAGCTACAGCCTCACCGACGACGCCGGCGGTCGTTTCGCGATCAATGGCAGTACCGGTGTCGTCACCGTCCTTGGCGCAATCGATTACGAGATGCCCCCCAACAGCCACGTGATCACCGTGCGTGCAGACAGCACCGACGGCTCCTGGAACAGCGCAGATTTCACCATTGCCGTGACCAACGTCAATGAAGCGCCGACCATCGGCACCACGGCGCTCACCGTCGAGGAGAATCTGACAACGGCGGGCGTCGTCGCCGCCAGCGACCCCGATGCCGGTGATCCCCTGCAATACAGCATCGTCGGTGGTGCCGACGCTGTGCGCTTCGGCATCAATGCGACCAGCGGCGCGCTCTCCTTCCTCGCCGCGCCCGACTACGAGAACCCGACCGACGGCGGCGCCGGCAACACCTACGAGGTCGACGTCCGGGTCACCGACGGCGGCGGCCTGTTCGCCACGCAGTCCATCGTCGTCACCGTCACCGACGATCTGAGCGAAGCGCCCGTCGTCCAGAACTCCAGCATGACGGTCGTCGAGAGCACGGCCAACGCCCCGATCGGCGCTGGCCAACTCTACAGCAGCGATCAGGACACAGGCGTGGCGCTGCTCGTCTACACGGTGAGCACGGCCCCTGCCCACGGCAACCTGTCAAACGGCGGAAATGCCCTGGATGCTGGCGGCACCTTCACCCAGACGGATGTCAACAATGGCCTGATCAAGTACAGCCACAACGGCGACGAAGCGACGACCGACGGCTTCACCTTCTCGGTATCCGACGGCACGAACACCGTTTCCAGCCAGACCTTCCAGATCAGCGTCAGCAACGTCAACGACCCGGGCAGCGTGAGCATCACCGGCACCGCCGCCGAGAACCAGACGCTGACCGCCAACGTCACCGACCCCGAAGGGACCGGAACGATCAGCTACCAGTGGAAGCAGAACGGCAACGACATCCTTGGCGCCACCGCCAGCACGCTGCTCCTCGGCGATGCGCAGGTCGGCAAGACGATCAGCATCGTCGCCAGCTATACCGACGGCAAGGGAACGGCCGAGCTGCTGACCAGCGCCGCGACCGGCGCGGTGGCCAACGTCAATGATTCGCCCACCGGCAGCGTGTCGATCAGCGGCCGCAAGGTCGAAGGCGGGACGCTGACCGCCAGCAACACGCTCGCCGACGCCGACGGACTCGGCACCATCGGCTACCAATGGAAGGCCAACGGCAACAACATCGTCGGCGCCACCGGCAGCACGCTGCTCCTCTCGGGCGCCGAAGCCGGCAAGACGATCACCGTCACGGCGAGCTACACCGATGGCTGGGGCACGCCGGAGCAAGTAACCAGCGCACCGACGCCGGTGATCAATGCCCACGTCTTGGGGACACCGAACCCGGACACCTTGAACGGTAGCACCAGCGACGACTGGATCTCCGGACTCGCCAGTGGCGACGTGATCAACGGCCTGGCTGGCCACGACCGGCTCGAAGGTGATGGCGGCAACGACAGCCTCGACGGCGGTACCGGGGCCGACACGATGCTCGGCGGTCTTGGAGACGACACTTACACGGTAGACAACGTGGGCGACAGCGTTGTGGAGGCTGCGGGTGAGGGAACCGACAAAGTCATCAGCTCTATGAACTGGGCGCTGGGTGCGAACGTCGAGCAGCTCTCTCTCTCCGGCTCCGCGGCGATCAGTGGAACCGGAAACAACCTGGCCAACACGATCTGGGGGAACAACAACAGCGCAGCGAACACGCTTGCCGGTGGCCTCGGCAACGACGCCTACGGCGTCGGGACGAACGACATCATCGTGGAACTCGCCGGTCAGGGGACCGATACGGCATTCTGCTATGGCGACTACACGCTCGGGGCAGGCGTCTCAGTCGAGAACCTCTACCTCAACGTGGCCGCCGGGAAGACGCTCACGGGCAACGAACTGGCCAACAACCTGCGTGGAAAGACCGGCAACGACACCCTATACGGACAAGCCGGCAACGACACGCTCGACGGCGGGCTTGGCTCCGACGACTTGCGTGGTGGCACAGGTAACGACAGCTACACCGTCGACGATGCCGGCGACAGCGTCGTCGAACTGGCGGGCGAAGGAGACGACATCGTTTATAGCTCGGTGACTTGGATGCTGGGTCCGAACCTTGAGCGACTCAGCCTCACGGGCAGCGCGACAATCAATGGCACCGGCAACGATCTCGCGAATACGCTGTACGGCAATCTCAACAGTAATGTCAATAACCTCACTGGCGGGCTTGGCGACGACGCGTATTACGTCGGCCTAAACGATGTCGTCGTCGAACTGGCGGGTGAAGGAAACGACATCGTCTACAGCTCGCTGACCTGGACTCTGGGCGCTAACCTCGAGCGACTCAGCCTCACGGGCACAGCGGCGATCAGCGGGACCGGCAACGATCTGGCCAACACGATCTGGGGGAATGGCAACAGCGCGGCGAACACGCTTGCCGGTGGCCTCGGGAACGACGCCTATGGCGTCGGGACGAATGACATCATCGTGGAGCTCGCCGGTCAGGGCGTCGACACCGCGTTCAGCTATGGCGACTACACTCTCGCGGTGGGCGTCTCGGTCGAGAACCTCTACCTCAACGTCACCGCCGGGAAGACGGTGACGGGCAACGAACTGGCCAACAACCTACGGGGGAACGCCGGCAACGACACTCTCAACGGACAAGCTGGAAACGACACCCTAAATGGCGGACTTGGGAACGACACGCTGGCCGGCGGCGATGGCGCCGACACGTTCCGCTTCGATACGCTGCCGCACCCCAGTACGAATCGCGATACGCTCGCCGATTACAGTGTGCCCGATGACAACATACAGTTGGAAAATGCCGTCTTCACGTCCCTGACGGCTACCGGCACGCTCGCGGCGGCATCCATCGTCATCGGCTCCGCTGCCCTCGATGGCAACGACTACCTGATCTACGATAACAGCACTGGAGCCCTCCTCTACGATGCCGACGGCAACGGCGCTGGCGCGGCCGTCGAGATCGCCAACATGGGTGCCGGGCTCGCTTTGACCAATCTCGATTTCTTGGTGACGTGAGCTCCGCCCAGACTCCAGACCCTCTGTGTCAGACTAGTTGTCGCCCGGATAGGATCTGAAACGAGGGGGCGAGACGCCGAAGAGGCGGATGGCGAGATACGGAAAAGCGATGAAGGATCGGGTGCTGGGGAGGCTGCTGCCGCCGGAGAGCGCGGCGGTCGAAGAGGTGCCGCGGGAAGTTGGCATCTCGGTCGGGACCCTCGAGCGCTGGCGAGACGAGGCGACGCAGGCGCTGGCCGACCCGGGAGCGAGCCGCGTACGGCCCGCCGAGACGCGCGCGCGCCAGCAGCGGATCAAGGCGCTGGAGCGCGAACTGGAGCGTAAGGTTAAGTATTCGGTGAACCCATAGCTGAGGTTTTGGCTGAGCGAGCGGCGCTAGCGACAGAGGAAGGAGGGGAAGTTTTTGTGGAGCGGATAGAGCCAGATGTCCGGCATTATGGAGCAACCACCCCCAGCACCCGGCCGCCTGCTCGACGAGAATTCTTTCGTTTTCACTGAACGGGAGCATTTCTCATGGCAGAGAGCCACGTCGTTGCGACCCTGATCGCCAAGCGCGCGGAGCTGGCGGGGCTGATCGAGCATCACCGGAAGGAAATGGGACGCCTGGCGGATGATCTGGCCCACGTCGACGCGACCCTCAAGCTGTTTTCCCCGGAAATCGACCTGCGGACGATCCGCATCAAGGCCC